>Ga0209091_10000369_pt1 | contig 43560 bp, 44 predicted proteins | sample ArcticOcean_MG_C_6_FD_187438 | JGI IMG/M metagenome (GOLD analysis project Ga0209091, IMG submission 187438) | Marine microbial communities from western Arctic Ocean - ArcticOcean_MG_CB8_128 (SPAdes) (version 2) | ecosystem: Environmental > Aquatic > Marine > Oceanic | place: Arctic Ocean...
AAGACTCTTTTAATTTTTGTATCACCTATTATTTTATTTGAGTGGATGAGGATGGCTTCAAAAAGGTTTTGGATTTTTCGAGGAGTAATAGCCTCCTTAGGTCTTTGTATTATTTTGTTACTTTCTTATGTTGGATCTTTATCTGTTTTAATATTCCTTCTCACTTTTTTGTTTATTTGTATTCTAGGGAAATTAACCAATAGTGCTTTTAAGCTATCGGCCTTTGGTTTTGTTTATATATCGTCAGCTGTTTTATCTATCCTTTGGCTTAGAGATTCTAGCGAAGGATTGATATCTTTAATAATTATTTTTTCATCAATTATAGTTAGTGACGTTAGCGCATACCTTTTGGGTAATTGGTTTGGTGGGCCTAAGTTATTTAAAGTAATATCTCCAAACAAAACTTTATCAGGATTCATCGGTGCAATTGTTTTTGGCACCGGATGGTTCAGTTTATTAATTTTATTTTTTTCTGGTAGCTCCGATATTAAATTTATTTTAATAGGACTTGCAATTGTTATTACTTCAATTTTTGGAGATTTATTTATTTCTTTTTTAAAAAGAAAAGCAGAAATAAAAGACACAAGCTTTCTTTTGCCTGGACATGGGGGCTTGCTGGATAGGGCTGATAGCATTCTCCCTGTTTTTATTTTAGTTCCTATTTTAGTAATCTTATTTGGTTTTATAGAAGATCCATCTTTGTTATTTATGGGTCGGTAGGGTGAAAAAAAAATCTATTTCAATTTTTGGAGTAACGGGATCAGTTGGTTCGAGTACTTTAGAGTTATTAAGGCAAAGAAAAAATGAATTTGATGTCGTTGCTATAACTTGCAATAAAAATATAGATTTACTATTGGAGTTATCAAGAGAGTTTAGCCCTAAGGCACTATGTGTTGCAGATGAAAATTATTATTTAGACTTAAAAGAAAAAGCTGGAAAAAATATTGAATGTTTTGGAGGAAATGAAGGGCTAAAAGACATTGCCAATTATAGAACTGATATAGTAGTGGCCTCAATTGTTGGTCTTGCTGGACTAGAGCCTTTATTAAACTCTATTAAAAATTCAAGTGTAATTGCTTTAGCAAATAAGGAGTGTGTTGTTGCTGCAGGCTCATTGATAAAAAAACAAACAAAAATAAATGATTGCCAAATAATCCCTATTGATAGTGAGCATAATGCAATTTTTCAAATTTTAGATGGAAAGCCTATTGAGGATGTTAGTAAAATATTTTTAACGGCATCAGGAGGACCTTTTCATGGTCTTAATCAGGATGAGCTTAGCAAGGTTACCCCAGAGCAAGCGATTAAACATCCTGTATGGAATATGGGTAAGAAAATTTCAGTAGATTCAGCAACACTTATGAATAAAGGTCTGGAAATAATAGAGGCCCATCATTTATTTGCTCTTGAAAGTAAAAAAATTCAAGTAATAATTCACAAGCAGTCAATTATCCATGGTCTAACCTTAATGAAGAATGGTGCTTTGCTAGGTTATTTTGGGAAGCCAAGTATGTTAAACCCTATTGATCATGCACTATCATGGCCAGTCTGTAAAAATAATGATATCGACCCTATTTCTATTGAAGATTTAAACAATTTGAGTGTTGAGAGCGTTTCAGATGAAGACTTTAAGTCTATTTACCTTTCTAGGTATGCTCTTGAAAAGGGAGGTTTTTATCCTATTTTCTTAAATGCTTCTAATGAAGTTGCTGTTAATGCCTTTTTAGAAAATAAAATAAAATTTTTAGATATTCCAGATGTAATTGAGAAAGTTATAGAGGAAATTGGACATTCTAGTAATAAATCATTAGAAACTATGGGTAACATTGAAGAAATTGTAATGGCAGATACTGAAGCAAGAATTAAGACTTTGGAAATTATAGGATAGGGATTTTAGTATGGAGCAACTATTTAGTTTATTAGGTTATATTCCTTCAATGATGCAGTATATTCTGGCATTCTCCTTTCTTATTACTGTTGTTGTTTTTGTTCATGAGATGGGACATTACCTTGTTGGTAAGTGGTGCGGCATAGGTGTGGAGACATTTTCTATAGGAATGGGAAAACAACTATGGGGCAGGTATGATAAGTCTGGGACTTTATGGCGAATAGCGTTATTTCCTGTTGGGGGTTATGTAAAGTTCAAAGGTGATGAAGATTTATCTGGTAAAAAAGATTTATCTTCTTCGGTAAATGATTCAGAAAATTTCCATTCAAAATCTGTGTGGCAGAAAATTGCAACAACAGCCGCGGGTCCAATTTTTAATTTTATTTTAGCTATTTTTATTTTTGCGGCAATTTTTGTCTTTCGTGGTGAAACAATTGTCGAGCCCTATGTCAGCCAAGTAGTAAAAGATTCGGCGGCATCAAAAGCGGGAATAAAGGAAGGAGATTTTATTATCTCAATTAATGGGTCTGACATAGATTCATTTAATGATATTCGAAATATTGTCATAGAGAACCCTGAAAAAAAATTAGACTTAATTGTCACAAGAAATAATGAAGAAATTTTTCTTAATGTTCAGCCAAGCATTGTTATAGAAAAAGACCGATTTGGAAGTGAATATAAAATAGGTAGAATTGGAATTATTGCCGAGCAAGATCCCTCGTTTTTTCAAAAGAAAAAATATAATATTTTTTCTGGAATATACAGAGGTGCTCAAGAGACATTTTTCCTTGCGTCAAAAATTCTTGACTATCTAGGGAAGCTTATTATCGGAAGAGAATCTGTTGATCAAATGGGCGGTCCAATAAAAATTGTTCAAATTTCGGGTCAAGTTGCCGAGTATGGTTTTATTCCTTTACTTGGATTAATTGCAGCCATATCAGTTAATCTAGGCGTAATAAATTTATTACCTATACCAGTCCTTGATGGAGGTCATTTATTATTTTATATGTACGAGGTAGTTTTTGGAAAACCTGTTAATCAGAAAGTTCAAGAATATGGTATGCAGATAGGGGTTAGCCTTTTAATTGCCCTTATGGTTTTTGTTACTATTCTTGATATAAGTCGTTTATAAATTTCAGCACTATTTCTCTAGGGATAAAATGAATAAATATCAAAATTTAATATTTATAGTATTTGCATTCTTTTTGCTCAGCTACCCTATTTATTCTCAAGATATCGAGGAGACTAATGTTGATACTCCTTTGGTTCAAAGTTTTGAAAGAATCCTTTTTGTTGAAGTCAAAGGTTCACAAAGAATAGAGCCTGATACTATACGATCCTATATGACGATTCGACCTGGTGACCTTTATAGCGAAGAAATAGTCGATCAATCTCTAAAAATTCTTTTTAATACTGGTTTATTTGCTGATGTTGCAATTCGATACGAGAAATCTGGGTTAATAGTTTTTGTAGTCGAAAATCCTATTATAAATAGAGTTGATTTTGAAGGTAATAAGGCACTCAAGACTGATAAATTTGAAGAGGAGGTGGAGCTAAGCCCTCGTTCTGTCTATACTAGATCAAAAGTTCAAGCTGATGTTCAAAGGTTAGTTGAACTTTACAGACGATCTGGAAGATTTTCCTCTATAATTGAACCGAAGGTAATACGGCAGCCTCAAAATCGAGTTGATTTAATTTTTGAAATAACCGAAGGACCTACAACAGGAGTTTCATCAATAAACTTTCTAGGCAATAAGGAATTTAAAGATAGGAAATTAAAAGGTAAGTTGGTTACAAAAGAATCTCGCTGGTGGAAATTCTTTTCATCGGATGACTCATACGACCCTGATAAGCTTGCGTATGACAGAGAGGAGTTAAGAAAATTTTATTTAGACGAGGGTTTTGCAGATTTTCAGGTCATTTCTGCAGTTGCTGAGTTAGCCCAAGATGGCTCTAACTTTATTATTACCTATGTTCTTGACGAAGGGCGTGAATATGAGTTTGGTGAAGCAAGCATAACAAGCACTCTTCCTAACATGGACACAAATGATCTACTTCCTTTAATTGATCATAGAAAGGGAAATATTTATAAAGCCACACAAATAGACTCTTCAATAGATCAAATCACATTAGCTGTTGGCGAGGATGGATATGCTTCTGCGGAAGTTAGGCCTAGAGTAAAAAGAAATAAAGAAGAGGGTATTATTGATATTGTTTATTCAATTGAAGAAGGTCCTAGGGTTTATGTTGAAAAAGTCAATATCAATCAAAACTCAAGAACTCGCGATGAAGTCATAAGAAGAGAGCTTAGAGTTCTTGAAGGTGATTCCTATAATAAAGTTTTAATTGATAGATCTGAAACTAAAATTAAAGGCTTAGGTTATTTTAAAGAGGTCGATGTCAGTGTTCGCCCCGGATCTATAGAAGATAGAATGATAATTGATTTTAACGTTGAGGAGCAGCCTACGGGTGAGCTCTCAGTTGGCGCAGGCTTTTCATCTGCTGAGAGTCTTCTTTTGGAAATAGGGATATCTGAAAGAAACCTTTTGGGTCGTGGTCAGTCAGTTAAATTAAATATTGCTAACTCAGAAAGAAGAAAGCAATTTGAAATTGGTTTTACACAACCATACTTTTTAGGAAGAAGGTTGTCGGCGGGATTTGATATATTCCATATTGATAATGATTATAGGCGTTATTCTTCTTATAGATCCATGCAATCAGGAGCATCGTTGAGAGCCGTTTTTCCTATGTCAGACTTTTCAAGTCTTCAGATTTTTTATAGATATTTTCAGGAAGAAATTTCTAGTTATAATTTCGATAGCGGTTACAATTTAGCTGATGATTATAACGCTGATAAATCAGAATTTGGCTATAGTTATGCCGTAGATACTAGGGATGATTATATTGATCCCACATCAGGCTGGACCTTTTCTTTTGGACAAGACCTGGCTGGTTTATTAGGAGATTCTGAATACCTAAGAACTACTGCAGGCGGAAAATATTATTATGAAATTGCACAAAATTGGATTGTCAATGTAGGTGCTAACGCTGGTTATATTTACAATTATTCTGATAAAAATTTAAGAATTAATGATAGATTTTTTAAAGGTGGTACTACTTTTAGAGGATTTGACAGAGCGGGCGTTGGTCCAAAGGAGATAATTACTGACAGACCGCGCGGTGCAGAGTTTTTTGCCATTGGCACGATTGAGTTAACGATACCTCTTGGTCTACCCGACGAATTTGGATTAAAAACAGCTCTGTTTAGTGATTTTGGTGTTCTTGGTAAAAATGACGACACAGACAGAGTATTGAATAACTTTCAAGCACAAGAGCTTCTATCTGATCCCGCTGGTATGTATTATGATCCTTCGGCTTTATTAAACAAAGATTATGGCGCTATCAATAATGCTTGTGGTCTTGATGGGGCGGGTATGAATGAAAAATACGGTACTCTTTGTACACAGTTTGTTGATGATGCATCCTTCAGGGCAACAATAGGAATAACGTTAAATTGGAACTCACCATTTGGTCCAATTCGTTTTGATGTTGGGCGTGCAGTAGCCAGTGAAGATTATGATGATGCCAAATTCTTTAGATTTAGTGGCGGTACTAGATTTTAATTATTAAAAAGGCTAATAGAGTATCTTAATGTACTTTATTGCTAGATAGTGTATATGTTTTTGATATAATCATTAAATGAATATTTATTTAAATTGTATCATTAAATATTTGGAGGAAAATATGAAAAAGTTATTTATCATTTTTGCGATAGCTCTTGTTGTTGGATCTTTATCTACACCTGCTAAAGCAGCTGAAGACGTATTAATTGTGAATTTACAATATGTCGTCTCTCAATCAAAATCAGGCGTCTCACTTAGAAAACAAAGTGAAGCTCTTAATAAAGAAGTAGTTGACCTTAGAGATAGTATTTCTAAAGACCTTCAAGCAAAAGGTAAAAAATTAGAAGATGATAAGACTCTTCTTGCGCCTGAGGTTTTCCAAGAGAGATTACAGGCATTACAAGCTGAAGCTGAAACAAAGCAACTTGAGCTTCAAACAAAAGTGCAAAAAATTCAGGAAGGTATTCAAAGAGCATCATCTTCAATTGATTCAGTTATGAGCCCAATTTTACAAGAGTTAGTTAACGAAAAAGGTGCTAAAATTCTACTTGATAGACAGGCTATCTTATTTGGTGATCCTAAATTAGATATTTCAGCTGAAGTAGTAAAAAAACTCAATAAAAGGCTTCCGGACGTAAAGATAAATATTTCTGACGAATAGGAGTTTTTTTTATTAATGAGTGACCCTAGATTTTTTGAAAATTCAGGACCGTTTAATTTAATAGAGATTGCTAATCTTGTTAAAGGTGAGTTATCCTGTAATGAGATCAATATCTCTATTTCAGATATATCCTCACTCAGTTTTGCTACTAAAAATGATATATGTTTTTTTCAAGATCTTTCCTACAAGAGTGATTTGATTGAAACTAAAGCAGCAGCTTGTTTAATCAAAAGAGAACACAAGAATTATGCTCCTGATAGCCTTACCCTAATTTTTTCTGACGATCCTTATATGGATTTTACATTAATTTCTCAGTATTTTTATCCAGACGAAATTTCTCCAAAAAGTACTTCAAATTTTGAAAAAAGTTTATCAAAAGATGGAGTTGATCATTCTGCTATTGTCGACCCAAGTTCTACTATTGAAAAGGGTGCTGTAATTGGAGCAAATGTATCTATTGGAGAGAATTGTACTATATCTTCTAATGCAGTCATCGGAAAAGGTGTTCAAATAGGCTCTGGAAGCTTTATAGGCGCTAACGTAACAATAACACATTCAATTATAGGTGATTGTAATATAATTCATCAAGGATCATCGATAGGGCAGGATGGGTTTGGATTTGCAATGTCAGCTACTGGACATAAAAAAATACCTCAAGTAGGGCGGGTTGTAACTCAAGAAAATGTTGAAATAGGAGCTAATTGCTCCATTGACCGTGGAAGTATCCAAGATACTATAATTAAGAAAGGAACTAAAATTGATAATATGGTGCATATAGCTCATAATTGTGTAATTGGAGAAAATTGTATTATTGCTGGTATGGTAGGTCTTGCAGGATCAACTACATTAGAAGATTTTGTGGTTATGGGCGCTAAATCTGGGGCAGTTGGGCATATCACAATCGGAAGTGGTTCTCAGATTGCTGCTAAGGCTGGTGTTAGTAAAAGCCTTCCACCAGGAAAAAAATGGGCCGGTTTTCCTATAAGAGAAATGAATTTGTGGAAAAGGGACCTTTTGAGTATTAGGAAATTATCTAAGGGTAAGAAAAATGATAAATAAAAAGAACAGTATTGATGCAAAAGAAATTCTAAATCTTATCCCCCATAGATATCCATTTCTTTTGGTTGATAGAATTGAAGAAATTATTGTAAATCAGAGTTGTACTGGTATAAAAAATGTAACAATAAACGAACCTTTTTTCCCTGGTCATTTCCCTGGTCATCCGATAATGCCAGGTGTTTTAATAATTGAGTCAATGGCACAAACTGCCAGCGCACTAGTAGTTTATGGATATGATGGAGATATAGAGGGATTGTCTGTTTACCTAATGAAGGTCGATAAAGCTAAATTCCGTAAACCAGTTCTACCTGGGGATCAGCTCAGGATGGAAATAATCAAAGAAAGAAATAAGGGCGAAGTTTGGCAGTTTTTTGGAAAAGCTTTTGTCGATGATAAGCTTGTCGCTGAAGCAAGTATTACAGCAATGGTTGTAAAATTAGGTGAGAAATAAAAATGAGCTTAATTCATCCTACAGCAATAATAAATTCTTCTGCTAAAATAGATAAAAGTGCTCAAATTGGACCTTATTGTATCATTGGCGAAAATGTTATAATTGAAAAAAATGTTATTCTTTTATCAAATGTTGTTATTTCTGGACGAACAACTGTTGGCGAAGGAACAAAAGTTTGGCCATTCACAGTTTTGGGTGGCGAGCCTCAAGATCTTAAATTTGCTGGCGAGGATGGTTCATTAGTAATTGGAAAAAACAATAGCATAAGGGAGCATGTGACTATGCACTTCGGAACTGAAGCCGGAGGATTAGAAACAACCATAGGTGATAATAATTTATTTATGGCAGGTTCGCATGTTGCACATGATTGTTTGATTGGAAATAATTGTGTTTTTGCTAACAATGTAATGCTTGCAGGCCATGTTATAGTGGGTGATTTTGCAATTCTTGGTGGCCTTTCGGCGGTTCATCAGTGGACGAGAATTGGATCTTACTCCTTCTTGGGAGGCTTTTCAGCTTTAACAAAAGACTTGATCCCATTTGGTTTAGCTATAGGTAATCGCGCTGTTTTAGAAGGTTTAAATTTAACTGGATTAAGAAGAAGAAATTTTGATAGTTCTGAAATTAAAAAAGTAAAAGAAGCATATTCTATTTTATTTGAATCAAGTGAAACTGAATTTAAAAAAAGAGTTATTTTATTAAAGGATTCAAAAATTCAATCAACTGTTGTTAATGATATAATTGATTTTGTTAGTCAGAAGGGTAACAGAAGTTACTGTTTACCAGAAAGTTAAATTATGGTTTCCACAATAGGTATATATGCTGGCAAAGGCGTTCTTCCTTTAAAAGTTGCTCAATCCATAAAAGATTCAGGAAAAGATGTTTTCATAATTGCAATCAAGGGATTGACTGATAAAGGTGTTGAGAAATTTCCACACAGATGGATGAGGTTTGGTCAGATTGGATTAGCAATGAAAATGCTCCACAATAATTATTGTGATGAATTAGTTATTATTGGTGGAGCTCATATACCAAATTTCTTTTTACTATTCCCTGATTTCTCAGGCTTAAAATTATTCTTTTTATTGTTTAAAGTTAGAAAAAATGGCGATGCCTTAATTATTAAAACAATAATAAATTATATCGAATCTATTCAACGGATTAAAGTTGTTGGTGCTGATGTATTTCTTCAAGATTTTTTAATGCCAAAGGGTACTATTACGAATACAGGGCTAGATAAGAAATCATTTACAGATATTAGTTTAGCAGAAGAAACTTGCACACAGTTAGGGATTGAAGACAAAGGACAGGCATGTATAGTCTCTAACGGTAAGGTCATAGCGCTTGAAGATATTAATGGAACTGACTATATGCTTTTTAGGTCCTTTAAGGATAGCAAGGATCAATTAAAAGGAGGGTTATTAATGAAAACTCTTAAACCCATTCAGGATCCAAGAGTTGACCTTCCGACAGTAGGGATTGATACATTAAAGCTAGTTAAAAAAATTGGATTGCGAGGTATTATTTTGCAATCAAAAAAAGCCTTTCTTATTGATAAAGAAAAAATGATTGATTTTGCTAATAAAGAAAATTTATTTATTCACGGAATATAAGGCTTTAAGTTGCAGGAAAAAAAAATTATATATTTTGTTGCTGGAGAACCCTCGGGTGACTTTATAGGAAGTGAAATTATTTCTGAACTGCTAAAAATTTATCCAAGCCCCTCCATTTATGGAGTAGGGGGTCATTACATGGAAAAATTTAGTTTTAAATCTTTATTTCCTATGAGTGATTTATCTGTCATGGGGATTTTACCAGTTCTATTAAGAATTAGATCTCTTTATAAAAGAATTAATCAAGTCGTCGAAGATATATTGAGTAAGAACCCTGATATTGTTATTTTAATAGATAGTCCTGACTTCAATCAGCGTGTTGCTAAAAAGTTAAGGAAAAAATCTTTTAAATCAAAAATTGTCTGCTATGTTGCCCCAACTGTTTGGGCTTGGAGACAGAAAAGAGTGAAGTCTATGGCTAAAGACTTTGATCATCTTCTATCCATTCTTCCTTTTGAGGATGAGTTTTTTTCTAAGAATGGCTTGAATACGACTTATGTTGGCCACCCAGCCATACCTCTAATTAAACAATCTAATGAAAAAATATTTCGGTTAAAATATAAAATTAACGATAATCCAATTTTAATATTTTTACCTGGCAGTAGAGATTCTGAGATAAAGAGGCATGTGAAACCATTTAAAGAGGCGTTTAGTAAAATTAAAGAAACTATTCCAAACCTAACCTTAGCTATTCCTATTAACGATAAAAAGAAGCATTTGATTTCACCTTATTTTAAGGATGCAATAATTATTACTGACGAAGAAGAGAAACTTTTACTCTTTAAGGAGGCTGATGCAGCATGCGCTTCATCAGGAACTGTTACCTTAGAGCTTGGGCTATCATTAACACCAATGGTTGTTATTTATAAACTTGATTTTATTACCTGGGCTATTGTGAGCAGGCTTGCAAGAGTTAAATTTGTATCTCTTGTTAATTTAGTTTTAAATAAATCATCAGTTACAGAGCTTCTTCAGAATAAATGTAGTCCAAAGAATATTACAAAATCAATTCTTGAGTTATTAACAAATCACAAAACTTCATCAAATCAAAAAAAGGATCTTCTAGAGTTTAAGAATGTGATGGAGGATGGCTCAATGACCCCCTCAAAAAGAGCAGCAAAAACAATTCAAGAAATCTTAAAAGAATAAATTATCGTTGTTTTATATCCTGGTAGTCTCTTCCTGGATTCCCTACGTATAGTTGTCTTGGTCTTCCAATTCTTTGACTTTTGTCCTCAACCATTTCGTCCCACTGAGACACCCAGCCTGCAGTTCTTCCAACAGAAAACAGCACCGTAAACATTTCCATTGGGAAACCCATAGCCTTCATGACTATACCCGAATAAAAATCAACATTAGGATAAAGCTTTTTTTCAACAAAATAGTCATCTTCTAGTGCTATTTTTTCTAATTCCATTGCTATAGCTAGTTTAGGATCATTTTTTAGTCCCAAGTGATCTAAAAGCTCATGACATGTTTTTTGCATTACCTTGGCTCTTGGATCATAGTTTTTGTAGACTCTGTGACCAAAACCCATAAGCCTAAAGGGGTCATTTTTATCTTTAGCTTTATTAATAAATTCTGGAATATTTTTTACAGAACCAATCTCATCTAACATTCTTAAGCATGCTTCATTGGCTCCTCCGTGAGCAGGACCCCAAAGACATGCTATACCTGAAGCAATACAAGCAAAAGGATTAGCACCTGATGAACCAGCCAATCTTACAGTTGATGTTGAAGCATTTTGCTCATGATCTGCATGTAGTATTAAAATTTTATCCATAGCTTTTGATAAAGTTTCATTTACATCCTTATCTTCAGTTGGAACTCCAAAACACATATTTAAGAAGTTTGATGCATAGCTTAAATTATTTTGAGGATAAATTGTTGGTTGCCCTAATGAATGTTTATACGCCATGGCAGCCAAAGTTGGCATTTTAGCAATCAATCTAAAGCAAGCTATTTTTCTTTGTTCAGGATCATTCACATCAGTTGAGTCATGGTAAAAAGCAGACAACGCTCCAACAACGCCACACATTATTGCCATCGGGTGAGCGTCAGGTCTAAATCCAGTAAAGAATCTATTTAATTGCTCATGAACCATTGTATGATTTGTTATAATCTCATCAAACTCATTATACTCTGATTGATTTGGGAGCTCTCCATTTAAAAGTAAATAGCATGTTTCGAGGTAGTTTCCTTTTTCAGCTAATTGTTCAATAGGGTAACCTCTATAAAGAAGCACTCCCTCTTCACCATCGATATAAGTTATAGTTGATTTACAGCTGGCAGTTGAAGTAAAACCTGGGTCGTAAGTAAATTTTCCTGTGTCAGAATACAATTTTGAAATATCAATTACATCTGGACCAATACTACCCTTGTCAACACTATACCTTAAATCTTCATTGTTAATTGTTAGTTTTGCGTTTTCAGAGTTTTTATCTGACATAATTTATTCCTTTATTATTAATTTTACAAAATATCATTTATACGTTTTATCACTTCATCTTTACCTAGACTATCTAGAACAATATATATACTTGGTGAACTTAAAGCTCCAGTTAGTATTGCCCTTAGTGGTAGGGCGATATCTTTAAATTTAAGTTCTTCTGAAATAGAAAAATCTTTCAACAACTGTTCTATATTAGAACTGTCCCAACTATCAAGGGTTTGAAGAACTTTTTTAATTTTTTTTATAATTTCTTTTACTTCTTCAGTTAAAATTTCTTTAGAATCATCACTAAGCTTGATTGGCCTTTTTGAAGTAATAAAATTTATTGAATTTATAATGTCGTCAGATGTTTTTGCACTTTTTTTGATTTCAGGAAGAATTTTTATTATCGATTTTTCAATTTTTTCATTAAGGTTATTTTTAGCTTTTCTTATAATTTCAAGCAAATCATCGTCAGGGCTATTTTTTATATAGTGATTATTGATATTTTTTAATTTTTCTATATCCAATCTAGAGGAGGACTTACCGATATTTTTTATTGAAAACAAATTTATCATTTCTTTTTGAGAAAATATCTCCTTATCTCCATGACTCCAACCAAGTCTTAATAAGTAGTTTTTCATTGCCTCAGGAAGGAAACCGTTATCTTCATAATAATCAATCCCCAAAGCCCCATGACGCTTTGATAACTTTGTTCCATCACTTCCATGGATTAGTGGAATATGCGAAAAAATTGGAACCTTCCAGTCCATCGCTTCATATATAAGTTTTTGTTTCGCGGCATTAGTAAGGTGATCATCACCTCTTATTATATGAGTTATATTCATATCATAGTCATCAACAACAACAGAAAGCATATATGTTGGAGTTCCGTCAGATCTTAGGAGGATTAAGTCATCAAAATTATTATTTTGAAATGATATATTTCCCTGAACTTTATCATAAACAACTGTTTCTCCCTCAAGAGGTGACTTAAATCTTATTACAAAAGGTTTGCCTTCCTCCTCTTTTCCTGGATTTTTATCCCTCCATAAACCATTATACTTTATTGGGAGACCATTTTTTTTTGCATCCTCTCTCATTAAACTTAATTCAATCTCAGTTGCCCAGCACTTATAAGCCTTGCCCTTGCTAAGAAGGATATTTGCTACTTCAGTATGACGACTAATATTTTTATGCTGGTAAATTAGATTACCATCATAATTCAAATCTAACCAATCTAACCCATTAAGAATTACCTGAATTGAATCTTGGGTAGATCTTTTGCGATCGGTATCCTCAATTCTTAATAGAAATTTTCCATTATTATTTTTTGCATATAACCAATTAAATAATGCAGTCCTAACTCCACCAATATGAAGATAACCGGTTGGAGACGGAGCAAAGCGAGTAACGACTTGTTTTTTATTTTCCACAATAATTATAATTCCAGATTATTTTAAAATAAGATTCTTTCGGAAAACTTAATACTATTCAAGTAAAATAACCATTGATAATAATTAATAAGATCTCAGTATGCCTACAAGTGTACCCTGAACTTGAACTCTGTCAGGGCCATAAATTTTTGTTTCATAAGCTGAGTTAGCAGGCTCAAGGGCAATCGTTTCGCCTTTTTTTCTAAGGCGCTTTAGAGTTGCTTCTTCACCGTCAATTAAGGCAACTATAATTTCACCAGAATATGCATCATCTGCTTTTTTTATTATCGCCGTATCACCATCAAGTATGCCGGCGCCAATCATTGAGTCGCCCTCTATCTGAAGTGCATAATGTTCTCCAGAACCAATCATGTGGCTTGGAACTGATATTTTATTTTTTTCATATTCTATTGCAGCTATTGGAGTTCCTGCAGCTATCTTACCCATCATTTTTAATTCGTGAGTTTCTTCAAAAATATCATTTGAGGTAGTTTTTTTATCACCCTTTATAACTTCTGGAGAAAAACTTCCTTTTTTATCAGGTGAGGATGCTGTGGGTAGTTTTGTTACTTCTATTGCCCGAGCTCTGTGAGGGAGTCTTCTTATAAAGCCCCTTTCTTCAAGAGCATTTATTAAGCGATGAATACCTGATTTTGATCTTAAGTCTAAGGCCTCTTTCATTTCCTCATATGAAGGAGCAACACCTGTTTCACGAAGATTCTGATTAATATATATTAAAAGTTCATTTTGTTTTTTTGTTAACATTACCAATACCCTAAATTTTATTCATAAAAAAAGAACTAAAGTAGAACGATGTTTTACTTTTGTTCTTTATTTTGGTCAAGCCTTAGCGCTATTTATTTTAAACTGATAGTTTTAACATAGGAGTTTTTGAGGGACTTTTTCTCTTTTGGTTTTCTTATTATTAAAATTTCTGCCATTGAAAGTGATGAAAGTGATGCACTATCTTGATTGTTAAGGGGTGTTGCATAATATTGATTTTTTGAGTTTTTACTTACATATCCTCTCACATAATGTTCTCTATCGCCATTCGAGGGCATATCTTTTGAAAGCTTTAGTTCAGTTATATTATCTTGATATTCATAGTTTTGGAGTTTTAGAATTGATTGTTTTAAAAATAAATGACAGCAGACAATTGATGAAACAGGATTCCCAGGAAGACCAAGAATTGGAGTGTTATAAGCCTCTCCAAACATTAGCGGTTTTCCAGGACGCATTTTTATCTTCCAAAAATTTAGTTTAAAGTTTAACTCATCTAGAGATTTATGAACCAGGTCATAATCTCCTACTGACGCCCCACCTATTGTCACAATCATATTAAATTTTAAACCTTTTCTTAGCTTGGATTTGAGTGACTTAATGCTATCTTCCGCAATACCCAAATCAACAGGAATCCCTCCCCACTTTTTTATTAGTGCCATTATAGCTGGTTTTGTTGATGCAGGTTGTTTGTATAAATTTAATTTTTCGCCAGCTTCGCTAAGCTCATTTCCATTGGCTAAAACTGCTATTTTCGGTCTTTTAAAAACTCTTAATTTTTTATGATTCATTGCTCCAGCAAGTGCAATTTTGTTTGCATCTAGCATACATGACTTATTAAAGAAAATTTCATCTTTTACAAAATCTTCACCTTGCTTCCTAATATAATAATCTGTTTCAGGGTTATTTATAAGGATATAACCTTCTTTTTTTTTGCAATTCTCTTGTATAATCACTCTATCAGAGCCCTTTGGAAGAAATGAACCTGTAAATACCCTAAGGGCGCTACCTGACTTCAAGGATAGTTTTGGTATATCCCCCGCTTTAATCTCACCTATTAATTTAAGTTTTGTTAAGGATTTTTTTATATCCTTACTTATTACAGCGTAACCATCCATTGATGAGGTATTGAATGCTGGTTGGGTTCTTTTTGATCTCAAATTACCCACCAAGATTCGGTCCATACATGCATCCAGACTAACTATTTCAGATTTATTAATGGGCTTTATTGAATCCAAAATTATTTTCTTAGCTTCCTGGACTGAATTAACCTTCATTTCTGGACCATTCCCCTGATTTTCCACCTTCTTTATTTATAAGTTGTATTGTTGAAATAACCGCACCCCTATCTATTCCCTTTATCATGTCATAGATTGTTAGGCATGAAACTGAAACTGCCGTCAAGGCCTCCATTTCAACTCCGGTCTGACCTTTATTGCTAACCTCACAAACAATATGGATATTATCTTTAATTATATTTATCTCAATATTAATCGATGAGATTGATAGAATATGACAAAGAGGTATTAATTCTGAAGTTTTTTTTGCTGCCATTATGCCGGCTATTCTTGCCGAACCAAAAAGATCTCCTTTATCAAGATTACCATTAGTTATGACTTCCGATGTACTTTCTTTTATTCTAATAAAGCCTTCCGCAACTGCCTTTCTCTTTGTTTCTTCTTTATCTATTATATCAACCATATAGGCTTCGCCTTTTTGATTGAGGTGAGAGGGATTTTTCATAATTATTCCTTATTAACTAATTTATTCAATTCAACGCTAATATTGTCTGAGCGCATTAAACTTTCTCCAATTAGGAAATTATTAATATTGTGATCCCCTAAGTGAATTATATCCTCAGTATTATTAATCCCTGATTCACTGATAACCAAAATATCATCTGGGATATTCTTTTTAATTTTTATACTATTTTTAATATCAGTTTCAAAATTTTCAAGATTTCTGTTGTTAATTCCTATCATTTTAGGGTTAAAGGGGAGTAATCTTTCTAGCTCTTCTTGAGAATTAATTTCAAATAAAATATCCATTCCTAAATCTTTAGATACACTTACTAGTTTTGATAGATCCTTGTTATCCAAAATTTTCATAATCATAAGAATACAATCTGCCCCCCATGACCTAGATTCATAAACCTGATACACATCAATCATAAAGTCTTTTCGAAGGATAGGTAGGTTAGTAATTCCCCTTATATCTTTTAAATATTGTGATGAGCCTTGAAATGACGGGTTATCAGTTAATATTGATAAACAAGCTGCACCACCTTTTTCATAGTCTCTTGCGATTTGCAGATGATTAAAATTTTCTCTAATAACACCCTTTGATGGACTAGCTTTTTTTACTTCTGCAATTATCCCGGCTTTCCCTTCTTCATTCTTCTTAACTAGTTCGCCTAAAAAGCTTTTTGAGTGAGGAGCAGACTTAATTTCTTTTTCTAAAGATTCCTTTGAAATTAATTTTTTTGATTCTTCAATTTCAACTTTTTTATATTTGACTATTTCTTGAAGTATGTTTTTCATGAGTTTGAAGCCTTTATTAATTTGCTTAAAGCTAGCCTTGCAAGGCCTTTATCTATTGACTGATTTGATAGTTTTATGCCTTCTTTAATATCGCTTGCCAAACCATCTACATATAGTGCTGCGGCAGAATTTAATAAAACTATATCCCTAAAAGATCCTTTTTCTCCCTCAAGAAGGTTCGATATCTTTTTGGCGTTCTCAGATGGTTCTCCACCTAAAAGAGAGGAGGGATCTGATATTGCTATATCAAAATCACTAGGGTTTATTTCATATGAAAAAACTTTATTATTTTTAAGTTCAGCAATATAAGAAATACCTGTAGTTGTGATTTCATCTAATCCGTCAGATCCATTAACAACCATCGCTCTTGTTGATCCAAGATTTTTTAAAGTTTCAGCAATAGGAGTGAGCCACTTTTTATCAAAAACTCCGATTAATTGTTTTTTTACACTAGCTGGGTTGGATAAGGGGCCGAGAAGGTTAAAAATTGTCCTTACGCCAAGCCTCTGTCTAACAGGACCAACATATTTCATTGCAGAATGATGATTTGGCGCAAACATAAAACCGATATTTGATTTATTTATACATTCGCTTATTTTTTCTGAACTTATATTAAGTTTAACACCTAGCTCTTCTAAAACCTGAGATGAACCAGATTTTGATGATAGAGCTCGATTCCCATGCTTTGCGATAAAAGATCCTGCTCCTGCCGCCACAATCGTTGCCGCCGTAGAAATATTATAAGTCCCTGAACCATCACCCCCAGTTCCGCAAGTATCAATTGCGCCTTCTGGAGCCAGAACTCTTTCGGATTTTTCCCGCATTATTTTTGCCGCTATAGTTATTTCTTCTACAGTTTCACCTCTCTCCCTTAGCCCTAAAAGAAATAACTCTATTTGATGGTCAGATGCTTTTCCTTCTAAAATATAGTTAAAAGAGAAAGAGCATTCTTCCTTAGAAAGTCCATTTTCATAAGAAATTTTAGATAATATTTTATCAAATTCTTCCATTATAAACTCAAAAAGTTTTCTAGAATTTTATGCCCATATTCTGTTGCTATACTTTCAGGATGGAACTGTATTCCCTCAATTGGAGAATTTCTATGGCGCACACCCATAATTATTCCACTATCAGTACTTGCGGAAATATCAAGTGTTTCGGGTAAATTATTTTGACATACCGCCAATGAATGATATCTGGCTGCATTAAAAGTTTTTGGAAGATTTTTAAATAAACCTTTTTGATCATTATTTATTTTATTTACTTTGCCATGAACTATTTCTTCACACTTTATAATTTTACCGCCTAATGACTGAGCTATTGATTGGTGCCCAAGACATACACCAAGAAGAGGTATATCTCTTTTTATAGCTTCAGAAACTAATTCCATAGATATTCCTGCATAATTAGGGTCGCAAGGACCTGGGGATATAACTATTTGTTTTGGCTTCAGGTCAATAACCTCTGTAACAGAAATTTTATCATTTCTAACAACTTTAGTCTCCGCACCTAAGTCTCCTAGAAAGTGATAAAGGTTCCATGTAAAGCTATCATAGTTATCAATCAATATAATCATTTCATTCTTTCGAGTTATTTTTTAGAGCATCCTTAGCAGCGGTAAAAAGTGCTTGAGATTTATTAACAGTCTCATTGTATTCATATTCCTCATTGGAGTCATATACAACACCGCCCCCCGCTTGAACATACATAACCTCATTCTTTATAATTGCAGTTCTTAGGGCTATAGCTGTATCCATATCACCGTTAGCTGAAAAATAACCAACTGCTCCTGCATATATTCCTCTTTTTTCTTTTTCCAGCTCATCTATTATTTCCATTGCTCTTATTTTAGGGGCCCCTGAAACAGTACCTGCTGGGAAACCTGCCGATAATGATGATATTTGATCTTCGCCATCCCTAAGATCTCCTTCAACAGTTGATACAATATGAATTAAATTCGAAGTTTCTTGAATGCCAAATGAATCCTTAACATTAACAGATCCAATTTTCGATACGCGCCCAACATCATTTCTCCCTAGATCAAGAAGCATAAGATGCTCAGCTCTTTCTTTGGGATCAGAAAGGAGTTCCTTTTCAATTTCACGATTAGGCATATTTTGTTTAAGTCTTGTTCCAGCAATTGGTTTAATTGTAATCTTTCTATTTTCAGTTTTAACTAGTGTTTCTGGGCTTGATCCAACTATAAAACAATCGTCTAAATCTAAATAATACATATAGGGAGAGGGATTTATCTTCCTCAATGATTCGTATAGCTTAAATGGTGAAATTTTAAACGGAGCAGAAAATCTTTGGCTTGGAACAACCTGAAAAATATCTCCAGCAATAATATAGTCTCTGGCTTTTTTTACCATTTCAAAATATTCTTCTTTTGTTGTATTTGATTTTGGACTATCTAATTTTTTTTGCTTAAAAAAACTATCCTTATATAAAATTTCTTGATTAAGATTATTAAAAATTTCCTGAATGCTTTTTCTTATAATTTTATAATTTTCATCGGGAGATAAATTTTTTTCGGGTCTTGAGCATGAATAAATTGATATTTCTTGAGAAATATTATCGAAAACTATAACTATTGAGGGTCTCAGTAAAATAATATCTGGAATGCCTAGGGCATCTTTATTTTGGTTTGGAAGATTTTCTATATTTCTAACAAAGTCATAACCAATATAACCATAAACACCCGCAGCAACTGAAGGGATATTTTTAGGTATTTCAAGGTGACTATTTTTTATAAATTCTTTTACGCTTTCATTTACTTGACCGGACTTCCTTGAAACCTCAATGCCGTTTTTTTCAATTATTGACTCATTGTCTTCTACTTTAAAGATTAAGTCAGGATTTAGTCCTATAATTGAAAACCTACCTTTTGTATCACCATCCTGAAGTGACTCGAATAAAAATGAATTTTTGTTATTTCTAGAAGTCTTTAAGTAGGAGGATATTATTGTTTTGTCGTTACTAGAAAATTTAAACCCTACAATTTGAGGTATACCATTTTCATATTTTTCTTTAAAATCTTTGAATTTTGGTTCAAGAATAATATCTGTCATTACTTAAAAAGATCCTTCAGGTTCTTGTGTTTCGAAAAGGGCCTCCAATCTTTCTGGAAAAATTTCTGATGATAATTCTTTCTGATGTTCTTCAGCTAAGGAATAAGCTAAATCATTTTCCAATCTTTGCTTATTAACTTTATCTATAGCCATAATCCTCTCTTCTGTTCTCTCGAGAAGGGATATTTCATTAACAACGCCAATAATTTTACTGTCCCCAATGCCAACATTTGCAATAAATGATGATCCTTTTTCAGTTTTAAATATTTCATCTAAAGCTTGAGTTGAAAATATTTCATTTGCTGATGATCTACTCAAAGTACCACTTTTTGCTATCGCTGTATTAATTTTATCTGAGGTATATTCTAAATTATTATTATCTGAATTTAGAGTATTAAAAATCTCTGTAGCTTCTTTTTCCATTCTATCTATTGATTGATTTTTTGCTAAGGTATTTTTTATATCCTCACTAACTTCAGTAAAAGAGATTTGAATTGGAGTGTTTATATCATCCACTCTAATAAAGGCTATATTTCCATCCTCATCCTCTATTGGATCTATTTCTATATCAGTGCCGTTACCAAAAACATTTTCAATTATAAGATCACTTAATGGAGAATTGATATAGCTTCCATCAGTTTTCTTTCCAATATTTGATATTGATTTGAGTATTTTAATTGGAAGATCATTTTCTAATGCTATTTCCTCTAAGGTTTTACCGCTTGCCCTGGAATCTTCTATATCGGCATAAACTTTATATATATTATCCTGAGCTCTTTCAGACTGAATTGATAATATTACATCGTCCCTAACATCACTAAGTAACATTTCTTTTTCATTAACAATTTCTTTAACATAAATCAAAGATGGTCCAAATGGACTGTCAATTGGGCCTACTAATTCTCTGATATTAGAGTTAAATGCCTTTTTTGAAATTTCTTCGCTAATTCCCTCTTTAGCTGAAATAAGACCCTGATCAACGTCAGAGTTTTCTAAACCTCTATCCTTTAGTAATGTTTCGAGATCATTATTGTCCTTATAATTTTCTAACGCCTCAAGCGCCTCTATATCTGAAGTAAAGGGTATAAGGTCATACGTTCTTTTTTCAGGCTCAAAGTAGTCATATTTATTATCTTCATAAAAACTCAGAACTTCCTCATTAGTAATGTTATAAGATGATGCTATATCTTTTATAATCAATGATATAAAGGAGAAGTCTCTAGTTTCATTTGTTTTGTATAAATTCTTATTTTTATTATAAAAATCTAAAGAATCTTCATCACTAATTTGATCTAACTCAGCATTATCTTTAGGGCTTATAATTATATAATCAATGTTTCTTCTTTCAAATTGATATTTATAAAGCAAATCATTAAGTGAGCTCGGAGGTTTAATATTTGTAAATACTGATTTTGATAACTGCTCTTGAATATGAAAGTCTCTTTCAATTGCAAGATAAACATCTTCAGTTAATCCATTTTGCCTTAACACTTGCTCAAAAATATTTTTATCAAACTGGTTAAAAGCGTTTTTAAAGGCATTTGTTGATAAGATTCTTTTCTTCAAGGCCTCCTCAGAGGCGATCAGTTCCATTTCATCACCCGCTGCACTAATTGAAGTTTCTACTATAATTCTATCTAAGACCTGATAGTGAAGACCTGCATTTTTAGCTTCATCAGTGCTTATTAATCTTTGAGCATCATTGGAAACGCGATTTATTTCTCTATTAAATCTAAATAAATAGTTTTGAGCATTAACTTCCCTATCTCCAATTTGAGCAAGAATATTGGCGTTATAGCCTCTAAATATATCCCCTACACCCCAAATTGAAAAAGCAAAAACTAGCAAAAAAATTAAAGCTATTCCTAAAGGACCGGTGGCATTTTTTCTTAAAAAATTTAACATTTTAAAATAACCTTAAAGTATTTTATCAAAATTTCATGCATATTGTATCTTTGAATAATAAAAGGCAAGATTTTGCTCTAAAGTTTATCAACTTATTTTAATATAAATTGATATTATTAAATTTATTTTGTAAAAATTTATAATGATTAAAAATAAAAAATTATTAATTGCTGGTAACTGGAAGATGAATGGTTTTAAGAAAAATCTTTCAGTAATTTCATTGCTTATTAAATATATAAAACTTAAAAAATTAAAAAGCTCGGAAATTTTAATCTGTCCGCCAAATACACTCATAGATTCATTTTCAAATTTAGCGAAACGATCAAAACTCTTAATCGGAGCCCAGAATTGTTCTGAAAACGAAACTGGTGCATTTACCGGCGAAGTTTCACCTTCTATGCTTAAGGATAGTGGTGCTCAAGCAGTGATATTAGGACACTCTGAAAGAAGGGAGCATCAAGAGGAGTCCAATAAGTTAATTCATGCTAAGGCAAAGAATTCGCTAAAAAATGATCTTCTAACCATTGTTTGTGTTGGAGAGTCATTAATTCAGAAAAAAAATCAAAACACCCTCAGAGTTATTGGAGAGCAATTAAAGAAATCCCTTCCAGATAAAATTAACCCTAATAATCTTGTAATTGCTTATGAGCCAATCTGGGCAATAGGCTCAGGGCTTATCCCTGACAATGCTGATATTTACAAGGTTCACTCATTCATATCAAATAAGCTTAATTCCAGGTATGGAAACAAGTCAAAAAAAATTAAAATTCTTTACGGTGGGTCAGTTAATAAAAAAAATGCATCGTCAATACTTTCAATTAAGTATGTTGATGGTGCTCTTGTAGGAGGGGCAAGCCTTAAGTTTTCAGATTTCAAGGCTATTCTAGATTTTTGTAATTAAGTTATTAAGAAGTTTGAACTTTTTGCATTGTTCGTATACAAGCAGTATTAAAATTTAAGAGTATTATTTATATGACAAGTTTTATTTTAGTTATTCATTTAATTGTAGCAATTACTTTAGTTGTTTTAGTTCTTCTTCAGCGATCAGAAGGCGGGGGACTTGGAATTGGTGGAACGGGTGATTTTATGTCCAGTCGTTCAGCTGGAAATATACTTACTAAGCTTACAGCTATTTTTGCGGCAATATTTTTTTCAACTAGTCTATTGCTTGCTGTTTTATCAAGCGTTAGGGAATCTGATTCAATTGTAAATGATATCGAAGATGTTAGAGTTTCTGATAAAATTAATGAAATAGATATAAATAATTTACCTGACTTAAATTAATACTTAAGAAGGCTTCCATTAATTAAAATTTTTAGCTATATTGTTTTTCCATGACACGATATATTTTTATCACTGGTGGCGTGGCTTCTTCTCTAGGAAAAGGTATTGCTTCAGCTGCACTCGGTGCATTGCTTCAATCCAGAGGCTATTCAGTAAAATTAAGAAAACTTGACCCTTATCTAAATGTTGATCCTGGGACTATGAGTCCTTATCAACACGGTGAAGTTTTTGTAACCGAGGATGGAACAGAAACTGACTTAGACTTAGGCCATTATGAAAGATTTACTGATGTTAATTCATCGGTTCAGGATAATATCACTACAGGACAAATATATAATAAGGTTATCGAAAGAGAGAGAAGGGGAGATTATCTTGGTGGTACTGTTCAAATTATTCCTCATGTCACTGATCAGATTAAAGACTTTATAGTTAATAATAACAAAGGTGTCGATTTTTGCCTTTGTGAGATTGGAGGAACGGTAGGTGATATTGAGGGGCTTCCTTTTTTTGAAGCAATTCGTCAACTTGGAAATGAATTGCCAACCAGCAAGACTTGTTTTATTCACTTAACTCTAGTTCCTTATATCGCAGCTGCAGGGGAAGTTAAAACAAAACCAACTCAACATTCCGTTAAGGAACTTCGATCAATTGGTATTCAGCCAGATGTTCTTGTTTGTAGAAGTGAAAGAGATATTGATCGTTCAGATATAAAAAAAATAGCTATCTTTTGTAATGTTTCCGAGGATTCTGTTATTCAGGCTCCAGATGTAAGTACTATTTATGCGACTCCAAAGATTTACATGAATAACGGATTTGATACCCAAGTTCTTAAATCTATGAATATTAAGAAGCCAGGTAAAATTAACCTAAGAAAATGGAATAAGGTTGTTAATAGTATTAATAATCCAAAAGCAGAAATTGATATTGCAGTTGTTGGAAAATATGTTGGCCTTAAAGATGCATATAAATCTTTAACCGAAGCCCTAACGCATGGCGGAATAGCCAATGATGCTAAGGTAAATATTCACTGGATTGATTCAGAAACTATTAAAAATAAAAAAAATATGAATAAACTAAAATCAATGTCAGGAATACTTGTTCCAGGGGGTTTTGGAAAAAGAGGTGCTGAAGGAAAAATATTAGCGATAAATTTCGCAAGAATTAATAAGATTCCATATTTTGGAATTTGTTTTGGAATGCAGCTTGCAGTAATAGAAGTGGCAAGAAATATGGCTAAAATTAAAAATGCTAATTCATCTGAGATTAGCAAAACAAAAAATTCCGTTATTGGTTTGATGACGGAATGGGAAAAAGACCATAAAAAGTTTGTTAGAGACAATGATAGTGATTATGGAGGTACTATGAGGTTGGGGTCTTACCCTGGACTAATAAAGAGTGGCTCCTTGGTTCATAAAATTTATAAATCTATTAATATAAAAGAGAGGCATAGGCATCGTTACGAGGTTAATACTAATTTTAAAAAAGAACTTGAAAAACATGGTTTGAAATTTACAGGAATGTCTCCCGATGGTTTGTTAACAGAAATTGTTGAGCTTAAAAACCACCCATGGTTTATAGGGGTTCAATTCCATCCTGAGCTAAAATCAAGACCATTTAACCCACATCCCTTGTTTGCCTCATTTGTAAAAGCCTCTATGAATAATAAAAATTAGATTATATGGTTCAAAAATGTCTAAAAAAATAAATATAGGAAATATTAGCTTATCAAATTCATCTCAAATTTGCGTAATTGCTGGTTTAAATGTTTTAGAAAATATTGAAATGACTATTGATGTGGCATCACATCTACAAAAAACAACTAAAGGTTTGGGAATTCCTTTTATTTTTAAGGCTTCTTTTGATAAAGCAAATCGATCATCAGTTGAATCCTATAGAGGGCCTGGCCTGTCAGAGGGTATTAGGATGTTTGAGGAGGTAAAAAAGTCTCTTAATGTTCCTATAATAACTGATATTCATGAAATATCGCAAATAGAAAAGGTTTCTGATGTTGTTGATGTTATTCAAATTCCTGCCTTTTTATGTAGGCAAACTGACCTTATAGAAGCTGCATGTAAATCAAATTTACCCTTAAATATTAAAAAAGGACAATTTCTTTCCCCTGGTCAAATGTCTAATATTATAGATAAATGTTCATCTTTTGGTAATGATGATATTATTTTATGTGAAAGAGGATCTTCATTTGGTTATAATAATTTAATAGTAGATTTTCTTGGTGTCTCAGAATTAAAAGACACTCAAAACCCTGTTATCTTAGATGTAACCCATTCACTTCAACTTCCGGGCGGCCAAGGTAACTCTGCTGGCGGAAGATCAAACCAGGCATTAGATTTAGCCCTTTGTGGAGCCGCTATTGGCTTGGCTGGTATTTTTTTAGAAGTACACCCCAATCCTGAAAATGCACTTTGTGATGGTCCTTCGGCAACCAAATTAGATGAAATTGATACTATTTTATCTAAGGTTAAAGCTTTGGACAATATCGTTAAATCTTTCTAAGATTTATTAATGATTACCCTCTGCCTCTATAAGGGGTAACTTCTTGATCAGGTACCCATGCTTTTTTGGGCGGTATTTTATTTTGCCAGAAAATATCGATAGGAATTCCTCCTCTTGGGTACCAATATCCTCCAATTCTAATCCAGACTGGGTTTAAAAGCTTATTTATAGATTCAACAATTTCCATGGTGGTATTTTCATGAAAAGATTTTGAATCTCTATAGCTATTAAAGAATAATTTTAAGGACTTTGATTCAACAATCCATTTATTTGGAATATAATCTATTACTATATGAGCAAAATCTGGTTGTCCTGTAATAGGGCATAAGCAAGTAAACTCAGGCTGTGTTAAGCGAATTACATAACTTGAGCCAACGTTATTATTTTTAACTTTATCTAAAATTTTAATATTTGGACTTGTTGGTTGCTTTGACTGTTTTCCTAGGTGTTTCATTTTAATTATCACTCACTTTTTTATGGGTACCCAAGTATTTTATGGGTTTGAAGACTTAATTTCCAGTTATTATTATGATTACAAAATTCTCTTGCATCAATAGTATTACTTTTTATCTTAGGACCATCCATGGGCTGTAATAGAAAGTTTTTAAAATTTAAATTTTCAAAATCTTTAGGTTGGATTTTTTGCTGAGGAAATACCAACTTTAGCTCATCTCCGAAATTCTGTTTTAATTTTTTATTATCTTTTGGACTTACACAGATCCAATCAATGTTTGAAGGGGCTTTAATTGTCCCGTTTGTTTCAACGGCTATTTCAAATCCTACCTTATGAAGTTCACTTATGAGAGAATCATTTACTTGAAGTAAAGGCTCGCCACCCGTTAAAACAATTAAGGGTGTTTGATTTCCTCGCCAAAAAGAAATAGCTTTTAATGCAAGATCTTGAGGATTTTTAAATTTTCCACCGTTTATTCCATTTGTTCCTATAAAATCAGTATCACAAAAATTACAAATAGACTTTTTTCTATCTTCCTCTCTACCATTCCAAAGATTACATCCAGAAAACCTGCAAAAGACTGCATATTTACCGGCATTACAACCTTCTCCTTGTATAGTGAAAAATATTTCCTTTACTGAATACATAATTAAATTTTCATTTCTGGATTATTTTTAACAAAACTATTCCATCCCTTAATTCTTAATTCACAAGCTGGGCATGATTTACAGCCATAGCCCCATGGATACCTTTTAGATCTATCACCTTTATAACAAGTATGAGACTCTTCTAATATAACATCAATAAGCTCCTTTCCACCTGCTTTGTATATGAGATCCCATATTTCATCTTTTGACTTAAACATAAGAGGCGTTTTTATTATAAATTTTTCATCCATACCGAGACTCAAGCTTTCCTGCATTGAGATGATTGTATCATTTCTACAATCAGGATATCCTGAAAAATCAGTTTCACACATACCCCCGATAATATTTTGAATGCTATTTTTATACGAAATTATTGCTGCGTAATTAAGAAAAATTAGATTTCTACCAGGTACAAATGAGCTAGGAAGACCATTCGCCAATACTTCAATTTTATTAGAATTCAAAAGGGATGAGTTAGAAATATTTTTTATTTCTTCAAGATTTACAACATGGTCAGTAGATAATTTTCCAATAAAATTATCCGACATTAAATTCAATTTTTTTAGTAAATTTTTTCTGCACTTTAATTCTACCTTATGCCTTTGACCATAATCAAAGCCAACAGTTTGAACTTCTTTATAGTTTTGAAGCGCCCAAACAAGACAAGCTGAAGAATCTTGCCCACCGGAAAAAAGAACTATTGATTTATTTTTATCTAACATTTACCTATCATTTGTAAAAAATAATATTCATTTAATAGCAACTATGTGAGTATAGAGATAGAGGTTTTATTTATGGCTAATATAAAAAAAATTACCGGAAGACAGATATATGATAGCAGAGGCAATCCAACTGTTGAGGTTGATATAACTCTTGATGATAATTCATTTGGACGCTCTTTGGTACCTTCTGGCGCTTCAACGGGCGCACATGAGGCTCACGAACTAAGGGACGGAGGCAGCTCTCTTTTTGGTCGAGGCGTTACAAAGGCAGTTGAAAATATTAATAATGAAATAAATAGTTCTTTAATGGGTATGAATTCTAAAGACCAAAATTTAATTGATAATGCGCTAATAGAACTTGATGGAACAAAGAATAAATCTAGATTAGGTGCAAATGCAATTTTAGGGGTTTCTCTTGCAAATGCAAAAGCATCTTCAGTTTCTCAAAATCAACACCTCTTTGAATATCTTGGTAATAAAGAATCAAACATTTTACCAGTACCAATGATGAATATTATTAATGGTGGGGCCCATGCAAATAATTCTTTGGATTTTCAGGAATTTATGATTATGCCTGTATCTGCCGAATCATTTAAGGATGCAATGCGCATAGGTTCAGAGATATTTCATTCACTAAAAGCTATTCTTTCTGATATGTCTGAACCAACAAGTGTGGGTGATGAAGGTGGATTTGCCCCAAACTTTAAGTCTCCAGAGGAAAGCCTTTCGTTTCTCTGTAAGGCCGTAGAAAAGTCAGGTTATAGGGTGGAGGAGGATATTGTTTTTGCCTTAGATTGCGCTGCAACAGAGTTTTACAAGGATGGATTTTATCATTTATCTAACCTCAGTAAGCCTATTGAAACTAATGAAATGATTGAATATTTAAAAAATCTATCAAATACCTATCCTATATTTTCAATAGAAGATCCTTTAGATGAAGATGACTGGGACGGATGGAAAAATTTGAATTTAGAGATTGGTAAAGAAATCCAAATAGTTGGCGATGATTTGTTTGTTACAAATCCAGAAAGATTATTAAAGGGTATTGAAGAAAGCTCTGCAAATTCAATTTTAATTAAAGTTAATCAGATTGGAACTCTCACCGAGACAATGCAGGCTATTAATATAGCTAAAGATAATTCTTATTCATTTATAATATCGCATCGCTCTGGAGAAACAGAGGATAGTTTTATAGCTGATTTATCTGTTGCTACATCCTCATGTCAAATTAAAACAGGATCCCTATCTCGTTCTGATAGGGTATCGAAATATAACCAATTATTAAGAATTGAAGAGTTTTTATCTGATAATGCTAAGTATGCAGGAAAATCTATCTTAAAATAAATTAAAATACCCTTGACCAATAGGTGCGACTTATGATTCTTTAAATCATGATTCGTTCTAAAGAAATATTTGAAAACAATAGCTTATACAAACCTTATTATAAAAGATTTGGACTGTATGTTGTTATTTCAATTACAATGATTTCATTAAATTTTTCAGCTTTACTCCACCTTGTTAATAGTGAGAGTGGGCTGCTTGTTCTAAAAGATATTAATCACCAAATAAAAAGAAATACTTATGAGTTATCTACGATTAAAAAAACAAATATTAATTTAGAGGATAGAATCTTGTATTTCTCCAGAGAGGAAGATAAAGACTTACTTGATCAGGTAATAAGAGAATATCTTGGTTATCAGTCCAATTCAGAAGTTACAATTGTTTATAAAAAAAATTCAAGCTAGGTGTAGTAAGTTATTTCTTTTTTGAATTTTTAGTCTATTATTAAAAATTGCTAAATCAGTTGATTGGAAAAAAATTGTCAGAAATCAGACACCCTGAAAAAGTTAAAAATAAAGAATCTGAGGTTTTACCAAAACCTAAGTGGATACGCTCTCGTATTCCAAGCTCAGATACATTTAAATCTACAAAAGAAATTATAAAAAAAGGAAATGTTGTAACAGTTTGTGAGGAGGCTAACTGCCCTAACTTAGGGGAATGTTGGTCAAAAAAACACGCAACATTTATGATAATGGGGGATACATGCACAAGAGCTTGTGCATTCTGTAATGTGAAAACTGGAAAACCAGAGGCTCTTGATCAATTTGAGCCATACAGAGTTTCTCAAACAGTTAAAAATCTTGGCTTAGATCATGTTGTTATAACTTCAGTAGATCGTGATGATCTAGGTGATGGAGGTGCTCTTCATTTTTCTAAAACAATAGATTTAATAAGACAAGCGACTCCTAAAACTACAATTGAAGTATTAACTCCAGATTTTTTAAGAAAAGAGGGCTCCCTTGAGGTTGTCCTTAAGTCAAAACCTGATGTTTTTAATCATAATTTAGAAACAGTCCCTAGACTTTATCTTTCAATAAGACCTGGAGCTAGATATTTTAATTCTCTTAAAATTTTATCTGATGCTAAAGATATAATGCCCGAGGTATTTACAAAATCTGGTTTAATGCTTGGACTAGGTGAAACAAAAGATGAAATTATGCAGGTCATGGATGATTTACGTTCAGCTCATGTTGATTTCTTAACTCTTGGTCAATATCTACAACCTACAAGAAAACATGCCCCAATTAAAGATTTTATTTCTCCTGAGGGTTTTAGTAGATATAAAGAAATAGCTGAATCTAAAGGATTTTTAATGGTTTCATCAAGTCCTCTTACTAGATCATCCCACCATGCAGGAGATGATTTTTTGAAGCTTAAAGAATTAAGGGTTAAAGAATCTTCATAGTAAATTGATTGAAATTAGTTATAAAAAAATCTTAAAATTTTCTCCAAAAAATATCTATGATATTGTGGCTGACATAGAAAGCTATTCTCAGTTTATCCCCGGATGTTTTTCATCAAAAATTATTTCCAAAGAAGGTAGTATTATTGAAGCCAAACTTGGAGTTAAGTATTTAATTATGTCAGGTGAATTCACAAGTAGAGTTACTTTTGATCCAAGAAAATTAAGTATAGTTTCGGAGGGTATAAATGGTCCTTTTAATTCTGTTTTTACAAAATGGAGCTTTGATCGAAATGATAATGGTGTTTTAGTAAAGGTGAGTATTAACTTAGATTTAAGTAACAAGGTATTTGAATTATTGCTAAAGAAAAATCTTGAAAAGGTTTTCTCCCAAGTTGTTGTTAGCTTTGAGGAAAGGGCGGATATTTTATATTAATCTAAATATTCTCATAGAGGCCTTCAAGCGCCTTAAGTGTTGTTAATTTTCTTATATTATTTCTACCCTTATCCTCAAAGGTAAAACAAGAGTGTTTGGTCTTCTTATTTTTTATAGCAATTCCCATGTGAACACGCCCAACTGGGTTTATCTTAGTGCCACCTCCCGGTCCTGCAACTCCAGTAACAGAGGCTGTAATGGTAGCTTTAGAAAATTTAAGAGCTCCTTCAGCCATTAAGATTGCTATTTCTTTTGATACAGCCCCGTATTTATTTATTAATTCCATATCTATATCAAATAAATCACACTTAGATTGGTTAGAGTAAGTTATGAAACCTCTATCATAGGCTGAAGATGAGCCGGGAATTGATGTGATAGATGAACCGATTAATCCTCCTGTACAGCTTTCTGCAGTTGAAATAATAGATTTACTTTCACAAGCCTTAATAATAATCTTCTCAGATAATCTTTCAATTTCTTTTTCTAGCATTAAATTAATCCAAAGCTACTTATCAAAATAACTATTATAGAAGTCATTATTCCGGCAAATATATCATCACCAATGACTCCAACATAACCTTTTATTTTTTCAATTTTATTTATTGGGAATAATTTACTTATATCAAGAATTCTAAATATAATAAAAGCCAGTATAAGTGAACTTACTGTAAATGGGACAAATGCTATCGCAATCCATTGTCCCAAAACCTCATCTATAACTATTTCTTGAGGATCTTTATTTTTTGCTGTTTTTAAATACTCATCAGTTGCGAATACACCTATTACAGTAAGTATAAAAAAACTAGCTAGAAATATATTTTGATCGGTTAGGTAAATAATTAATGCTCCAAGTAAAAGTGCAGCTAAAGAACCACAGGTACCAGGAAAATACCTTAGATTTCCAATACCCCCAAAAGTTACTATTATTGAAATTATTTTACTTTTCATTTCTGGGAACCTCTATAGATATTATAGCCTGGGCAGCAATACCATTCGAACTATTAATAAAACCTTGGTCCTCTGTTGAAGAGGCTTTTAAACTTATTTTATTAATATCAAGATTCATCGAATTAGATATGTTCTTTAAAATTTTTTTTCTGATCGGTCTTATCTTAGGGTAATCACAAATTAAGTTTAAATCGAGATTTATAATGGATCCACTATTCTCTTTTAGTATATCAACACTTTTATTTAAAAAATGTAATGAATTTTTGTTCTTAAATGATTTATTACTTGGAGGGAAGTGTAGCCCTATATCTCCTGACTTAAAGGCACCAAATATGGAATCAGTAATAGCATGAAATAAAACATCTCCATCTGAGTTAGCAAGTAATCCATATTTTGATTTAAATATTACACCACCAAGTGTAATTTTATTACCTTTAGTAAATTTATGAATATCAAAACCAGTACCAACTAAGGAAACTTTTTCACCATTTGCAATATCACCAAATATATCCAAGTCATTCGAAGAGGTTATTTTAAAGTTCTTTTTAGATCCAGGTATAAACCTTACCTTCATGTCACTCTCTAACGCTAAAGAGATATCATCAGTATAATTTTTTTTTGTATTTTTATGCAAAGAAACAAGATCTTTAAGATTAAATCCCTGAGGAGTCTGTAGAGCTATAATCTTATCCCTGTCTTCATCAGCAATCTTATTATCTTTTGACAATTTTTTTATTGTATCGTCAACTTTAAGTATCGGACAAACTGCCTGATTTTTCTTTATATTCTTAATGCAATCCTTAATTATTTTTTTTGAGATAAATGGCCTGGCAGCATCATGAATAATAATCTTTTGATTTTTTTTATTACCATATTCTTTATTTATATTTTTTATGCCTTTGAGTGAAGATTCTTGCCGAGTTTTTCCGCCAATTACTCTCTTTCTGAGTTTTTTTATATTTTGACTATTTTCCTTATAAAGAAGAATATCTTCTTTTGATATTACAGTCGTAATTGTTTTAATTTCATCAATTTGATTTAATAATTTAAGGAGATATCTTATCGGTGAGATTTTTTTCACCTCTTGATACTGCTTGGGGTGAGGGAATTTCTTTGAATTTGCTCTTTCCCCCTTTCCTCCGGCTAATATTAAAAAATGTACCATATTTATTCCTGACTATTATTACTTTAAAAAATTATTTGCCTATTTTATAGGCATATACTATATTTGCTCAAAAATTAGTCACAATATGAAAATAGATATAGATACAATTGATCAAATAATGAATTCTATGACTTTTCCTGTCATTATTATAGACCTGGATAAGAAAATTTCCATTATTAATATTGCTGGTGAGAATTTTCTTAAATCAAGTTCTAAAATGATTTTAGGAAAATCTATTGAATCCTTTCTTCCTTTTTCATCACCTTTAATGGATTTGATTTCTAAATGTAAAAGCGAAGAGTTGGGATTTAATGAGTATGGCCTTGATCTGAGTAATCCTATGATCGGAGAAAGAATTGATATTGATGTTCAAGTTACCCGATTAAATGATGAAAAAATTATGATAATTTTTATCGATAATTCTTTTGAAAGAAATTTTCTTTTTCGAGGTCAGTCTAATACGGAAGGAAAAACGCTTTCATATTTTGGATCTATGTTAGCTCATGAAGTAAAGAATCCTCTAGCGGGTATTAGAGGTGCGGCCCAATTAATTGAAAAACAATACCCACAACTAAATAATAAATTGACTAGCTTGATTTGTAACGAGGTTGATAGAATAAAAAGGCTTATCGAAAATATCGAGACTTTTGACACTCCTCATTCCTTTGATTTAAAACCTTTAAATATACATTCGATTTTGAGACATACATCTGATGTTGTTAAAAATTCTCAAGAAATTAAATTAGAAATTAATGAATATTTTGATCCCTCTATTCCAAATATTCTAGGAAACAAAGATCAGTTAATTCAACTATTCTTAAATCTAATGACAAATTCATGTGATGCAATTACTGAAGAAAATAAAAACAATAAGTCAAAAATTGCTCGTATTGATTTGTTCACATCATTCCAACACAATAAGATTTTTAAAAATAGACCATCTGGTGAAAAAATAAATCTTCCTATAGAAATAAGAGTGAGTGATAACGGCTCTGGAATAAGTGATTCATATCAAAAAAACATCTTTGAACCTTTTGTTTCTTCAAAAAAATCTCCTAAATCAGGACTTGGGCTGGCAATGGTAAAAAAAATAATTGATGATCATAATGGTACTATTAACTTTGCGACTAGTCCTGAAGGGACAACCTTTTCAATAAATCTTTCAGCGGAGAGCTTTTAATGAATAAAAAGATAATCTTATTAGCAGAGGACGATGATTCAATTCAGCTTGTCACTAGTGAATTTCTATCTAGCGAGGGTTATGCTGTTAGATCTGCCAAAACTCTAAATTCTTTATGGAGGTTAATTGAGAAAGGGGATGGAGATGTTCTTGTTACGGATGTTATGTTTCCCGATGGAGAGTCTTTTGATCTTATTCCTCAGATAAAGGAACTGAGACCCAATCTTCCAATCATTATTATTAGTGCGAGAAATAATCTTCAAACTGCTATTTCTTCTGTTGAGAAAGGTGCATTTGAATATCTTCCAAAACCTTTTGATTTAAACGATTTAAATGCTTTGATTAATAAGGCCTTGGTTATTAAACCAAAATTAAAAGGTCAAACCTTAATTAGAAAAAAAAGTAGTGACTTAATTATTGGAAGTTCAAAAGCAATGCAGGAGATGTATAGGGTTATAGGCCGTTTATCTCAAAATGATTTAACAGTTATGATTTATGGTGAGAGTGGTACAGGAAAGGAGCTCGTTTCCAAGGCCTTACATATTTTTGGGAAAAGATCTGATCACCCTTTTGTAGCAGTCAATATGGCAGCCATTCCTAATGAATTAATTGAAAGTGAATTATTTGGACATGAAAAGGGCTCTTTTACTGGAGCTTATCAAAAAAGTGATGGTAAATTTAAACAAGCAGAAAAAGGTACATTATTCCTTGATGAAATTGGTGATATGCCTATAGAGGCTCAAACTAGATTATTAAGAGTTTTGCAGGAGGGAGAGTTTACTAGTGTAGGTGGCAAAGAAAAAATTAAAACTGATGTTAGAATCGTTGCAGCAACTAATAAGGATTTAAAGTCACTAATAAAGTTAGGTTCCTTTAGAGAGGATCTTTTTTATAGGCTCAATGTCGTACCTATCCATACTCCTGCGCTTAGGGATAAAATTGAAGATATACCTGAGCTAGTAGAGCACTTTTTAGGCGCTGCCGATAAATTAGGCCTTCCAATAAAAAAAATAGATAAAAATGCAATCACTCTTTTAATGAATCATTATTGGCCAGGAAATGTTAGGGAACTAGAAAATTTTTTATTGAGGATGTGCGCTTTATATTCAGAAGATACTCTATCAGAGGAGATTGTTGAGAAAGAATTATTGCAAGTCAAAGTTGAAAATCAAAGTGTTGATAATATAGGGCTATCTAAAATTATTGATGGATACTTTGCTAATAATTTAAATAAATTATTGAAAAATAATAATAAAAATATCTATTCTGAGGTAATTTCTGAAGTTGAACAGTCAATGATTAAAAATGTTTTATTTATTACAAAAGGAAATCAACTTAAGGCAGCTCAAATACTTGGCCTAAATAGAAATACTCTGAGAAAAAAAATCGGTGACTTAAATATTAATATACAGTTAAATGAGGATCATTAATCTTTATTGGAAGTTATTTATATGAAAAAAGGACCATTATCCGGAGTTAAAGTCATTGAATTTGCAGGAATAGGACCAGGTCCATTCTGTGGAATGTTGTTATCAGACATGGGCGCCGATGTTCTAAGGATTGATAGGGATGAAAAGCCTGTTTCAAATAATGTTATAGAGGGGAGGGGTAAGCGATCGGTTAAACTTAACCTCAAGGATCCCAAAGATGTTGAGGTATGCCTTAGGCTAATTGAAAAAGCAGATATTCTTCAGGAGGGTTTTAGGCCCGGTGTTATGGAAAGATTAGGTTTAAGCCCCGCTGAGTGCTTTAAGAGAAATAAAGCTCTAATATATGGAAGAATGACTGGATGGGGTCAATATGGCTCAATGTCTCAAGCTTCAGGTCATGATATAAATTATATTGCCTTAACTGGAGCCCTTCACTCTATTGGAAGAAAAAATGAGAAACCTGTTCCGCCTTTAAATTTAGTTGGTGATTTTGGAGGGGGTGCCTTGTATCTTGCAATGGGAATGATAGCAGCTCTTTATGAAGCTAAGAATTCAGGTGAAGGCCAGATTGTCGATTGTGCTATGACCGATGGTTCAGCGTCGCTTATGACAATGTTTTATGGATTTCTGAGCTCTGGTATTTGGAAAGAGGACCGTGGGCATAACCTTTTGGATACAGGTGCTCACTTTTATGATGTATATGAAACAAAAGACAGTCGATATATTTCAATAGGATCTATTGAACCACAATTTTATTCACTCTTATTAGAAAAATTAGAAATAAAAAATGAATTATTTTTAGAGCAAATGAATAAAGGTTTGTGGGATGACCTTAAAAGTGAATTGATAATAAAATTTAAATCAAGAACACGAGATGAATGGTCCGATATTATGGAGGGGACAGATATTTGTTTTGCCCCTGTTTTATCAATGTCTGAAGCTCCAAAACACCCTCATAATATAGAAAGAAAAACATTTGTAGAGGAAAATGGAGTTATGCAGCCAAACGTAGCTCCAAGATTTTCAAAAACTCCATCCAAAATTCAAGGTCCGTCTCCGAACAATGGCGAGCATACAGAGCAGGCTTTTTTAGATTGGGGTATTTCAGACGACTAATCCCCTTTTTTTCTATAAAAAATGGTTCTTAGCCATTTAAATATATTATTATCCTTTAAATCTTCTTTTATGAGAAATCTCATTAGGTTTTTATAGTCCTTATTTAAAAATAAATCTTCGCGTGTTCTTGTGAGTTTATTTATATCAATTTCTCCTATTTTTTTTGCAGGATTGCCTCCAAAAATTGAATTATCTGGAATATCTGACGTAACTATTGACCCCAGACCAACAATTGAATTTTTTCCAATTTTGACACCTTTTGTAATTTTTGAGCCTTCTCCTATCCATGCATTTTCTGAAATATGTATTTCAAGGCTAATTCCTGGAGTTAAAATTCTATCATAAGTATCATGCCAGTCTGAATCAGATATATATACATTGCTTGCGATCATAACGTTTGATTCGATAGTAATCTTCTTTGATGAGAGTATTTTAACGCCAGGTGAAATTAAAACATTGTCCCCAATTGATATTTCACCATCACATCCATTTCTATTCCAGGCACATAACTGTGTTATGATATTTTTAGATGTTCTTAGATGAACGTTATTTCCTAAAGAAATTTTATTGCCATATACGTCTATATTCCAAGGTTTATTTATATCTAAATTTTTTCCTACACTTTGAAACTGAGGTATTATGAATAATTTAGCCCATAAAGAATATAATTTCTCTACAAGCAATCTAACGTAAAAGGGTCTGTTGTCTTTTTGCAAAATATTTAATGCATTTTAGCGTCTGATATCTGGTAAGACCCGTTTTTAAATTCACTAAATAACTCATCAACTTGCGGGTGTCGCACAGGATCTTTATTTATATCGTCTAGTAAGTTTTGTTCAGATACATAAGCAACATATTCAGTAACATCGTTTTCCGCTAAAAGATGATAAAAAGGTTGATCCTTTTTTGGTCGCATTTCCTCAGGTATTGAGAGCCACCATTCATCCGTATTGCTAAATGTTGGGTCAACATCAAAAATTACTCCTCTAAAGGAAAGAAATTTATGTTTAACAATTTCACCTATTTTGAATTTTGCATCTCGTTCCATTTTTATCTCCATACTGATTAAGATAATTATTAATTAATTATCTTCAAGGTATTTTTAAAAATTGTTTTATAAAATTTCACAATTTATTTTTTTTGTGTAAATTGATCATATTTTAAACACTAGTGAGTCAAGTATGAATAAATATATCGAAAAACTATTTAGTCCTTTTACAATAAATAAATTAGAGATTCCTAATCGTATAGTAATGGCGCCTATGACAAGATCTAAATCACCAGGTAGTATTCCCGGTGAAGACGTTGCTTTATATTATAAAAAAAGAGCTGAAAATGACGTTGGCTTGATTATTACAGAAGGAACAACTGTTGATACGCCGAATGCCTCTGATGATATTAATATTCCATCCTTTCACGGAAAGGAATCTTTGTTAGGCTGGAAAAATGTTGTTCAAAATGTTCATGATGCTGGGGGATTAATTTTTCCTCAAATATGGCACCAAGGAACTCTAAGAAGAGCCGACACAACATGGAATTCTGATTTTCCATCATGGGGGCCTTCCGGTTTAGCATCGGCGGATAAAAAAGTTTCAGAGCCTATGACACTCGATGAAATAGAGTTATCTATAGATGCTTTTGTAAAAGCAATTTATTCCGCAAGAGAATTGGGCTTTGATGGTGCTGAAATTCATGGGGCTCATGGATATTTACTCGATCAGTTTTTTTGGGAAGGTACTAATATACGCGATGATGATTGGGGCGGTATATCAATTGAGGAGCGTACAAAATTTTCTACTGAAATAGTTAAAAGATCACGAAAGGAAGTTGGTGATGATTTTCCTATTATTTTTAGATTTTCTCAATGGAAGCAACAAGATTTTTCACATAAAATGGCAAAAACTCCGGCTGATCTTGAGAACTTTTTAGTTAATCTTTCTGAATCAGGTGTTGATTGTTTTCATTGTTCTCAAAGAAGGTTTTGGAACAATGAATTTGATGGATCATCACTTAATTTAGCCGGCTGGGCAAAGAAGTTAACTAATAAACCCTCCATTACAGTTGGAAGTATTGGCTTAACAGAGGATTTCATTGAAACCTTTAAGGGTAAAGAGTCTAAAACAACTGATATATCTAATCTTTTAGAGCGCTTATACGAAGGTGAGTATGATTTTGTTGCCATTGGAAGAGCGCTAATTTCTAATCCTAACTGGGTTTCATTAATTAAAAATGAGGAATATGATAAAATTAAAATATTTACTCCAAAGGATTTAGAAGCTTTAATATAGCAATGAATGATGATCAAAAAATAGTTATGCCCAATGGAGGGGTTATTTTAAATAGGGTTCATTTGGAAATTGGTGATGGATTTGTTAAGCATTCTTACGAGCTAGACGAAAGATTTACTAATAGAAGAAATTTTATAATGGGTGGTTTTTTATCAACAATGCTTGATGGCCTTTGCGGTCATGCCCTCCACACGGTCCACGATAAACAGCATGTGACTCTTGAATTGAAGACTATTTTCCTTGCACCCGCAAAAATAGGTAAATTTATTGGTGAAGGCAAAGTCGTTAAGGCTGGAAGATCGATTGGATTTTGTGAGGCTACATTATGGGATGATCTGAGTAATGAAATTGCAAAAGCTTCTGCAACATTTAAGATTCTCAAGTAAGGCTTAAGATCTTTTTTTCCATCTTCTTTCTTAATTCCAGTTTATAAATTTTTCCTGAAGCAGTTCTGGGAAGCTGATTTTTGTGAAAATCAAAAAAAGCTGGAATTTTAAATGGAGCTAAATTATTTTTTAGAAATTCTTTTATATCCTCTTCGTTGATTATTTCACTATTTTTAATAGTCGCTGAGCAACATAATATTTCACCTAATCTTTCGTCAGGTATTCCATAAACACTAGCTTCGATAATATCAGGGTATTCATTGATAGCATCCTCAACTTCTAGTGAGGATATATTTTCTCCGCCTCTTATTATTATATCTTTTGCTCTATCAACTATAAAAAGATAGTTATCTTTATCTAAGAATCCTATATCTCCTGTCTTAAACCATCCATTAAAAAAGGCCTCTTCTGTTGCCTTTTTATCATTCCAATAACATCGAAAATTTGAAGGTGTTTTTATATAAATTTCTCCAGTTTCGCAATTGGCTAGTTTCTTATTATTTTCATCACATATTATTATTTCTGTTAATGGTTTTGAAGGCTTTCCAGTTGAACCAGGCCTTTCTGTATATTCATCACCTGATATTACAGCTCCTGCGGCATTTGTTTCTGTTAAACCATAGCCTAAACCAGGTTTTGCATCTGGGAATTCTGTTTTAAGCTTTTTAACATGAGAGGATGGTCTTGCTGCGCCGCCACCCGACAAATCTTTTAAGGACGATAGATCAAAATTGTGTCTATCGGGATGTCTCATAATCTCTAGGGTCATTGTCGGCACACCACTAAGGCTAATGATTTTTTCAGATTCTATGACTTTAAGTGTTTTTAATGGATCCCACTTATAAAGCATCACCATTTTTCTTCCTGAAAGAAAAGAAAGCATAAATTGACTGTGACTTCCTGTTACATGAAATAAAGGAACAGTTATCATACATGAAGGTTGGATGGAAATATCTGGCCCTATCCCATCCCTTATACTTCTTGCGGAAGCAATTGCCATCCATTGGAGTAATGTTGAAATAATAGATCTATGAGTTGAGCAAACTCCCTTAGGATAACCCGTTGACCCAGATGTATAGAAGATTGTTGCATCATCATCAGGGTTAATTCTTACAATGGGCATACTTGTATTTAAGAAAGGTTTTATAAAATTATCCCAATTTTTATCTTGATCTTCATTACATCGAATTGAAATTAAATTTATATTATTATTTTCTATAAAAGGCTTAATGCGATCATATCTTTTATCATCTACTATGATAATTTTTGCTCCACAATTATCAATTGCATATTTTAATTCATTACTAGTCCACCAGCTATTTAATGGAACAGCAATTGCGCCTATGGATGTGATTGCAATAAAGCTATTAATCCATTCTGGATAATTCCTTGAGGCAATTGCTATTCTATCACCTTTTTCTACCCCAAAATTTTTAATAAGTGCATTTGCAAATGCAGATGATTGGGCGAAAGAATGTTCATATGTATATCTTTCGTCTTCAAAAATTAACATTTCATTATTAGGGAATTTTAAGCTTAATTTAAAATAGTCATTAAGATTTAAAATCTTAGAATCGAAACATTTATAATTTACACCACGAATAGTTTTATTTTTTAATTTAAAATCATCTTCTTTTAAACATATCTCATCAATTATACTATCAAGGTCTTGTTTCATTTATTGTTCCTTTGGCGGAGGGGGTGGGATTCGAACCCACGAGACGGTTGCCCGCCTGCCGGTTTTCAAGACCGGTGCCTTCGACCACTCGGCCACCCCTCCGCAGGATTATTTTTGTTATAAAGCTATGTATTTATATTTTCTCTAAAAAGTCTAATAAAATTTTATTTACTTGCTGGGGGGCCTCTTGTTGCGTCCAGTGACCAGTGTGATTTAATAGTTCTTTAACTCTTAAATCTTCGTAATTATCTCCAACAGTTTCAAACAAATTTACACCAGGTATAAAAAAATTAACGGGATCTAATGAACCTGTAATAAAGCAAGATGGGTGTTTTATTTTATTAAGCGACAACTTAAATAATTCTTCCCAATCTAAATCCATGCACCTGTACCTATTTAATGGTCCAAACATTCCACTTTCTTCAAATTCCTCTGTAAAATAATCTAAATCTTCATTTGCCAGCCACTTAGGTAAAGCTTTTGGCTCTATCATCCCATCTAAGAAAAAAGAGTTTTTATCTTTTATTTTTAAATTATTATCAAGAGCAAGAGCCATAATTTTTTCCATACCGGATGCATCAGAGTTGCAGTAAATTAATCTCAATGATTTTTTTATATTTTTTTCTAACTCTCTTTCGGCAATCCCGACTTTTTGAAAATATAGAATATAAAAAAAGGTATTTTTATATATTTCTTTAAATAAACTTAAAGGAGCGGATTCATTAAATGGATTAAAGGGAACTGAAAGTCCTGAAACAGATAAAATTCTTTCAGGGAAGAGAAGGGAGGTGTAATAGCTGATTGGTGCTCCCCAATCATGACCAATAATATGAGCGTCTTTTTCCTTTAAAAAATCTAAAATTCCAATTAAATCTTTAGTTATTTCCTTTAAAGAATATGAATTAATATTTTCTGGTTTTTCAGATTTTCCATATCCTCTTATATCTGGAATAATAACTTTGTAACCAGCTTTTTTAAATGGCTCAATTTGATGTCTCCAGCTATACCAGCTCTCAGGCCAGCCATGAACAAATATTACTGGCTTTCCCTCGCCTTCAACAAATGTATTAATAGATATTCCATTAGTTGGAATTTTTTCAAAATTTCTTTTCATTTTAACCCTAGATTATTTTTTTTAATTATTCATTTTCTATTATGACATACGAATCTTGTTATTATAAATAATGAATAATTCTAATTTTTTTTATATCTTAATAATATTATTTTTATCAAGTTGTGCATCTTATAACCCTAATACATTTTCCTCGAAAAGCCCATTTTCTGGAGGTATCTATAAGATTGGAGACCCTTACTCAATTGAAGAAAAAGTTTTTTTCCCTAAAGAGGATTTTTCATATGCAGAGAGAGGAATTGCATCATGGTATGGTGAAAAATTTCATGGAAAAAAAACAGCAAATGGTGAAATTTATAATATGAATTTACTTACTGCTGCACATAGAACTTTGCAATTACCATCCTTAGTTAAGGTTACAAATATTAAGAATAACAAATCAATCATATTGCGCGTTAATGATAGAGGACCCTTTGCAAAAGATAGGATAATTGATGTCTCGAAGAAGTCTGCTTCAATTTTAGGATTCCAGAAAGAAGGCACTGCTGAGGTAATCGTAGAGTATTTTGGCAGAGCAAATGTCTATGATATTTTTGGTCGAATTAATAAAAAAGACTTAAGTAGTAGGCCTAAAAGAAATACTAAAAAATTTATATTAAGTGTTGGAGTTTTTTCTGATCAAGAAAATATTGCAAAAATAAAAACGAAACTTAAAGGTTTAGGTAAAATTAATACTAAAAGATCAGAAGGTAATAAATTGCTTTATAAAGTTTTTTTAGGCCCCTTTGAAAGTGAAAATTTTACTTATAAAGTAAAAAAAGCGGTAATAGGAAGGGGGGTTAAAGATTCTTTTATTGAGAAGTTAAATTAAAATTTTAGGAGTTAGGTTTTGTTTTTAAATAAAATTTTTATCAGTATTTTTTGTATATTATTTTTTTATTCTACACCAGGTTTCTCTATTAGAGTGGAATCTGATTATGCCTATTTAGTAGACTATAAAACAGATCAAATTTTGTTTGAAAAAAATTCTGAAAAAATAATATTTCCTGCATCTATGTCAAAATTAATGACGTTATATGTTCTATTTGATTACCTTGATAAGGGATTAGTGAGCATGTCTGATGAGTTTCTTATTTCTGAAAATGCCTGGAGAAAAGGTGGGGCTCTGTCTGACTCTTCAACTATGTTTGCAGAAGTATCTTCTTATATTTCAATTGAAAATCTTATTCGTGGTATCGTAATTCATTCAGGTAATGATGCTTGTATTGCAATTGCTGAAGGACTTTCTGGTTCAGAAGAGTTGTTTTCAATAGAAATGAATTTCCTTGCTCAAGAACTGGGTATGATTAACTCTAATTTTAAAAATTCAACTGGGCTCCATAATGATGAGCATTATTCAACAGCTAAAGATCTAGTAATTTTAGCAAAAGCTCTCATTAAAGACTTTCCTGAATATTATCATTTTTTTTCTGAAGAAAATTTTACTTGGAATGGTATTTTTCAACCTAATAGAAATAATTTACTTACAGAAGGGCTTGGTATAGATGGTTTAAAAACAGGTAGAACTAGTGAATCAGGTTTTAGTATAATTGTTTCTTCAATTTCAAATAACTCAAGACTAATAGCTATTATTGGTGGACTTCCGTCTAAAGAGAAAAGAACTTCTGAGATAAGAAAGTTGATAAATTTTGGACAAAAGGGCTTTAAAAATTTTATTTTATTTAATGAGGGTGAGATTTTGGATAATGTAAATGTCTGGGGCGGTAGAAAAACCTTAGTTGGTATATCCATTCCTTATGAAATAAGCCTTTTGTTGGACATTAGGGGAAGAAGGTTTTTAAATGCAAAATATTCATATAATGATCCAATTATTGCTCCAATAAAGAAGGGTGAGATAATAGGTAAAATATCAATTTTAAATGATAATAATATTATAATTGAGTCCAATTTAATTGCTAACGAGGATATAAATAAGGCTAATATTTTTAGAAAGGCAATAGAGGTATCAAAGTATTTGTTAAATTAATTATGAAAAATTA
>Ga0209091_10000370_pt1 | contig 43545 bp, 22 predicted proteins | sample ArcticOcean_MG_C_6_FD_187438 | JGI IMG/M metagenome (GOLD analysis project Ga0209091, IMG submission 187438) | Marine microbial communities from western Arctic Ocean - ArcticOcean_MG_CB8_128 (SPAdes) (version 2) | ecosystem: Environmental > Aquatic > Marine > Oceanic | place: Arctic Ocean...
CTAGGGATCACGGAATAAACCCCGTGAGACCTAAACCTATCTTATATAATAAAGTCATTGAGCAACATAAGAAAGTAACAATTATTAAGAAAAAGAAACGTGCATGGAACATGTATGACCAGATGTTTTGGACTCCATTTAATATAACTAAGGAGATATTAAATGCTTTTCTTGTTGAACCAATATCACACTATTGGATAAATGAAAACAGATTTGTGTGTAAATCTATTACTTATGCTTATAGAATAGGATTAAAATATAAAATATATGCGCCTAAAGAAAAAGAGAGAAAATGGTTTTCAAATACCAATGTAACTCAGATTCAAGGACTACATATGTTAAAAGGATTAAGTGGTACTTTAGTAATTACATCATCATTAAAAGATGTAATGACTCTCTATAGTATTGGAATTCCAGCAATTGCGTTTCAGAGTGAAACTACAATGCCGGATGAAAATATAATAGAAAGTCTTAAAAGTCATTTTAATTGTATAATTTTGTTTTATGATATGGACCTTGCGGGACAGAAAATGGCAGAAAGAATCTGTGGTACTTTTGGATTCTTAAATGCTGAGTTAGATCCCAATTGGGCTAGTAAAGATATTTCAGACTTTATAGCAAATGATCGTGTACAACGAGGTAAAGAATGGAGAATCGAACAAATAAAGCAAATAATAATTAATGTACAAAAAAGTGAGAAAAAGATTCAAAAAGAAACCGGCCAATAAGAAAGTTAGAAATGCAATTGCTAGTGTATATAAGGGTATAAAGTTCAGATCAAAGTTAGAACTGTTCACTTATCAACAACTAGAGCAGGCAGGAATTAAATCATTATATGAAAAGAAGAAATTCGTATTAATGGAAGGATTCCGTTTTCCTAATAGAACTGTTGAGCCACACAAAACTAAAGGATATATAGACACGACTGTAAAAATTAGGGATATAACATATACACCTGATTTTGTAGATCCAGACGATAAATGGATAATAGAAGTTAAAGGCTTTGCCAATGACGTCTTCCCGCTTAAGTGGAAGCTATTTAAAAATCATCTTGTGGAGAACAGTCTTGACTATGTACTTTTCTTACCAAAGAATAGAAAACAAGTTCTTGAAACAATAGAACTAATCAAACAAATAGATTAGGAATTCCCTCTTGGAACGGGTCTGCGTTAACATATGCACTGACGCTATGGGTAGAGGTTTGAATCCTCTACGTTCCTTTTCTTTTTATTAATCAATTAAATTTAAAATTATGGCAGAAAATGTAAAAGAATTCTTGCACGAAATGCATGAGGATGACTCAGTATTCGACCCAGGAGGAAAACAAGAATACACAGAAGAACAATTAATACGCTTTGCAGAACTTTGGGCAGAGATAAAAATTAAAGAGTATATGGCAGGGCCCATGAATGTAGCATTAAAACCAAAATAAAATGGCAGATCTAGTAAGCCCATGTTGTGGGGCAGAATACACAGACAATGAAGACGGACTCAGCTATTGCTGTGACGCACCAATACTTAATGGTATATGTTCAGACAAAGATTGTTTAGATCATGCAGAGCCTGCAGAAGGATTTGTATGTGAAAAATGTGAGGATTTCTTTGAGGAACCTGAAAAGGATTATGAGCATAATGAAAAAATGAAAGAGTCTATTGCGGAGGACCGCATGGATGAAGAGAGGTTAAATTAAAATTAAATTATGAGTATAAAAACAATTGACAAACCAATGCAGGGTAATACCGGTATTGCTAAGCGCATCAATAAAGGCGCAGAGAAGATGGTGTTTGACATTCTTCAGTCTACTCAGTATTCTATGCCAATTCAGTCTACAGTTAGAGAGTTAGTTACAAATGCATGTGACTCTCAGCGTGAGAAAGAAATAGCAATAGAGATATTAATGGATACGAAGAAAGTTGAAGACTACTATATTGAGAGGCACGGTCCTCAGTATGAAGATAGTAATTTTGATAAAAGTTATTACAATAGAGATCATTTTAATGTACATTGTGAAATAGACTTAGTATATGAACAAAATGAAGGTGTAGGTTACTGCGATACATTTTCAGTTACTGATTATGGTGTAGGTATTGGAGCAAGACGTTTAGAAGGTATATTGGAACTAGGTTATTCTACGAAAAGAAATACTAGTGAAAATTTTGGTGCCTTTGGTCTTGGAGCTAAGGCTGCACTATCAACCGGCGTAGACTTCTATACTATAGAGACTATATATAATGGTATGAGATTTAAATGTAATTGCTTTAACTATAAAACTGATTTTATTATACCTGCATTTAATGTAGAGACAGGTAAAACTAATCCTTTTGTTACATTTACTGATGGCACTAAAGTATATTATGTACCTACTGAGTCTACAAATCAGACCACGGTGTCATTTGGAGTTAAGAAACATAATCGTAATAAGTTTGAAGAAGCTGTAGAAGAACAATTATTGTATTTTGATAATGTTAACTTTAAGGTTAGAGATAACGAAGATGATGGTTATGAAAGACAGGTTAAGTTTAAAGTTGAAGTATTACATAATTCTAAAAACCTTATAGTTTCTGACTCTTATTATTTCAATAAACCACATATTGTACTTGTTAAAGATGAAAATGCTACTACAGGTATTAACTATGGTTATATTGACTTTAAAGAATTAGAAATGGAACAAATGTATGGATCTGTAGCATTCAAATGTCCTGCTCGTCAAGTTGTTATTGAAGAGGATGGCACAGAAACGATATTGCAAGAGGGTGTAGATGTTACTCCATCTCGTGAGAAAGTTATATGGAATGAAGCTACTAAGAAATATATCAAAGGTGTGATTACGGCAGCTGCACAAGAAGCTAGTGATATGATTCAAAAAGAGTTGCAAGAAACTGACTTTCTTAAATGGGTAGATGCTTGTAGATCTGTTATTACAGGTAACAGTAGTGAGAATAGAATTCTTAATAAATTATCTCGGATAGTTAATAAAGATGATATTAAACCTAAGTATTCTCCTGATCCTAGAATTAAGTATGGCCCAGCTAATAAACTCTTTGAGGGGCTACAGCTTATGAAGCCTTACCAAGACCGAGATGAGATGAAAAGAGAGGTAATTAAAGACTGGAATGGATTTGATGCTAAACATTTTTATGCTAAAGAAGGCTCGTTCTCTAAACATAAGGATATGTATCTTATGTCTGATCCTGAGTCTAGTTATAATAAACATCATGTTACCGTTTACAGTCTTCAAGATCTAGATGACAAGTTTAACCCTTTAATAGCTAAAGCTACCGGGGATGGACAAGCTAAAGTTGTTAAAGAAAAGGCTAGAGTTATAGCTAAACGTAACGCTATACTTAAGCTTATTGAAGCATCGGAGTGGTATAAAAGCTATGATGATACTGAAATTCCTGAAAAGTGGTTAACAAACTGTAAGGAAGAAGAGGCTATGGAAGAAGAGAAGTCTCAATTTTCTAATCTAACTAATGCAGAACGTAGAGAGATAGAAAAGAGAATGGTAGCTTATACTGTTAGATGGGATAGACGTAAAGAGGATAATTTTACTATGGAGAAGATTGAGCCTAAAACTAAAGATCTTATGAGTAGTAAAAATCGTATTTACTATTGTACTACAGAAGATGAAGGTAAGATGAAAGCAGCTGCTTTGTTACTTTATAAAGTAGTACCTAAATTTAATGAAGTTTATGACGGAGATCATATGAGTTCCTATGCTAATGGTAATGATCATGAATCTTCAGAATATCCTGTATATTGGTATGAACATCCTCCAGTTAGATATGCTAATTATAGTGGTGAATATGCTTCCTGGGCTGTACCTAAGCAAGGATGGGATACACCTCAGCTTATACGTGTGAGTCAGAATAAGGTTAAGTTTATTACACAGAACCCTAATGTCAAACACATAGACGAAATCTTTTTACAAACCAATGATAACAATGAATATATTATGGACGAATCACTAGTAAAGTACTACACGGCGTATAAACTGAAGAAGATAAATGATTTTAAATTTATGCAAGGATTAGGATGCATTCATACTGAATTACAAAAGGATTATTGTGAATTGAAAGATTTACGAGATGATGACTATTCTGAATGGAAGTATAGAAAGGTGAATGATATAGCACCAGCTATAACTGAACACATGGATAAGTTATATGAATTCCAAAAGTTTTGTAGTGAGTGTGATGATGCACAAATGATCCAAGATAAATCACGAGAATTATTTGTACTCTCTGATATAAGTGCTGCACGTGCTGTAGACTTAGACATATTAGCTAAATATGATAATATGGTTGAGTTTGCAGAAGAAATTAAACCGCTTTTAGATGAAGTTGACCTTCTTGAACGAAGAGACTGTAGTATGTCTCCTGAACTTGAGAAAGAAGTTAGAGTATATCTAAGAGCTAAAGACCGTGAGGTTTGGGACTCATAACTAAAGACACCAGAAAGACGTTTAAAATACGTCCGTCTGGTAGGTCCACAGATTTTATAAGTCCAAGCTTTGGATTTGGTTGTTTATATAATTGCTCTTATTGTTATATGAAACGCCATAAAGATCAGGGATTATCTATTGCTGTGAATACGGGTGATATATTAACTGCGGTTAATAATCATGCGTATTTCACACCAGTGGAAAAACCTAATCAGACGCACGCTTCTTTAACTACTTATGATATTAGCTGCAATGAAGACTTTGCTCTTCATGCTAAGCATCATGATTGGAAAAGGATACTAGAATTCTTTAAAGATCACCCTGTAGCCATGGGTAGTTTTGCAACAAAGTATGTAAACCCTATGTTGTTGGATTTTAATCCTGAAAAGAAGATACGTATTAGATTTAGCTTAATGCCTCAGCATAAGTCAGATCTACACGAACCTCATACCTCTAAAATTATTGATAGAATAAAAGCTATTGATAAATTTGTAGAAGCCGGGTATGATGTACACGTAAATTATAGCCCTATTATAGTTTACGATGGTTGGTTAGATGATTATTCAGAGTTGTTTGATATGATGAATGAGCATGTATCCTATAAAGAAGAAGTGTTGTCAGAATGTATATTCTTGACTCACAACTTTAAGAAACATACAATTAACTTAACTAAAAATCCTGCTACTGAAGTAGATCTCTGGGTCCTGGATAAACAGGAAGCAAAGAAGTCTCAATATGGAGGAGAGAATGTCAGATATAAATTAGGAATGAAATCTCAATTTATAAATGATTTTAAACAGTTACACAATTCCAAAGTACCTTGGAATAGAATAAGGTACATATTTTAAAATTTTATAAATGATTACAATAAACGTAATAGATGACAAAATCTGTGGGTCGTATGGAGATACGCCATTCACAGTAGATTATAGCCAAGAGCTGTATACTACAATGCAAAAACTAGCTGCAAAAGGTGCTAGTATAGAAAGTGTAGAAGACTACAATCATTTAATGGAAGCTTTTGCTCCACTAACTATTGTAGATTATACTAAAACTATTGAAACACAATGTGAATTTATTCATGTTAACAAAGCAACAGGAGAATTCTTCCTTAAGCACAACGGCGTAACATCTACAATACCTATGCCTCAAGCTCTAGTAGACAGAATATTTGACTCTTTAGATAAAGAGTTAGACTTCTTACCTTTAGTTAAAATGTGGACTAGATGGTTACGTAACCCAATCTTGTGGAGAAAAATGAAACAAGGTCACGGGAACGATTTCTGTGAGAGATTCTTTAATTTTGTGAATATGCAATATGTTCACCCTAAAATGAAAGAAGATCTTATGGAGCAAGGTCTTACTGATGAAGCAGCTTCCAAAAGAGCGGAAATGTACCAAATGAAAATCACCCATGAGGGATTACTCAACGGTTACAAAGTCTCTAAAGAAGTGCTTCATAAGTATGACCAAGAAACTGGTGAAGAAGTTGATCGTTATAAAAGAACGTTTAACATTGACACTGGTGAGATAGAAGGTGATGGATTACCAGAGCATGTAGAAGATAGACTATTTGAACCAGCTATGATGGGTTCAGGTGGAGACTCTTTCTTCTGTGAAGGTGCTAATGGGTATCAAAATCCCGGACATTTTATTAAAGTAGGATGTACACATAGACTAAAAGACTGGAGCCAAGTTAACGTTGACGATAGAGATTCATGCGTTAAAGGGCTTCATATTGGTGGTCTAATGTACATAAATTGCTACAGTGGAGAAATTCACAATATCTTTGTAGATCCTATGCACATCGGAGCAGTACCAGATGATGATACAGGAGCTATTAGATGTAAGCAATATTTTGTTCATTCATCCTTAGCAGGTGTGAATGGTTCTATTTACCATAGTTCTACTTATGCAGCAATGACTGATGCAGAGTGGGACGAAATGAGAGCTATAGCGGTTCAAGAACGATCTGAAAAGAAAGCTGAATGCGACAAAGAAGTTGCAGAGCTGAATGCGTTGTAGCTAATGTTTAATTGGTAGGATGATGGGGAGGTTAAACCCTCCCCTAAATCCGTTAAATTTTAAAAATTATAAAATATGAAAGACACAATAGTATTAATAGATGGAGATAGTCTAATCTATTTTGAGATGGGTAAACCCACATTAGAAGAAGCATTAATAGGAATAGATGATAGAATACAGACAATGTTAGATAAAGGAGAAACTAAGAAATATGCCGGATTTTTAACTGTAGGCAAATGTTTTAGATATGAGAGAGCAACCACTAAAAAATACAAAGGAAACAGAAAACATGGAGATAAACCAATTATATTCCCTGCCATTAAGGCTTATTTACAACAGCATTGGAAATTTACATATGTCCAAGAATTAGAAGCAGATGACTTAGTAGCAATATATGGAGAAGGATTAGATGGAAATACTATGATTTGTAGTCCCGATAAAGATGTATTATATCAAGTAGAAGGTAATCATTTTAATTACAGAACATCTGAAATGATCCATACTACTGCTACAGAAGCAGGATTATTCTTATGGAAACAAATGCTTATGGGAGATTCTACTGACGGTATACTTGGTATCCCTAAATTGGGACCTAAAACTGCGGAAAAGCTTATGAGTACTGTACAGTTCTTTGATTTACCAGCTATGGTTTTAAATAAATACATAGAAAAGTTTGGTAATCACGAAGGAATTCATAAATTTGCAGAAACTTTTAAGTTAGTTTTTATATTGAAAACTAAACAAGAAGCTTTCTTAGAAACCGGAGTTATACTGCCAGATCTAGAAGTTCAAGAATTAGAAGTGGGTCAACATAAAGACGAGCTATGGTCATAGAAAAACAATATATGCATATAGTACCAATGGACTCTCTAACTGTGAGAGCTCTAAGTGTTAAGCAAATACATCAAATAAACGATGCTATTACGGGTATAACTCTAAAAGATGACACACAACTTAAATTAGGAGATTCTGTAGTAATAAACTCTTTAAGTTTTAAGATTAATAGTATCAAACCTTTTATAAAAGGCAATTCTACATATTATGATTTACAGACTGCTAGAAAAACTAAATCATCAATATTTATTTTACCTATGTTAGGTAAAACAAAAAAAACTTTCTTTTATGACACATTGCTTTTAAATGTGTTTATTAAAGTAAAGCATAAACAGAACTATTATATTACTTTATTATATCATGATGCAGACTCTTCAGCTTTTATTACTTTTAAAGGAATATTAGAGAATTTACCTACTTTTAAAGAGTCGTATAAACCAACTGATACACATATTGTATTTTTATTTTCAGTTCCTATGAAATTTAAAGATCTTTTAACTCATTTTCTACAAGGGAAATATTCTAAGTTAACAGATTTTTATAAATCAAGAATCTTAGCTTTTCATAATCAATCTTTAAAAGGCTTTGTAGGACAAGTTCTATTTAAATCCTCTATAAGAAGAAATATTCTAGAAGAGAAATTAGGAGCAGAATTAACAATCGATTCTGAAGTTTTAAGTGTTCCGTCAATGGAAGAAGAAACTTTGGATACTAAATATTATTTTTAACTAAACTTTAAATTATGAAAAACATACTAGAAACAATTAAAGAATACTCTTTAGGCTCCGGACTAATGTTTATTTGGGCAGCATTCGCATTTTTATCAACCGCTTTCTTTATAGCGCTATGGATTAAAACAATACAAATTTGTTTAACATGGCTATAACTAAAAAAAAGAAAGTAAAAATGTCTGTTCCAGAAGGAATAGAATTTGGTGAACCTTATACTATGACTTCTACGCATAATGAGCTTTACTGGGATACTGAAAGGAATAAAGATCCCTGGAGAGTGCCTTCAACAGCTAAATTTACTTGGCATTTAGATAAGGTAGTTGAACAAATTACTACTTTATTAAAATCTAAAAATGAAGCTTATGGTAACACTGCGCTAAATCCTACTAATATATTTAGTAAACTTAGTTCTACTGAAGCTATATGCGCTAGAATAGACGATAAGTTAGCAAGAATAGGAAATAAAGGAATTAATGACGAGACAGAAGATACAGTCGATGATTTAATTGGTTATTTATTACTATTAAAAATGTCAATGGAGAAATGAATGGTAATATAGTTGTAATTTGGCCGTAAAAACAGAAGGGGGTTATATACCCCCTTTTTGTTTTAAAGTAAGAACCATTTAAGAGCGTCTTCAGGAGTCTTAGACTTCTCTAGACCTCTTATAATAGGTACTACATCCCAGAATTTCTTTTTAATCTTAAGAGTTCCTTTCTCATAACCACTAGTTTTTCTCTTATATCTACGATTCTCATTTATTGAACCGTCTAACATATCAGTACCTAAAGTTAAAGCTTCTGTTAATAGGCCATCCATTTTATCTAATGAGCTATAAGTAGCTGTAGGAGATTCTAATAAACGTAAAAACTCTGACATACCAAGCATAGGAAGAGGAACAAAGGCTCTTAATTCTGTTTGTAATCTTTTAGCTTGATATAAAGTAAAGTTTAATCCATATCCCGCCTCTTCGTCATCGTCATCTATTAGAGACATTAATCCTGCAAATAAAATCATAGTTACTGCAATAGAAATTAATTCATTTAAAGTTCTAGAGATATTAACTTTTTCCATGTCAGTTAAAGTTTCACTTGTTCCTGACAACATCTTCATAGCTTCAGCATATTCTCCTTTCTTAGTGCTCATAATCATATTTCTAACAGCTCTAACAAAAGAAACATAAGAACCCTCACCTAATGCTCCTAACTCTTCATCAACATGCATGCCTAACCCAGAAGCTCTACCGTATCTTTTACGTACTCCTGGCATCATCCAACTTCTAAACAATAAAAAAGGCTTACCCCACCAATGCCTTTTAAGCTCAGCTTTATCAAATTGGTTATATACACCATTTAATAATTTAGTTAAACCGTGTAATTGATTCTTGATATCATTTATTTGCATATCAGTAACAACAATACCATTCTTTAAAAGTAAATCACCATTTTTTTGTCGTACAGCTCCTGATTGAATCATGTCCCATAAACTAGCAGACTGGTCTTCATTAACTTCAATGCCTTTTCTATTAAAATATTTACCATTTGAATTTTTAGGCTTATAATTCATTAAACGAGCAATCATTCTTGTTACAGCAACTTCGTGCTCTGCTCCGTGTTGTAAAAACGTAGTAAAATCTGTAGTCATCATTCTTTTAGCATTACTACCTAAAGATCTACCGGTTAATTTACTATTCATTTCTCCTTGTAAAGGATCAAACATTTCAATTGCAGCTCCTAATTTAGTAACTGCCCTACCCGCTGCTAAATCTTTCATGGCCATACCGTTTGCCATATAAGCTCTTTTAGCTGCAAAATATTGTTTTCTATTATAATATTTACCTCCCATAGCTTCTCCGTAATTCATAAGATCATCAAGAACAACTTGATTTGTAGCTTGTAGCAAGTTAAAAGATAAAGCATTCATTGCAGTATATGCAATCAGAGCACTACTTACCTTATTCATTTCTATTTGTTTATTTAATAAAGGAACAACAACTTGTGATTTTACATTTTGTTCTCCATAAAAATTCATATCAATGAAATTACGTAAAGCTTTTAAATTATTATTTTTTGCTTGCTTTTTAGTAGAATGTACATTATATCCTAAACTCTTTGCTAATCTTTTAAATAAAGGCTGCCCATCTGGTGCAGTAGATACTTGATCTCTATTTGAAATTTGAGCATCCATCATAAGAACTGTATCTTGAATTTCAGATTTACTTTGAAATAGATTAGCCATATGATCAAAAGTTAATAAAGAGTTAGCTAAATCCACACTTACCTCATCAGATGACATATCTTCTGTGTAATAAATAGGAATTTTTTTAGTTTCATCTTCTGTATGAACTATAGTAGTATTATAAATATCATCACCTTTTTGTACATTTAAACTACCACCTATCTCTTTGATAACTTTAAGCATGCCATTTTCAAATAGCATGTCTCTTTTATCTTTTCTTACAGAAGGTAAAATATAACTAGTTTGGTCCCAAGAATTTCGTTTTCTTCTTAATTTAAACTCTCCGATTTTTCCTTGAGATCCTACATGCACTTTTCTAAGTGCTTCATAATATCTCTTTTGAGCCTCATTCTTTTGAATAGCTGCAAATTTTTTATTTTTATACTTCTCTTTAGGTTTAGATAATAATCCAATTGCAGTATATTTACCATTAGCATACCTTGTATTTTTATTTAACCAAATTCTAATTCGTTTCTCTTCATGCTCAGCCGCAGCTGCTAAATCAAATCTATTACTTTTTTCAGAAGCTTTACGTAATTTGTAAGCTTTATTTAACTCTGCTAACTTAGACTTGATAGTTGCATCAGCACCTTCAATAGGGTCATTATTCTCAGACTCCCATTTCTTAACCTCTTGAGACACCTCTTTAGTATGTGTGTCCATCCAATCAGCTATATCTTGTTCAGTACCTTTTTTAGGATAAGATAATCTTTCGTACATCTCATCAATGAATTTTTTCTTAGATTCATAATATTTAGTTACCTCGTACTCTTGAACAAATGCTCTATGCTTATTTAACTGGTACACGCCTGTCTCAGGATTATACTGAAGCATGTCTATAACTTCAATAAATGGAGCGTTTAATTTTTCAGGTTTAAAAGAACTTTGATTAGTAGCTTTAAGGTACTTAGCTAACTCATCTCCAAGGAAATTTCTAGTATGGGTACTCACTACATCTGCTCTATCAAAAGCATGTTTAACCTTTTTAGCAAATAATTGAAAACTAACATCTGTTGAATGAATAAAAGGATCTAACCATAAAGAAGTTCCACTTTTATCACGGATACTTTTTCGTAATGTTTCAACCAGCTGAGCTCTACCTACAGTAAATTTATTTTTTAACTGTTCTATATTTAATTGCATTACCTTCTTCTCAAAAGATTCTTGATTAAGAATTTTATCTTCAAGTTGAGACTCTAAGGCAGCATAGTCAGGATCTTTCTTGTCTAATTGTATTGTAAAAAATCTACCAGCATCTTTATTCTTTGCCATTGTAGCTAAATGCTTAGCTAACTCTACATCAATATCTTTATTATGATAATCTAATAGCTGATCTGCTAAAATATAAGGAGCTATATAATTATACTGTCTTTCGATCCTTCTAAAAGTACTAGCAGCATCTCTTAAGTCACTAATAAGTTCAGGTATATTATATACACTTAATAACTTAGCCTCATCTTTACTTAAGTTTTCTTTAGCTAAAAAATCTTCTATTTGAGATAAATGGCCATGTGAATGTATATACTGATATATACTAGATATATTTTTTGAATACTTAGATATAGTTGGATCGTTACTATCATGTAACCTCTCTAATTGCGTCATAGAATTGGACATGTGAATAGTTTGTGATGTTACAAGTTGTGCATATTTTATTAACTGTCTAACTTTATTAGCTCTAGTACTAGCTTTTCTAAGCTTCTTTAGATTATCCTCTAAGATTTCAGCTTTCACTTCTAAACCTTTACTACGTAGAGAATTAATATTTTCTTTTAATGAAATTTCTGTATTTTGAACTAGAACATCTAAATCGTCGAGAGTTTTAATATTCTCATCAGTTCTTTTACGTCTTTGTATATAATCTACGTAACTTACAGCTTTCATATCTGTTCTAAGATTACCTGTAAATAGTTCTTGAGCTAATTTTCTAGCTTTCTTTCTATAATTACCAAGACCCCAATTTAGAGCAAATAGTTGTTCAATTGCGTCTAAGATTCTTATTATAGCTCTGCCAATTGCGCTAGAGTTGTTTTCTATCTGTAATAATTTTTTTCCTTCAAACCCAATAGCAGTTGCTAATACTTCTTTTTGCAGCTGATCATAAGTTAATTCTGGATACTGTTGTGCCACTGACGTAAATAAATTAGTACCTTTAAGTTCTTCTATAGCTGATGCAACTGCAGGATGGTCTAATCCTAATAAATCTATATAAATATGTCCAAATTCATGAAAAATTACATCTCCTGGAAGATGTGCTGGATTAACTTGAATACTAAAAGAGCCATCTGGAGACTGTGGTAATAACTCAGCACTATATTTTAAATTATTATTTATTTGTACATTTACTCTAATTCCAGCCTTAGCAAAAGATGCCGATAACATATTTACTATTTGCTGATTCTTAATATCCATGTTACCTTCCTTAGTCTTAGAAGTAGGTCCTATATATAATTTTTGTATTGAAGAATCAGTTACTGATATCTCTCCATTTAAATCTCTAAAAATATCTTTCTGTAGTGAATTTTGAAAGTCTGAGGTAGATACTTTAGCATAAATACCAAAAGCAAGTTCTTCAGCTGTTGTATTTCTTATATCTCCTTCAGCTAATCTAGGAGCAATAAAAGAATCTTTTATAGCAGCTATTCTCTTATTTTCATTTATTTTAAAATCTGATACAATATCCGCATATAACTGAGAAGGTTTTCCTTCATCAGTTAAAACTTCTAGTATATTATCACTCGCGTCTCTATTTATTCTACATGCCATGTTGCAAATATATTAATTATTTAGGAGTATTACAATCATCTTTCGTAATATCTTCTTCATTTCGCATATCTTTTATCATTGTAACTAGTTCCTCTTCAGGAAGATATTGAACACTGTCCATAACGGCCTGTCTATTTACAGGGGCCATATTAACAGTTAATCCTTCTAGTATAGTAAGTAATTCTTGCTTAGGTAATAAATCTAAATTCTCATTTATTTTACCAAATTGCTCTCCAAACGATATCGCCCCTTTAGGAATTGATGCCCCCGGAGGCGCTTGCTCAGCCCCAACAGTAACAGCGTTAGCCGGAGCTACTGGACCTTTATCAATAACAGGTGTAGAATCAATTGTATCGCTACTTTCAGTTAGCATATCCATATATGCCTGCGCTGCTTTATCTGAATTATTCATCATGCTAGAATTCATTTTTTCGTACTGTGCCTGTAAGTCTTCTTGACTTAAGTTTGCAATAGAACTAATAGGTCCTGAAGATACTCTATCGGGTAACAGTGAAGCTTCTACTTGATTACCATTTGAGTCCATTACATTATGTAAATATAGAAATTTAAAGTCATCATTAAAATTAAGTCTTTCATATACAAGAGTTTCTTCACTAGAGTTCTTTAAATTGTATTTATAAATTTCTAAATCCCCATTTCTAGTTGTTGTTTTAAAATAAGTTATTGGGATATCTTTAAAAATTACTCTTTCATATACTTCATCTCCAATAGAGATTTCAAAAAATGGTTGCATACCAACTTTAATTCCTTTTTTCTTAGGTAATATAGGTCCAGGTAAATGCTTAATTAGTTTTTTAACTTTAGGTCCATATATCCTAACAAAATTATCCATTCCGCCTTTTGGAAGAGATTCAAGACCATTAACAGTTAACTGATTTAATCTAGATTCTATAAAAGATTCAACATCTGTTTCTTTCTGAGACTCGGTCCCATAATCTGCAGTGAACTTTAAACCTGTCCAAAAAGACGGAGGTATAAATTCAATAAAATTATTAAAGCCGCTACTATCCATACCATTAGATAATAATTGAACAGTAATAGCATCTTTAGCTAAAGCTCTTACACTAGGATCAACATGGTTTAACGCAGACTCTAAAGCTTGTATTACTGAGTCTTTAGTAATTTTTCCTTCTATAAAGTTTTGATTAAAATCTAATAAGAAAATTTGTTTATCTAATTTAGATACTCGTTCTGATGTAGATAGCCTATTAAAAAATAAGTTAGTAGCTACATCTGAGGTTATTAGTTTTGCTTCTTCTAACCTTTTAGCAAAATTTGTTTCTTTAGATATTAATAACCTTTGAATATTTTCTGAAGTTAATAAATCTCTAATAGGACTGCCTGGAGAAGTTATAGCATTATGTAATAAAAAAGCTGATAAAGCTTGTTGACTTTGTTTATCAAAAAATTGTTTTCCAAACTCCATGTTAGCAGCGGCAACTCTCATAGGAGCTAAAATAGGAGTACCTTGTCTAAATAATGTAGACATATTAACAACAGTTGATGTAAGAACATCATGCATACCTTTAACCATTTGATACGCATCTCCATCTAATAGGCTTCTAAAGCCTGGAGAATTGATAGAGAATAAGGTTAAATCATTTTGCTCTAAATAGTATTTAGCATCAAAAAACTCATTAGCTGATTCAGCAGTACTTAATTCTGCTTTACTGTCAGGAACAACTATTCTAGCTAAAGTTTGTAAATCTCTACCCGCAGTATTCATAGCAATAAGATTATTAATAGCTACCATTTGTCCCACCAGATACCCAAAAGCTTGGTCAGGATTCCTTTTATTTTCAAGTACTGAGCTTATCTGCTTTGTTGCTAGACCTACATTAAATTTCTTTACACTGCTACCTAAATTAACAAAGAAACTTTGAACAAAGTTTTTATATTTTTCATTTGTTTTATCACTTAAATCTATACCATTTTCAAGAGCGTATTTTTTAGCTTTATCCATAGCAACCTGTCGTAAAGCAGAAACATTACCCCCAACTTTTAAAGTTTCTTGAACTGCTTGCCATACCATGGGTTGTAACCTTAAGACAGCAGCATCTTCAGCTGTCATACCCATAGTAAGCATATAAGAAGTTGCGGTCCAAGTTAAAGGATTATCATTTAAATAATACATCCTAGGATCTTTAGCGTTATCTACTGCTAATGACACGTGTTTAGATACGTGACCGTCAATAGTTTCTCTACCATAAGAATCTTTTGTTTTTCCTATATTATTTAAAGTTACTTCTTGCTGTTCTAATTGTGGATTTCCATTTTGATCAAGCCTATTTGTAGGAACTTCTTGAATAAGCTTGATTTGGTATTTGCTGGCTACAGGTAAGTCGAGAGAAGATAATACATTTCTTACTGATAATGTATTTGCATACACACCAATACCTGTTGCTCCATTCTTATTACGCATTAATAGTTCTACTTGAGTCCTAGGATCTAGTTTATCTAGTCTTTCTGAAGTACGCATTTTATTAATTGCTGCATTAATAAAAGAATTAGGGTCCCCCATATCAAACTCAGACGGATCTAAAGGTGTAATAGTTTCCTGTAAATGATTAACATTAGTAACAATAGCTTGTGTTAAATCAATAATTAAATTATCTAATTGCTGTTTAGAATAAGAAGTCAAGCTTCTATTGTTATTCGCTTTTGTTATCATTTCTTCTAATGGATAACTTACTTTATTAACAACAGGCTCACCTCTCTCAATTGCTGCTTCAGTATTACGTTGTCCATTTTTAATCATTAAGAATAAAGCATCAATATCAAAATCCGATCCCATTTGAGTAGTAATCTCTCCGGGCACAACCACTGTTGCTTCGTGGCCTGGTAATATACCTACTACTGTTAATGACAATATAGAATTTTTACCTTGATTAGGAATTCTATATCCTATCATATCTAATAATTCAGGATCAGCCATTTCTAATGTCTCTCCTTTCTTTAATCCAAATCTAGCTGCTATATCTTCAGATACATAAATTTCTGCTTTAGTTATCTCCCCATTTCTTACATCAATAAATTTAAGGTCAGTAGACGTTAAAGTCTGAGTATTTCTACCCCCTACATCTGCCATTTGAACAACTTGTAACCCGTTTATTTTTTGTCTTAAAGCCTTCTTTCTAAAAGATGAGTATAAAATATTCTGGAATCTTCTTTGGTATACAGGAAAATCTAAAGGTATTTGGAATTTCCAACCTTGCTTAGAGTCTTTAATGATCTCTAAGGCATCGATATAACTTTGTGGTAACCCTCTTTCAATAACTTCACTATGAATTAAATCTCTAATAAATTTTAAATGTTGTAATTTAGCGTTATCAAAGCCTGGGTCTCCATGCTTTAAATCTTTTAACGCTTTAAACCCAAACGCTCTCTCTAATTTATCAATGCTAGTATCCATGTTAGCTTGAGCAGATTTATGATATAAAGATTTTAATGTAGATCCAGGTATTGTTGATCCATCAGCTAAAGTATATATAGTAGCATCTTGTACATTAGCAATTGCATTTCTCTTCAGTTGTGTGCCCCAAATAGCAAAGCTCTTGGCTGCTGTAGAAGGTTTAACTTGTGGTATTTTTATACCAACAGAACTTAAAGTAGTAAATTTATTAGTAACTAATCCTGCTACATTGAAAGTACCGTCACTATTCTGAAAATTTAAAACATGTTGTCTAGCAAGTTTTTTAGCACTAACTGTGTTAACTACATCTACAGGAACATGCCCAATAAATTGAGTTTTACCAGCTGCTTTATCCGATTCGTTTAGATTACTACCTTCCATTCGTAATCTTATTAATTCTAAACCTTCACCCATTATATCTGTAGTTTCTTTTAATAAAGGTAAATAAGAATTTTTAGTATTATTAACTGTTAAAGTATTATTTTCATACAGCTCATGAGACTCGTAATATTCTTTAATAGGTAAAACAGGAGGACGTACTAATGTTTGCTCTAATTGCTTTGATTTAAAGTTATGAACTTTTCTATAGAATCCCCATACACCAGTCTGCATATAATTATTATATGCTCTTTCATGATTTTCAGTCCACCCATTAGGCTGTCCTTGTAATCTATTACGCCAAGCGTTAACAGACATCCAACCAGAAGCGTCTGTTTTATTAGACAGTCCTGGTTTATACTTTGGAGTAAACTTATTAATTAATTCAACAGGAACCTTTAAAAGCGCTAATTGTTGAGCAAACCTATCTGCTCTACCACTGTCTGCTTGAATATTATATAGATCTTCAATGATTAATTCATTAAATGTAGGAGACATTCCCCAATCAGGGTCTTGTAAATTTTCTCCTTTCATTAATAATTGTAGCCCAGGAGTAGACCCTAGTCCAAATCGTTTAGCAGCTATCTCAGCATTCTTTGTAAAATCATCTGTAATACGAAGAATTTTCTTCATCTCTAAACGGTTAATAACATCATTAACTATAAAGTTTTTAATTAAATATTTTTTTGTATTATTATTAATAGCCGCTCTACCACCGTGTATTTTATCTAAGAACGGTTTATGTACCCATACATTGTCAGACCAAACATCCATCTCTTGCATTGCTCCAACCCAGTTTTCAGTATATGTATCAATTTGATTCTCTAATTTCTTAGATATTTTATCTAGCACTGCTACTACTTTATCTCTACTTACAATTTCTTGTTCAGTTTCAATATAATTACTAGTTCTAATAGCTGCCTTTCCTTTAGAAAAATCATCTAAATTAATCTGTGTTAAATTTAAACCTGGAGATAAATCTAATTCTCCGTTTTCTAACATGTCTTGTACAAAAGATAATTGTGTAAACTGAAACCCTTTTCCATCTCTAGCCCTCTTATTATCAGAAGACTTATAATGATATGTATCTAGTAATTTTGAATCATCTTTTATACCATCAAGATGTTCTTCAGCTTTTTGAATTTTAGCAATGTCTTGTATTACATACGCATTACTAAAATCTCCTATAGTTTTAAACCCATTAGATCCGTACATAGAGTTAGAAAGAGCTTGAGTACCTTCTGTTTCTAATATAACTCTAGGCAGTCCCATAACGCTTGTAGACCCTCTATCTCCTTGAGTGTCTATAACCATTTTAGTAAGATTGTTAGAGTGCGATCCTTTTTGAAACATAATTAAACGTAGTAATGTTTCGTCGCTTTCACTCATCATACCAAAATCACTATACCCTTTATTAGAATCTAAAGTAAAAGCACTTAAATTTTCTAATGATAATTTCTCTCTTAGACTATCTGTGTCATTAAGTAAAGACATATACAAAGGACTAACATATTTAGCCCAAGCGCTTGATCCTTCTACAGGTTTGTGAACAGGTACAAATAGTGAATCTTTATCTAAATGTCCATATTCTAAATTAGTAGGATCAGCATCAAATACCTTACCATTCTTAATTCTATTAATAGTATTATCAAAAGCGGTAGGCATATTAATCTTATAAATAGCTTTACCATGCTCATTAACAAAGTTAGGCTCCCCATTTATACCTAAAGATTTTTGAAATGAAGCTAAGTTAATTAACAGTCCTCTAGATAAACCTTTAGTAAAAGGCTCAGATTTTGGAATATTAGGAACACCTGCTTTATCTATGAGTAAAGAACTAGTCTTTAGTAGAGTCGACGTTGATTTAGTTTTCTCTCCTTTTAAAAAGTATTTAAAGAAATTCTTACCTTTATATGTAGTATACTTACCAAACCTGTTTGGAATAGCTATACCTTTAGTTACTATATCTGTAATAAGTCCAACTTGATCTTCATAACTAACTCCAGGCAGATCAACTCCTAGATAAGTTATTGCTTTAACAAATGCTTGTGAAGCACCAATAGTCTCAAATTCATTAAGCTCCCCTCTCTGTAAAGTAAGATTATTTAAATCTTTTATATGTTGTTGAAGATCTTGTAAGTTATCTTCAATAGGCATATATGATATTTCTTGTTGTTTACTTGTAGGGTTAATAACTATAGATTTAGTGTATAAAGCTCTATTATTTTTAGAACCTGTTATATCTATTATATTTTTTCTATAAATATTATTAACTAAATTATTAATAATAGAATTTTGATCAGGATTATATACAACAACATCTACATTAGTCTCTCTTTGCTGTGTCAAGCTATCTATTCTTGACGTTCTATTTACTTTAACAGAGGTAAACTCTGTAATATTATTTCTAAATAAGCCATGAAAATCAGATACTAAAACAGCAGGAAGTACATAACTATTATTTTCTACTTGTCCTTCTAAAGGTATTCCTGTAAGTCTAGAAAACATTACTCCATAGATACTATTAACTCCATGCAGCTCATAGTTCTTCTTAAGTGTAGATTTCATTTCTGTAAAGCTTGTAGAATTTGCCAGAGTTAATTTTAAAACTTCATATACATGCTTACCCCCGTAAGGTCTGTGTACTTGTAAGTGGTTTGGAATTTCTGACCCGTAATCTAATATATCCTCAAAGTACATACGAAGCTCTTTAGACATACCTTTCCAGTTATCCTGTTCATAATGACTTAATTCATATATTCTTTCTCCATTTTCTGCCATAGGAGAATCTGTTTCTAACGCATTAAGAGGAGCGTCTCCTATATCTTCTACTGCTTCTCTACGTCTGACTTTTAATCCTACATCTGGTAAAAGTTCTTCTACTCCAGTCCACCATCCGTTATCTACTGTATTAATTTTAACAGTTTTACTTACTCCTTCAGCATCTTTAATAGTAGCAGTTTGAATAGTATCATTCCAGCTTTCATATATATCAATAAAATGTTCAAAGTTAGTAGTAGTCTTATCCATTCTTACTCTATTGCCTGGGTTAGGAGACCATCCTAAAGCAGCGCGTTCTTGGATACCATACTCAGAGAGTTTATCCATATACGCATCAGTATTTTTTTCTCTTCTAAGTTCATGCAATTCTCTTGCTTGATTTAAATCAATCTTAGTTCCAGCATCTTTTCCTTCAGCATTAGAATTATACGACCAAGCATTTCTTAAAAAAGTATTCTTAGTATGTGAAGTTAAAACTTGAATTAAAGCTTCTGAAGAGGTTAAAGTAGGAAACGCTGTTCTAACTTTATCTATTTTTTTATTAATAGCTTGTTTAAAAGGAGAAGTCTTCTTCGCTTGCTGGTAAGAGTTCCAAAAATTCATAAACCTAGATCTAATAAATAAAGAAGTATCCTTAGTTTCCTGTCCTGTATAATCAACTCTCTTTTTTAAATACATAGTAGGCTTATCACCTTTAAATAAATGCATATTCCTTTTAAACTTCATAGGAATATTATTTGATTCTAATATAGAAAAAGCTTGATTAAGGCCTATAGAATCAGAAAGCATACTCTTAACTAAATTCCATAAATCTTTAAAGAACTTAGCTATCTTAGAAGGGATACTTTTAGGATTCTCAGTTAACGAGTATTCTTGAAACGCATATGCCATTTTTTCTTCAAGGGCTAGCTCTCGTATTCCATCTACTGCATCTAACTCTGCTTTAGTAGGTTCTCCATATCTATTAACAGCTTCTTTATATAAATCTTGACGCTGTTTATCTGTTAGATACATGGTAAAGAACCCATGAAAAGCTTCATGATACTCTACACCTGGCTCACCTAAAGTAGATAAAGTAAATGCCATGTTTTTAAACATACCATGCACATTCTCATTACCCACCCTTTTAACATAATTATTTATAGTAACAGAAACATCTTTACCAAATCTATTTTGAATATAGGATAACATTTGTATCCTTCTTTGGACTAGTCCATCTATGCTATTTACACAATTTGCCATTTAACATTTTTTATTATTACCTATAATGCCATCAGTCTGTCCGTCAGCATCAGGAATATTATCAATATCATTATCTAATACATCCTCAACCGAACTTTCAATTTTGCTTTCGTTTGTTTTTATAGGGTCAACCTGTTTTTTTTCTTGCTCTTTCTTAAACCTATTAGCTTCCTTATTAATAACTTCTTCTTCTATAGTCTCTAAAGCAGGGCCCGGTATGACTCCTCCAGTAAAATCTATTTGAGAGGGGTCAAAGGTAGGAATATTTAACATGTCAGCAATTTGTTTTTCTAATAATTTTTCTTGACCTTCTGTAATTACATCATTAGAAGTAATAGGATCTGCCATATCTGTATCAGATTCTTTACCTTTAAAATTATCTAATTCAGGTAAATACATCGCTATATTTACATCAGAGTGTATACTACGATGAGGGCCCATTAGAGGTCTACTTGTATTTCTTACATACACATCAGACCCTAGAATAGCAGAGGTACTTCCTTCAGCAGCATTTAGCCTAGCTTCAGTTTCTCCGTTAGAGCCTTTACCTTCTTCTTCAGATATTAAATACTTTTGATAGTTATCATGCGTTATACCTGTCACAGGACTTACATATTGTAAATTGGTATTATTAAATCTAGATGCGTCTACCTGATATTTTTTCCTAGATAGCATATCTCTCATAGCTTCGTTAGCATTAGGTAACCCTGCAGGTTGATCTTGTGGAACTACTACCTTTATATCTCCTTTATCAGTTATCTCATACATTTTAACTGACTCATTTGCTTTAAGTGCGTTTGCAGAAGCTCCTACTAAAATCATATTATTATTAAAAGGAGTATAGAAGATGTGTGTACTGTCTATAAAAGACCCATCAGAAGATTTCTTAGCTAATATTTTATAAAACGTATTCGCAAGGTTAGTACTCGCTCCTCCCGGAACTACACTTCCATAATAACCATTCTCTTTTAAATTCTCCATATTGTAATCTGCAAAAGTAATCTCTTCAATGCTCTTAATTTTATTAACTTGTGCATTTCCAATAATTACATCTATTGCATTACTAGTTAAATTTCTAGTCTGCATAGGAATAAAGAGATCATAACCATTAGGGTCTTGAGTAATCATTCCTACAGAACCTTCAATTGAAGTTTTAGGAACGTTCATCTCATCTGTATTTAAGTCAGGAGCATTCATTCCTAACGATATTCTAGAGCCTTCATCAGAAAGTGAATGGCCTGCAATTACACCAATAACAGGTTGACCGTAACTCTGCTCAGATAGTTCTAACATTTCATGAGAGGATTTTTGTATTCCGTTTCCTTCTGTATCTCTATAATTCTGGATGTCATTATTACTAACAGCTTTACTTGAATTATAATCACTACTAGGTTGAAATGTTTTAGTATCCGTTTCATATTCTTTAATAACTGCTACAGTATCTTTACCTGCTTTCCAATTATTATATATACGTTGTCTTTCCGCAGTAAATTCAGCATCTCCTTGATGATTACCTAACGTCCCTACAAGTATTTCTTTTCCTTCTATAGTCATAAAAATACCTACAGGAATAGTAGAATACTCTGGATATTTAGTTTCTGCTGCCTCTGTGTCGCTTGCTAGTTTAGACCATTCGTCTGTAGGTAAAACTCTTAAAGTAACCTCTGTTCCTATTGTAGCTATATCAGGATCAGTTAACAACTCTCTGTGTATTTTTAGTTCTTGTCCCTTAACAGTAACACTAGATCTATGATTAGTAACATTTGAATTTTCATCAAAAATAGGTTTATTATTAGAAGGGTCTTCATTAATATATTGACCATTTCTACTTATCAGTTGTCCTTTCTTTTTAGCAGTTTCATTACTAGGGTTCTTAGGGACAACTTGTTTTTTACTTTTATTCATTGCTAGTATACTAATCCTTTGCCCTTTTAAATTAGCAATAGTCTCACCTCTTTCAGCCCAAGCCTCATAACCAAGAACAGCTTGTTGAACCCCATAATTTGAAGCAGTATCGCCTAAATTTTGAGTTCTTAAATCAGGATAGGAATATAAAGTATCATTAATTGTAGCTTCTGGTATATACCTATCTGTATATAATAAACTATATGCAGCAACGAGTGCACCTAATTTTTTTCCTTCTGGATTTTGTAATGTGTCTTCAGCTTTATATCTTGTCAATAATTGATTTCCTGCTGCAGTTTTTCTAGCTTCACTTTTTATCTTAGCGTCAATCATATTCTGATAATACATATCATTATAAGTCCCCTGATCCTTGCCTTTCTTCCGCATGAGATCTATAAAAGCCCTACCTTTCTCATCTAGAGTTTCATCTAAAGCTGCTATTCTGTCAACTTCAGGAGTTGCAGTTAGATTTTGAGGTGAAACCAACCTTTCTAATTCTGCTATCTTCTGGTCAAGCTCTTGAAGTTTAGGGTTAGTGTGAGTAATAACATCAATATCATCTACATGCTCTTCAGGGATAACATGTGGATTCTCACGTCTACGAATTTCTTCTTTTATAATAGCATCTTGTCTGTCTTTTTCATCCTGCTTATCTTTATTATCTTTCTCTTGTTGTAGTCGTTGCTCTTCTTCTACACGTATACGATCTAAATCTCTTTCTATTCTAGCTTCTTCTGCCCTATTAGACAACTCCTCTCCAATAAGATCTCTAATGTATGCGTTTGAGTATTTATTAAGAGCTTCAACTAATTGCTGATCAGACATATTACTAAACATAGTTCTATATCTTTTTGCCATACGTAAAATATCTGCTTGTTTTTTACGTATAGCTTTCCTAGCTTTCTCATTTAGACCTGGCATATTTGCCATTCTATAAAGCTTAACTTCATTCATATGAGACATGCCCATTTCCTGAGCTTCTCTCATAAGAGCCCCACTATGCTTATCATTTCGCCTAAGTTTTTCTACTCTCCCAATCTCTTCTAGTAAAGCTGTTCTACCATCTTCAGTTTGTAAAGAATTGAACGCTTGTACAGCTTGTAATCTATAAAATCTAGCAGCATCTAATTCTACTTTAGCTTTCCTAGCCTTAGCTATATCGTCTATTCTTCCTTTTTGTTTTGAGACTTTAGACTCCCAAGACATAAACTGTTTATCAAATTCTCCTTTAAAAGTCTTTTCATGTTGTGCTGAAAGCGTGTCTAACAACTCCGCACGTTGAAGTCTTAGGTTTTCTATTTCTCCAACTAGCTGTGTATTCAGTCCCTGGTCTATTACTTTACCAGCATCGTCTAAATTCTTATTTAAATCAGCTTGTAGCTGCATTTCTTTATCATTCAAAGCTTCTTCTTGCGCTGTAGTCTCGATTAGATCTCGCATGCCTTTGTAATTAAGCTCTCCTTTTGTAAGTTCGTTTAACATGTCCGCATGTTTAGATTCAGTAGCATCTAAATTATCCATAGCCATAACAGAGTTAAAATACTGATTTCTAAAAATGTTCATGTTTTCATTTCTAGTTTCTTCTAAAGCTAGTTCTTGAGGAGCTAACTTATTAGTGGTCCATCTTAATATACCACTTTGTTTCTTAGGAGCAAATGCTTGTGTAGCTTCTTCATAAACCTGCTGAGTCCTTTCTATTTTTTTCAAAAGCTTACTAGTGTAACTGCTTTTATCTAATTTAACAGCTTCGACGTCTATCCCAAATTCTTCTGAAAACTGCTCATCAGACAGCTCAGCCGAGTCCGCAACTTTCTCTTTAAGGTGTTCAATAGTTCCTTCGTCAATAGCAGTTACTATTTCGTTTTGAAGTAATGCTTGATGCGCCTCTTCAAAAGCTTCAAGGTCTCCCTCGTTCTCAGCTTGATCCATAAGATAAGTATAACGAGCACTCTTTTCCCGCTTTTCTATTTTCTCTCTAGATTCTTTTAAAAAATTCTGGTGAACTCTATTTATTAAATTCTCAGTATTAGCATCTTTATTAGCTAAGTCTTTAGAAGTACCTTTAATCGTAGATATACCTCCTGTTAAAAATCCAAGTAACATAGATTCTTTACCTTCTTTAGTTGTATATAAATCCTCAAAGGCTTTACCTAAAGAATTAATAGCATCAGCTTGCCCTCCATCAGAATTCTTATCTAAATAATAATCTGTAATAGCGTTATTAGAAACGTATTGTAAACCCTCTTGTGTCATCTCTGTTCCTGCAGACGCACCATACGCTTTAGTGTTTCTCCATATTCTTCTCATTTTAGACAGCTTACTACCTTCAATTAGCGTAGCATCTACAGCTGCTTTTCCTGTACCTGAAAGAGGATTAAATTTAATTTTAGGCTTATATCCATTAACCATTCTACCAAACATAAACAAATCTGTAGTTCCAACTATAGCTAGGTTAGCTACAAAATTAACATTTGATGCTGATTGAGCTTCTCCTCTTAAGGTATCTTGCATCTCTGCTGGTACTTGAGACTCGTCTACAAACCCATTCTCATCCATATATTGTTGTAGTAAAGACCCATAAGCAGTTTCATATGTATCACGAGCTTCAATAGAAGACTCTGCCCAAGCCATAGTCATAGCCGCATCTAAATTTTTAAAAGCTTGTTTTGTACCCTGTTTCGTAGCTAGATCTTTAACGCCTTGTCTTACTCCTTGCATAGTACTGCCAGACTTCATCATGTTTCTTATTCCTTGTCTAATAGTTTTTTTAGTAGCTTGTTTACCAGCTTCTTTTACAGCCGCCTTACCTCCTTGTTTTGCTAAATGTGCTAACCCTTTAGTTCCAGCTTTTAAAGTATTGCCTGCAATTCCTATAGCTCCGTACCCACCAGTAGCATAAAGGGTTGCTATTGCAGCTGCAGTATAAGCAAATCCATTAGCAAATTTATCTGCCCAAAAATTAGCAACTCCCTTACCTGGATTATACAACTGCTCAAAGAATCCTGCATGCTCCATCTCTCTAGTATTATAATTAGGCATAGCTTCTTGTGCCCAATCGTTCATATTTTGGAATACATTACTAACTTTATTATCGTATAATTTAGAAAAGTCCCAATTCATTAATGCTGAAGATGTACCTGCTAGTAATCCAACAGTATTCTCTCCTATAGCAGAAACAAAAGTAACTCCGGCTTTACCTAAACCATTACCAATTTGAGCCATAGTACTTTGATGTCTAGCTCTACCTTCATTTAACGCGTCTACGCTAACAGCAGGCACAGCTGATTGTCCTCCAACTTCAAAATATTTATTATAATTTTCTAAATCTAAATTGTTATACCTCTTAAATAGATCTCCAGAAGCATCCCAAGTAGGAAGTTCTCCTAACTCAGCAGCTTTAGAGGCAGATTTGACTCCTCCAAAGAGATCAAATTTAGGACCTTTAATTGTATTATCTTTAGTTGCAGATGAGACCACGTTAGCAGTTGCGCCTACATTTCCTAGTAAATCAATTTTACTCATATCTATTATCTAATTATTCCTTTCTCTGAAATATAATTCAATGCTCCTACTAACTCATACAACATGGCTTCATTGTTATAAGACCTGCTTATTAAACTAGGATCTAACATCTGTAATGATTGTACTATTTCTGGACCTAAAGCATTTACATCGTTTAAATTATAAAACTCTCCTGTATTATGGTCTGCTACTTTAATATCATAGTACATTTGACCTGATTGCATTTTTCTTTTTCCAACTCTAAGACTTCCTCCTCCATTAAAAATAGGCAAGTCTACTTTTAAAGCTCTGTCAGACGTAACAGAAACTTCATTTTCAGGTCCTACTTGAGGCTGAAAAGCACTATTAAAAAATGTACTAATATTTAATTTATTATTATTGTTAAAATCATTTGATCCTCCTACGTTAGCCATATTATGTCCGTAAGATTGTAACATACGTTGTCTATTTCTAGGATTACTTTCTCCATCTAAGGCAGTAATCATAGCACTCTTATATGTTTCTTCTTGCATTTGTTGCATTGGCATAGTAGTAGTTATAGAGCTTCCATCAGAATGTTTCATCTTAACCATCATTAAAGGATTATCACTTACAAAGCCTCCAGTTGCTGGCCAAGCAGATTCCATATTCCAGTCAGCAATCTCAGCATAATCATTTAATACGCCATTCTCTACTAAATGATCTGCAAAAGTAATATCTTTACCGTATTGATCTCTAACCGAGTATCCGTTTTTATTAGCATTAAACGCAGTTTTAATATCTACATTAAGTTTATTGATAGGAGAAGACTTGTCTGCATTAGTAATAACAGATCCTGATAAAGCGTCTGGATTAGCTTGTACTATCTCATTAACTTTATTCATTAATCTATATCTAATATCTCTAGCAACTCCTTCACCTGTAGTTAGTTTTTGATTAAGCATGCCTAAGTCTCCTTCATTCCACCCTCCATCTCCTAAGTCATGCCCATCTTGTAACTTTCCAGTTAGGACCATCTCTCTAAAATCTTCATACTCCATCTTTTCTAACTCATCCCAGTTCCAAGGCATAGATGTACCTAGCCATCCTATATCAGCTCCTTCTGCTTTACGCATCTCAAAACCACTACTACTCGATTCCCCAAACATGTTTGATGTCCAAGTAGATGGAGTACCACTCCACATTTCTTTTATATAACTGTCTATATCAAATCCATTATCTTTAGCTAAAGCAAACAATTCATTTTGATAGTTATTACCTTCAGATGCATTTTTCTTATACATAGCATTATCATTAATTAGCCTATTTATATCTGGGGCATACTCTTGAATTCTATATACTTGTTGAGGAGTGACTCCTAATACAGGAGCTATATCTTCTGGAGTAGCATTACTAAATTCTGGATTACTCATCATTAACTGATTATAATTCTGTAATACTAATTGCGCAACACCTTTCTCTAAACCAGAGTCGTTTTCAAATTCAGTTAGAGCTAAATCTAAAGTGTTACCACTTTTTTCTACTAAATCTATAGATTCACTATTAGCAGCTTGTATTAAACCTAAGTTAATAAACTCGTCCTGTTCTAAAACAGTAGCTGATATAACATTTCTACTTTGAGCATATTTACTATTGTTAGCATACTGCATATACTCTGGCAGAGCGTCTATACTTTGTTTAAACTTCTTAACTTGATATACTTCACCTGCAGCTCTTAATGCTGTATCCAGCAACCCTTGTGAAGCTAGTTGACCGTATACCGCTGCTTCTGCCTGTTCCTGATCTTCAAAAGTTCCATTGTCTATTAACTTTTTTACAGCTTGGTTAAAACCTTGTAAATCTTCTCCTTCAAAAGCGTCTTTCATGTCAGGAGTATAGTCTGAAGTAGATATATATGCTTCATCTTGCAAGAAAGCTTTCACATCTTCTCTACCTTGTAGCATAACCATAGCTCTCTCATAAATCATTTGAGGAGTTAGGTACTCATTACTAGTACCTACTTTCATAAGAATGCCTGTAGCAGGATCTTCTTGAAACCCTTCACTAGCTACTAATTCTGTTTTTAAATCTTTAGCAATATCACCAGCCATTTCGGTTAGTTCTAATCCCTTAGCCCATTGCCTGCCACTAAAAAACCCTTCCCATAAACCTGTTTCTTCGTCCTTATGCAGCCCATCAGTATTGCCATACACATCTTTAGCCGCAGCTACTCGTTTACTTTTTTGTTGAGGAGTTAAATCTTCTCTGCCTTGTAACTCTTTTTTATATCCAGACCATGCCCCATAATTATCCATTAAAGGTTTATAATCAGTTTTAAAATTTTGTACCGATCTATTAACAGCTCTTCCTAGATTTTCATAATCCCCTCTGCTTTTATACGAGTTTAATTCTTTATCAACTCTTGTTCTTAAATCTTTTGCTAATTCCTGATCCCCATCAAAGTCAGCTACTTGCATTTGATTATAAGCATCTTCTAAAAGAGTCTCACCTTCAGCCGCCTTCTCATACCTATCTGCTAGTAATGTATTAATCTTAACAGATTGATCATCTACAAATCGAGGAACATAAGGTTTTACTATACCTATTTTACTATATTTAGTTGCCATATTTAATTATTTTATCAATCGAATAAATCCATTATGTTCAGATTGTTATTAGTTACATTTGCAATAAGAGCACTTTGATCTGATTCACTCATAGCTCCAAACTTAACTCCGTTAATAGTTCTATTTGAATATTTAGTTAACATATCACCTCTTAGAGATTGTCTAGTATTTATACCATTTCTACCTACTGCATCTGCTAATAACTTTTGCCCCTGGTATTGTTTAGCTCTCTCATGTAAAAGTCCTACATTTTGAACTGCAGTACTCATTGCATTTAACTTTCTGTCAAAAGTTGCAGAATCAGAAGCTAAGTTGAATTCATCTACATATAATTTATTCTTAAGATTATTTGATCTGATTTGTGTATTTTGACCTGCTTCAGCTGCATCTATTTTAGCATTCTCTCTTTTTTCTGTTCCATCAATAGCTAAATCAGCGTCTTGAGATTTACCATATAAAGCCATCTTCTTAGCAAATGTGCTAGGATCATGCCCACTATTATCTATTGCTAAATTCAAAGCATTAAAGTCTGCTGAGTTTTTAGATCTAGCATCATTATATTTAACTCTATTTAATTTTACTTCAGGAAGCGGTGCATAGTGTTTAAGATGCTGAGCCTTATCTTTCATAGCCATATGAGCAGGTATGAATTGTGCTATATCTACAAGTAATCCTTTTATATCTGCATTACCAACAAAATCTTTAGTCTTTTGCCACGTACTTCTCTTACCTTTACCTTGTGACTCATCAGTTGTTTCTGCAACATCTCCAAGAGGTGTTAAACTAGGCTCGTGTGGATTATTGTTAGGATCTAACGGAGACCACTCTTTATCTAAGACTGTTGAATCTGTTCCAAATTCCGAACTCTCATTTTGGTACTTTACTCTCCATCTACCTGCTTGGTCTTTTTCCCATTGATTACCTTCTTCATCACTGTATAATCCTTTATCTAATGTAGTATTTTCAGGAGGATAAAACTCGCTTTGGACTTCTTGAGCTTTTTCTACGTCTAGTTGATTAAAATGGCCTTCTTTATCAGACAGTGGTAAGTTATACCAGTCGTCTTGAGTGTACCCAAGTGAATTTACTTTTACTTTAGTACCGTTTCTATCTTCATCTATATCAAATGTATCTGCACTATATGTATCTTCTTTTGCAAGATAATTAGTAAACTCTTCTCCATACTCTTCTAAAGCGTCTTTAATATACTTATTATCTTTACTTCCTTTTTTGTCTAAATCAAACTTCTCAGCTGCATCAGGATAATTTAAATTTAACCAATTTCTAAAACGGTTTCCATCTTCTTTAGTGTCAAACCCAGTGTATCTATAGTCTGGTTTATTTTTAGTGTTCTTAGAACCTCCTCCTGACCCTGAGCCTCCTCCTGATCCTGATCCCTTTGTATTTGTATTAGTATTAGGAGTAGACGTTTTATTACTAAGTTTTATACTAGCTAAAGCGGCTGTTGCTCCTTGAGTAGCATTATAGTCAAGATCACCATCATTAAATTCCGTTCCTCCATAAGGAATACCTACATCTACATGTCTGTATTCTTCTTCGGCTGGAGAAGGAGGTAAAACATTACCATCTGTACCATACTGAACTACGTTTGATTGATCTACATATGTTGCATCTGGAGGATTTGCCGGATAATCTTTGTTATGTTGCTGAATTCTACCCTCACTATTTATACGCCTTGCATCATATTGTTCTCTACGCCTAGCTTCTAGTTTATCCACTGTCATTTTTGGATATTTTCCTTCAAATCTTTTTGGAACCCACATTCTTCCACTTTCTAGATATTTTTCTAATTCTTTCTGAGTAAAAGTTTTTAAATCAGTTAAGAACACTTCTTTTGGAAGTTCATTAGATGTATCTTCGACACTGTTGGGAGTATCATCTGTAGCAGGATACGTATCGTGCGTATGACCAGAATTAAAATGCGCCATTAGCCCTCCTTTATCAAATTTTCTAACTCCTCCATTACGTGCTGAATAATTACTCATATACTTAGTAGCATCATTTCCATATACAACATTGTTTCCCAAAACTATATTTACATCTCTACCTGCTCGCTGCTCTTGAAGCCTAGCTAAGTTCTGTATTTTACTTTGTTTCTTGACGCCTCCAGCTTTTAAAATTTCTTTATGATGTTTAGCAAAAGTTTTACCATTAAGCTTTAAATGAGAAGAAAAGAAATAATCTTCAGCGGTCTTAGATTCTGTTAAAACTACTTTATCCATAGTTTCTCCTCCTTCTACTTCCGTAAGTTTATCTAATTTAATACCTCCCTGTTCATGAGATCTGCCCTTAAACTCTACAGCATTTGATCCAGGAATATTTTTAACTTCTCCTCCTGGAAGCTTGTTAGAAGTTTCTGTTTCTTGTAACTTCTTTTTTAATAATTTTAATAAAGATTTATTATTCATATTAATATCTTAGTAACCCTCCTTTACGGTAAGGTAAGTTATTACTCTGTACAAAAGGCTGTTGATACTGTTGAGCACGCATTAATTCTTGTGGAGGCGGAGCTTGAAACCCTCCCATTTGTCTATTGATCTGCATATAATTATTCTGAAGATTTTGATACTGAAGCTGTTGTTCTTGATTCTGGTTAGCTCTCAGCATTTCTTCATCAGGAGCTGCATATGCCATATCATTTGGCATTTCATATCCAGATCCAGAACCTAAACTTCTTTGTTTGGCAAGGATGGCTTGTAAATTTGGCTCCTGCATGAGCAGTTCTCTTCTCTTCTTTTCCTCTGCATCCTTTCTAAACGTTTCCATTCTATCCCTCATTTCTGTGCCTTGATCGTATATAGAGCTCGTATTCCCCGCCCCATTAATAATTGGAACCGTTGGAACTTCTATAGGGCCCTCTGCTATTTCAGACGGGACTCCTGCAAGTCCTCCCTCATTATACCTCATTTGAAGACCTCCATTATTGTATCTCATTTGAGCGCCTCCATGTCCATATCTCTGATGAATTCCTCCTAAAGCATATTGTCTAACGCCTCCCATCTTATTGCCCATCATAGTTCCAACTTGTTGTTGTGCTTGATGTTGTATTTGGCTACGGCTACCTAATGCTCGTGTTCTCTTTTTCAGAAATTCTTTCTTCAATTCCTTTTCTTTGTCTCTTGCTTTTCTTGCTTTCTTTTTACCTGAAAATATACTAGATACAACTCCTGCTGCCCCTCCAATTAATCCTCCAACTCCAGGTAATATCATATTACCATAACCAGCCCAGCTAGATCCTCTTTTAAGAGCTCCTGCTATACCTTCTTTTGTAGTATAAGTAGTAGCATCATCGTCGTCCCAAGCTCTTTCTAACATACCTCCCCCTATAGTTCCAACTAGAGATCCTACATTAATAGCATTAGACATACCTACTGTAGCTGTTCCTGTACCTAATAGCCCTTGAGCCATTGGCTTAGTCACAGCTTGTTGACCTATCATTACTGGGGCTGTTCCCATTCCAGTAGCTCCCATAACTCCTGGTGTTCCTACTACATGTCCCGCCGTACCTACCGCTGGATTTGCGATTGATGTCTTTGCAATATTTTGCATAGCTACATCTTTAGTAACTCCTTTTGCCATCTCATTTTTCAAAGCTGTTTTAAAAGTCTTTTGTGCGGCAAAATTTACACCCATATTACCTTTATTCATAACTCCTAATCCCATTCCTACTGATGTATTAGCTAATTGCTCTTTTTTAAGAGTTAAAGCTGCGTTTTGTGAATACTCATCCATGCCTTGATCGTAATCTTGTTGGGCATTGTCCGCTACATTTTGATAGTTTGCGATCACTTGTTGATTAGGATTCTTATATCTAAACTGCTCTGTATTTGGATTTACTCCTTCAGTGTTTAATTGATTTGTAGAGTATACTCCTGCTGTTTGATATTTTTTATATCTTCCTAGACTAGTATCTGCTCCCCCTGCTTTATATTTTTTTAGTTTTGTTTTCATGTTATCTATGATTTTGACGATATCCTGCGTTAGCAGAATACAAATTTAATAAATTATTTGTAGAATTACTATATTTTAATCGTATAATTAAATATTTATCTACAAAACGACTACGATTAGGGTCTGTTTTGGTTAAATCTATATAAGAATTGTTTATAACTCCATTTAAAGGATCAGTAAACATAGCAAAATTTGGTAGATTTCCTGACGTGAAATCAGTGTCATCTCTAAATTGATTTAAGTATACTGTTGTATCAACTACTCTGCAATTAGTTAAAGGAATTATACCAGTCTCATTAAAAATTTGTTTAGAATTATATACAAAGTAAGAATCAAATCCAGGGCTATGCTCTGGAGAAAGATCATTTGATGGATTATTTACATGTATATCATAAGAGATATTATAAAAAAGTTTACTTGCTCCTGGGTTTGTATTTACCACAAACTCAAATTCAAATGGAGACGACGGCACATCAAATATATTATTTGCGTAAAACCTTCCTGGATTTAAGTCATCTTTATGGTCCCAAAAAACATTGTTTATAACTCCATCCGATCCGTTATGACTAAACATAGCTTCAAAATTATTAAAATACATGTATGGATGATATGAATGGTACGATGCCCACATTTTATATTCTGGATAATACGATAAAGTAAAGTGGTTAGTAGTAAAGTATGTTGTACTATCAAACGATATAGCATCCCAATATGCAGACCCCGCGCTTGCTATTTGATGTACCCATACATAAAATAAATTAGTATCAGAATCCCATTTTATTGCTCCATCTCCTAATGAGTTAGTAGTAACTCCAGTATAAGTTGCCCCTGTTATAAAAGCACTTGTAGGTATATAATCTAATATTGTAACTAATACTCTGTCATATTCAGGGTCCCACCCTAGAGTTGCTCCTACACCTTGAAATATATTTTCTCTCGGATACCCATATTGACTTAAAGTAGTTCCTGAATTTTGGCTGATAAATTTTTCTACACCTGCTTTACTAATTTCTTCTAACTCTCCGTTGTATGAAAATATTTTACCTGCCATGTTATCTGCAAAGAAGTATCCGTATCTGGTTAAAACTCCACCAAAGAAAGACGTTCTACCTCCATATCCATTATATACAGATATCACTTCTGAAGGCTCTTGAGCAAAAATATCACCACTACCTACAAACGCCTCTGATGTATCTGTTAATTGTACAGATTGTTTACCTTTAGTTGCAAATAAACTTCTTTCACAATGAATATATAATAAATTAGAGAAGTTAATTAAATGTTGTATACTACCTCGGCTTGAAGATATATCTTTAAAATTCTGAGCTAAAAAGATTCTATTAGAATCTAATTTAGTTTGAGCTGATGGCGCAGATTTAATAATTCTATTTGGAAAATGCTCCATAGTATCATCTATAAATGGTAGCGGTATAGCAAATCTAACATCATTATCTTGAGAATATACTTCATCGTATCCAAAAGCTACTTGTGAGTTTTGATCTGTTAGTAAAGATTGTCCTAAAACTGCTGCAGCTGAACTGGAAGGCCATGATTTATAAGCATTATTAGAATTATCAAAAGTATCATATCTAAAGTTTATATTATCTGTACTTTCTATTAAAGTAAGATAGAGCCCAACAGAGTCATACGGAGGAGGATTTCCATGTTTAGTAGATCCTGAATTCTGAAATGGGAGCAAAGGTGGAGCGGGATTAGGATTTAATCCTGATGAAATAACAGTATAGTTATTTTGACTACCCGCTATAGTTCCATGTCTACATATAAAAGTATCTCCTCCAAAAATTCCATCTGGATACATTTGTTTTGTACTAAATGTAGCAGAAGAATTACGTGGATCAAAATTTTCTTTTGGGCAAAAATATCCTGTTTGAAGAGCTTTTTGAGTATTCCATCTAGAATATACGTTATACTTTAAACTCATTATATTTGTAATAGGCACACAAGAAGGCTCGTTAGGAGCATACTCTATTCCATCTGATTGACTTGAATATCCCGAAAAATTTCCATCTGTCATAAAATTACCTACACCACTTGCTCCAATCGTCCACATATCGTACATTGGAAAATCTTCCCAACCATAAATGTTTGCAGCAGGAAACCCAGTATCAGAATATAAAAAACTTTCATCTGCTGAAGGAAATGTACCAAGAGCCCAGTCTGGATCATGGGCCTGAAGTTCTACAGTAATAGAAGTGTATCCATTTTTAGTTTCACATTTTCTGAAATTATCAAAACCACTTCCTATAATAATATCTCTAGAAAAACCAGCCCCTCTAGCTCCTATAAGATCTCCTGCCCCTTGATATGTTAAAGCCCTATTTTTAATTACTCTGGACTCACTTTTAGGTTTATACTTCTTAGCTACATGAATAACTTTATTCTCCATGGCTTGATTCCCATATTGATGAAACATTGCGCTACTAACGTAATGAACAACTTTTAAATAACTAACAGGCCTGATATTTTTTAACTGTCTTAACAAAGTGAAATCATATAGAGTAAATCCAGAATTATAATGGAAATGATCTTTAGTACCTGTGACCAAATTCTGATCCAGACTTCCGTGGTCAAATTGAAATAAGGGTGATAAACTCTCTGGCTGAGCTGTTCTAATCCACGCTGTGTATCCTTTAGGGTAGTAAAGTGCATTTGCAGAATCAACTGTAGGATGTGCATCAGTAGCATTAGGCAGTGGAGCTGCTCCTGCTAGGCAACCGTCGAATAGTGGATCATCAGGCCAAGGAAAAGAAATAGTATGACCATTTGTGTTAGTCATTACTGGAGTTATTAATCCTAAATCTTTATCCTTAATTCCTACACTTCGCATTGAAATAGCAGGACTTTGTCCCCAGACTCTTTTATTATCCCAATCTCTTTCAGCACGATATACTCTAAAGCCTTGTACCTTATCATATAATTCAGCTGGAATTTTAATATTATTTAAATGGAACCCTAGTATATTTACATCTGAAGGTACTGGGCCTATGCCGTCAGTAGAAGGATCTGATGTGGTACCTGACTCTATCCATTTAATACTAAAGCTAATATCATAATCTAAATAATTAGGCATATTACCAACTCCTGGAAATATAGATTCTATAGGAAACATCTGGTACCGAGGATCAGCTTTTGCTCCATCATAAAAAGGAGGGTCAGGAGCACCCATACTTGCGTTATTATCAAATCCTCCAGCTAATGGCCAAATGTCAGTATTACAACAAGCACAAGTTGGTCTAGGAGGACCGGATGGAAAAGTTATCGGGTTATACCCATAAGGAGAAATAGCCGTACCAGCCGGACTGACGCAGTTTGCGTGATCATTACACCCTGCTTTATAAGAATAAGGAGGAAGTTCCTGACCCACCGCGCCATTGGGTCCCAGAACTACGCCAGGGGCAGGATGAAGAAAAGGAAGAGGATTTGCTATTCCTTGAGCAACAGTAGTACCTGCAGGATGCTGCCAAAATCCATAAGGATCTGTGTACCCATATATAAATCCTACTACCCCATAGGCATTAGTTGCATTATGGTCTATTATTCCGTGGCTAGCTAATGCTGCTACAAAAGCAACTTCATCTGCGCTAGGAGCAGCATTGTTACTAACTACATTTACAAATTCAAAACCAGCAACAGCAGCTGCTGTTCTATCCCACCAAGTTGTATCTCCTGAGCCTCCCGCAGTTTCATAATAAGGTACCCCTCCTCCAGGATAATCAGTTGTATTTTGAACTTCAAATCTCATCCATTTTTCATCCCCATTAATTTCTATCCTATTCCCCATAACAGGAGTATTATTCATCCAGTCAATTACATTAAGATTTGTAGGGTCATTTTCATTATGCCAGTTAACTGGGTGGCACTCATCTATAATATCAACACCACCAGTATATGCTGAAGCAGTAGAGTTGCTTACAATCGGATTAATATTAGTAGAGTCTTCACATTCATGATTACTTGGAAAATGATGATGACGAACTTGTGCCCCTTGAAGATGCGGCTTTGTTGGATGGTTAAGTGACGTACCAGCAACATCTACATCTTTAGTTAAGTAGTTATTAGAAGTAGGGTATTTTTCATCCTTATTCTCCCAATACCCCATATTATTTGTATATAAAGTATTATCTATTTTCGTATCAACGTGATAATTAAAAATGTCATTTATGCCTTGTTCTGTCCAAGTTGTAGGATCAACAGGTTGAATTAATTCATCATTAGCACCACTTGATGTACGACCAGGTATATGATAAGCATAAGTCTCTCTTCCGTCATTTAAAACCCATACAATATAAAAAGCATAAACCTCTTCTCTGGTATAACCTTTATGCATATAACTTAAATTTGGATATCTATATGAAATTCTATTTATTCCATTTGGAGATGGGCCATCATCCATAGTATCTATGCTTGCCTCGTAGTCTTCAAAATTGTTATAAAGCTTAGTTGTAGCTTCTAATTCAATAGCATTAGCAAATGGTTGATAACCAATATCTAAAGTGCCTTTTAGATTTCCTAAATATAACACACTGTCTACAATCTCTAAAGTTTTAGCTTTTTCATAGACAGGCATATCTACAATAACTTCCGCTGGAGATGAAGTAGCATAATTCTCAGACCCTGAAAAACTTACTACCGTATTACCACCTTCTATTGTTTGTGCAGTTAATTTAAAAGCATCATACCCTCCCCCAGCTCTTCTTAATATAACTGGTTGTAAAAATTCAAATCCTAGATTTAAATTAGTTATATCAAAAACTACTTGTTTATTAGAATGCGTTCCACTAGCACTTCCTACTGTGTCCGACCATCTTAGAGTGTCTCTACTTCCACTGACATAAACAGCGTTAGATATAGTAATATAATTAGTTATAACTCTATCTAATCCCATATAAGCTAGTGCTAAAAAATATGTTCCTGTTTGTAGATTACCTCCTTCTCTAACATCAGCAGTAGTAATTACAGGAACAGGTCCTGTATAACTCATTAAAGATAAAGCCGTAATATCTTTATTAACATCTCCATATATAAGAGAAGTACTAAGAGAATTTTCTTGCCTAGTTATATTTAATACAGCAGGTCTATTATTATTATCCGTCCAATAAACAATATATTCATTCCCTACACGTTTAGCTATTACTTCTATTGGAAAGTTTCTATCAAAGTTGAAATCAGTTCTTTGTAATATCAGACTTGTAACTGTTCCGTCTTTACTAATTTTAAGTATATTATCAGTAGTTCCTGAATCACCTTCTTCAAATAAAATAATCTCCCCAGTATCTAAAGCACATTGGCCTATTATAAATCCTTGACAAGTATGAAGAGTAGTCCCATTTTCATTAGCTATAGCACCATAGTCTTTTTTAATAACTGCGTTATTAGCATATCTATAAGTTCCGTCAGGCTGATCTGTAGGTCCTACGTCGTTATTTAATCCTTTGAGGCGTTTCATTAATTTCTATTTAAGTTTTCTCTTACATTCATATTTCTAAAACCACTATCTCCATGATTGATTTGAGGTATCAATCTAACCCATTGATTCATAAAAGATTCCATTCTATCTATATCAGGATAATTAGCTGCGTTTCTAGCCTGAGTACAATAGTACTTCCATTGACCCTCTGCCATTTCGTATCCTAATTGAGTAGGCATTCTCATTCCTCTTAAAACTAATTTTTTTACTATATACCAGAACATAGCTTCTTTAAAACTTATATCGTCTGGTATCATAGGATAACAATCATCATCAATAGGAAATGCTGTATAACTTAAACATACTGTTCCTGTTTCAAAAGAAGTTTTTATATGTCCTGCATTAATAAAATATTTATTATCACTTACAGCTTTTTTATTTACACAATCCTCAGAGTGTAACGATACTGGAAAAGTATCCGTAGAATAAGCCATAGGAGTTAAACCTCCCCCGCTCTCACTTAGATATATATTTTGTAATACAATCATTCTTTCATTAAGTTTTCTCAATTCTGTAGAAAGATCTTGATTAGGATTTGCAGCTAGAGTATCTTCTATAACTTTTACTTTAGCTAGTATAGTAGAGAGTTCTGATTTTGTAGAAGCCCCAACAGTATTATTAATAGATACTTGATTGATATAATATAAATCTGTAGGCAAAGCTCCAGTATAATCTGTAATATTGATAGTAGTACCTTTTTGTTTTAATTGAGGACTAGCCCCAATATGCTCTAAAGCTTCGCCCATCCATTCAATAGAATCCTCTATCCAGTTATCACTAGATACATTTAAGTCTCTAAAGACTTTTCTTATTATTGTTTTACTTGATACATGTTTATATATTGCCATCTTAATGTTTTTTAAATCGTAAGTATGCTAACTCATCAGACCTTAAGAGTCTTGTTAATTTTTCTTTATTACCTTTTAAACCTCTAGTAGCTGTAAACCTATAAACAGATTTATTAGGAACTCTACACTTACCTTTATTCCAGTAATATTTAAAGTAATGCTCATCTGTATAATATATCTGCCACTTCTGCCCTTCTCCTGTTTCTTTGTCGTATATCTGTATAGCAGAATCTAAAAGCTCTTGTTTATATTTATTACTCTCTAACCAATCTACTCGTGGAGACCTAGGATCCCTAACCATTTTTACGACTTGTATATAGGATAAATTATGTCCTAATTTTAATGCCTTTCCTTCTAAAAGATGTTCAATGACTAGCATATTAAAATCAGAACAAACATCTATAAAAGCCTTCTTATCAATCTTCTCGTTATTCTTTACGTAATCTTTATATATGTCTGTTATAGTATATTCCATTATTCTTGTCTAGGCATTACTTGCGTATCTTGAGCTGAGTTATTTTCAGTATCGTTTACAGTTTGAGAAACCATTGACAGTTCCCCACTTAATATTCCTTTTGTAAGAGCTTCAACCATGTCCATAGGAATAGGATACTCTGACATCTCTGAATAACATACTCCTGTTGGACATTCATACTTAGCTGTATCTGCAGGATTTTCAAATACTCCTCTAACATTTACAAACTCTAATCCTCTAGGGTTTAAAATATATAAATAGTCTTCTATCATATATCCTTTTTGATTCTGAGAAGTATACTTTTCATATTGTACAAACTTTGCAATTTGAGGGCTGATTAAAGATATTCTAGTAAGTCCATCTCCCGCTCCTATAAAAGTAATAGCATCTTCAAAATTTAAACGTATTGTTTTAGGAATAGGTAACACTGTTTTAGCTACTTCGCATTCTATTTCTAATCCACAACACTTTGATCCATTAACTATCTCCAAGTTCATACATCCTAAATCTTGCTCTAGATGCCTAGTAATAGTTCCGTTTCTAGCAAAATCACGTCTAATTAACATTGCTCGATAATAACGAATATTAAATTTTAATTGTTCAAGAGAGATGTTATCATGATGATTTGATTTACCTCCTCGAATTAAATTTAATAAATTATATGCTATTTCATTTAATGTCATTGTTTTCTATTTTAATAGTTAAGCTGCACTCGATGTAAATCCAGTAAGATTATAAGCTCTTGCAGTACCATCTACTAGTGTTACTGAAGTCAGCGCGTTTAAAGCAACTTGTGCTTGTGCAATTAAATTAGTTGCAGAAGCTTTATTATATGTAAAAGAAAATTTTATTGTCTCTATGCTATTAGCTGCGGTAGCTGATTCATCTCCATCTTTAAAAATATCCGCCGTAGCATGAGCCTTTAACGCTTTATCCACAAATACATCTCGTATTTGTATATATGCACCTTCTACGCTTATATTCATTTGGGGTACTACTGTTCCTGTTAATGCCATTATTTCTTTATTTTTTTCTCCAGTGTTCGGCCACCAAAGTAAGCACCTATCACTGTAATTAATACTAATTGTAGTAAATCAGTCCATTTAGGTTCTACTACAAATTTAATAGACCCAGCATCTATAAATATCATTAGTACAGTACATACTACTAAGAATATTAAGACTAATGGTCTTACATTTTTACTTAACCAAGAGTCACTAGCCATATCAGCTGCCCACCTAGATGATATTTCTTTCTCCATCTGAGTTTCATAACTAGCTATAAGCTCTTGTATTTTTTGTTCTGCTTCTAATTTTTCTTCTTTTGATGTGTGTAAGTTATCTATAACTCCACCCACACTCTTCACCAGTTCACCTGCTCCTGCTGAAAATATTTTTCCTAATATATTTGGCATAATTTTATTTTTTATATAATGTCTTTACTTTCTATTAATGTATAACTAAATGAATTACCATGTACTTCTCTTGCTGTTTGACAAATATCTAAGAAGGCATGCCAATCATCATTAGACGCTATTACTTGGCATCCCGCTGACCACTTATCTACATTAGTAGAAGTCTTACCTGCATACTTAGTTGCTCTATGAATATTAATTCCAAAGACTCCTGTATCAGCAGTTAATTCATCAAACTCATATTTATCATTTCTATTGTTATCTCTATAAACTGTTACAGGTTTCTTTTGGCCTAATGCTGTATACTTTCCACCATGTAATCTTATCTTATGGCTACCTCTATATTGCCCAGGTTTTAATACGGCACATCCTTTAGTAGGATTCATAGGTGCATCTATATAATCGTCACCAGGATCCGTAGTGCAATCAAATTCATGATAATGCCATGCACCTCCTTCACATTTATAAGATATAGTCATTGTATCATCAAACTTATTTGTAACTTTCCCTTCTGTGCCAGAGTTTCTAATACCTATAATATTTACATCATAGTTATCTGAGGTAAAATATTTGTACCCTTTCTCTAACATTACTTTTTGAATCTGTTCTCTATAATATTTCATTCTTTTATTTTTTTATCTACACTTCCGTTACTATATATAAAAAACAATACTTGACCACTCTTCTGACTAAGTATTTTAGCTGGCCTGCCTAATATGTCAGTAATCATTATTAATTTTTTTTCATTTAATATTCTAGCTGCAGGCATAGGCCATCCGCCCTCACAATGATTATATGTTAATTGGCATATCTCATCCCATTCATTTTCACAGCAATATTCATCTACTTCTATTACCCAAGCGTAACAAGGATCATTTAACCAATAAGGGTTACCAGGACCAGTAATACAACCAGCATCATAAGTACAGCTAATGCTGTCAGGCGTGTTAGCAATTGGGTTAAAGTTATAGGCTGTTTGGTCCATACACCCTTGAACCACAGATATACACGAACCATTGTCAGTATTAGCCAATGAATCAAAGTTAATGGCAGTGCTATCAGTACACCCGTACATATAAGGTATACAACTAAAGTCTTCTGTATTGGCAAAAGAGTTATAGTTAAGAGCGGAAGGATCAGTACACCCATAAGTAATAGGGATACAAGAATTATTGTCGACATTAGCTAAGGGATTAAAATTAAACATAGTGCTATCAGTACAACCATATATAGGAAGTACACAGCTAAAATCATCAGTATTACAACTATCACAATAGTTTAATGCTATCGGATCTGTACACCCTAGTATTATAGGTAAACAACTTCCGTTGTCTACGTTTGCTAAAGAGTTATAGTTAAACGCTAAGCTATCCATACAACCATAAATTGGTAGTATACAACTGAAGTCATCAACATTACAAGAATCACAATAGTTTAGTGCTGTAGGGTCTGTACATCCTAGTACAACAGGAATACATGAACCATTATCAGTATTAGCTAATGGGTCATAATTAAACATTGTAGAATCAGTACAGCCATAAATATAAGGAATACAGGAATTATCATTAGTATTTGCTAGTGGGTCGTAGTTTAATGCAGTTGGGTCAGTACAGCCATAGATAAATGGAATACAACTGCTATTACTAGTATTGGCTAGCGGATTATAATTGAAAGCAGTATTATCTGTACATCCATAAACATAAGGAATACATGAACCATTACTTGTATTTGCTTGCGGATTATAATTAAACATCGTAGCATTCATACACCCATAAACAATTGCAATACATGAACCGTTATTTACGTTTGCCAAAGGATTATAGTTAAAGGCTGTAGCATCTGTACATCCATTAACAATAGCAATACAAGAACCGTCATCTGTATTTGCTAATGGGTCGTAATTGAAAGCTATTTGGCTCATACAACCATATACTATAGCTATACAATTACCTGATGTATTAGCATTAGGATTATAATTAAAAGCTAACGGCTGCATGCATCCTATTACAATAGGGACACATCCACCATTATCTATATTAGCTAAAGCGTTATAGTTAAAAGCTGTAGCGTCATTACACCCCCAAACAGCAGGTGTTAAGCAGCTATTGTCACTAGTATCAGCTACAAAGCCCTGAGTGTAGTATTCTAAGTAAGAAGAGTTGGTACAACCAAGAACATAAAAGCATTGAGTATTTGTGTTTGCTGTGTCTATATAGTTAAGTGCTAATGGATCCATGCAACCAAAAATTCTATCAATACAATAGTTACCACAGTAAGTTGGTACAGTACGTGTAAATAGTGGTTGTATAAAAGGCGGTATAACCTCTATTATAGTCATACCTAATGGGTTTGTCAGTTTAAAACCACAGTGAGCAGCTGACTGCATTGCTTGTGAGGATATTGAAAACTTAAATGATACTTCTTGTGGTGCTCTTAAACTTATAGTATACTCTTGTGAGTAAG
>Ga0209091_10000374_pt1 | contig 43349 bp, 27 predicted proteins | sample ArcticOcean_MG_C_6_FD_187438 | JGI IMG/M metagenome (GOLD analysis project Ga0209091, IMG submission 187438) | Marine microbial communities from western Arctic Ocean - ArcticOcean_MG_CB8_128 (SPAdes) (version 2) | ecosystem: Environmental > Aquatic > Marine > Oceanic | place: Arctic Ocean...
CGGAGTTTTTTCGTAACCGCCCCGGCGACGACGCGCTGTTGGCTCAGCGGCAAAAAATTCTCGCCGACCATCCCGACCGTCACAGCGTCCTGCTGCCGGAAGGCAAGCCGCTGCTGGCGGAGTTCGCCCGGTTGCTTGCCGACTGGGGCATCGCCGCCAAGCCACCAACGCTTGGCCAAGGTCTTGCGCCAGACTTCATGCTGCTTGCACCCAACGCCGCCGGCATGCCGGTATTGCTCGGCGGTTGTGTCTGTTTTCCGTCGTCGTGGGCGTTCGAGGAAAAAGTTGGCCGGCCGCTGGACTGGATTCACGCAGTGGTGCCGTCGCTCAACGAAAAACTCGGCGAAAAGTCGCGTGGTTTCCTGACCAAGATGCCGCCCGGCCAAGCGTGGCTCCGCGCCAACTGGGGCCTCACTGCCAGCCCAGAACTGAATCAGCATCCGGCGCTTGGTTTGCCCGTGCTCAAGCCGGACATTGGCTTGGGGGATGTGTGGTTTCGCGTCGAGCGGCAGGCGTTGGTTGCGCTGCCGGAGACCGGCGGCATCCTGTTCGGCATCCGACTGGAGGTTATCCCGCTGGCTGAAGTCCGGGCCGATGAGCGGGCGCGGCTTGGCCTGCTCGAGGCGTTGCAAACGATACCCGACGCTATCGCCGACTATAAAAACCTCACTCCCGCCCGGCCCAGGTTGATCGAGTTGTTGGGTTGATCAAGCCGCCGCACTATCACCCCTCGAGGATGGCCATTGCGGTGGCTTGGAGGGCGGTGTGGCTGAGGCTCAGATGGACGTTGCTGCCACCGCGAGCCTCGAGCAGTTCCTTCCCCTTGCCGTGCAGGATGACGTACGGTGCGCCGGTGTCGCGGTGGGCGACCTCCATGTCGAGCCAGCCCAGCTCAGCGGTGATGCCGATACCGAATGCCTTGGAGATCGCCTCCTTGGCGGCGAAGCGCGCGGCCAGGCTAGGCGCGGGGTCTTTGTGCTTTAGGCAGTAGTCGATCTCGGCGAGGAGCAGGATGCGCTCGATGAAGCGGTCGCCGTATTTTTGGTGCGAGGCGCGGATGCGCCCGATCTCGATGATGTCGATGCCGATGCCGAGAATCATTCGGTCTGCGTGTAGCCGTCCATCAGCTCGAGTATTTCGCGCACCGCTTGGCCAAGGCCGACGGTGATGGCGCGGCTGATGATGCTGTGGCCGATGTTCAATTCGTTGAGGTGCGGCACGGCGAAAATGCCACGGGTGTTTTCGTAGTTGAGGCCGTGGCCGGCGTTGACGCCGAGGCCAAGCGACTTGGCCTGTTCGGCGACATTGGCCAAGCGCTCAAGTTCGGCGGTGCGCTTGGTTTCGTCGCTGTACGCCTCGGCGTAGGCGCCGGTGTGCAGCTCGATGAACGGGCTGCCGGTCGCTGCGGTGGCCTCGATCTGTGCGGGGTCGGGGTCGATGAACAGGCTCACCTCGATCCCGGCTTGGCCAAGCGTGTCGGCGGCGGCGGCGATGGCGTCGATCTGCCCGGCGACGTTGAGCCCGCCTTCGGTGGTGACCTCGGCGCGGTTCTCCGGCACAAGCACGACGGCCTCCGGCTTGAGGCGCAGGGCGATGTCGATCATCTCCGGCGTGTTGGCCATCTCGAAGTTGAGCCGCGTCTGCACCGCGTCGCGGATGGCCCAGATGTCGCGGTCGAGAATATGCCGGCGATCCTCGCGAAGATGGGCGGTGATGCCGTGCGCGCCGGCGGCCTCGGCTTGGCGGACGGCGTCAACGGGGCATGGCTCGCCGTGGGCGAGGCCGCGATAACGCGCCTGCCGCAGCGTGGCCACATGGTCGATGTTGACGCCGAGTCGCAGCATTGGTTCGTCCGTTACTTTTTGTCGGCAGCCTTCTTGGGCTGCTTCGGCTTGGCCGTGCGTTGCTTGGCTGGAGCGGGCGGCCACTCCAGCGTCGGCTCGGGGAAACGGGGGTTGTCCAGCCAGCGGGAGAGCAGGGAAAGCTCGAACGCGGTCAGGCCCAGTTGCGACTTGCGGGTGATCGTGAGCCGGTTGCCGTCGATGGTGGCGTCGGTGATGGTGTTGCCGAGCTTCGGGCGCAACGCGGTGAGAAACTCAATGCCCTTGGTGTCGTTGACGAGTTGCTCGCGCCGGTCGGAGAGGATGGCGGCGAACTGGATTAGTAGGTTCCATTTCTCGAGTCGTTGGCCGGTGATTTCCCAGTTGTAATAGACCAGATTTTCCTTGCCAGTGAACTCGGCGAGCAACTTGGCCGGGATCGGTTTCTTCACCGGATCCGGAGGGAAGACACCGCCGACGATGTAGCCCTTGTCGTCCGAGTTGCCGACGGTGACGTACGGCGCGAACAATGGCACATTGCCCCACGTGAGTGCTGGTTTTTTAGCGTCATGCACGACTTGGCCGATGAATTTTTCGCCCTCGCCGCCGGTTTTTTTGAAGTCACCAATGCGCTTGGCCAAGCCGGCGATAGCCTCTTTTGGCGCATCGACTTTCACGGAGAAAAACGACTGGAACTTCGTGCGCGACTGCGACCAAGCGAAGAACTGGTCGTTGGGCGCGTGTAGTCCGAGCAGCGTGAGGATCGGCTGGGCGGTGAGCAGGCCCACGCCGCGCGCGGCGGTGAAGCTGGCTAGCGGCTCGGTGATGGTACGCGTTGGGATTTCCCAGTCCGGCAAACCGGCCGGCAGCGGCTCGGCGAACTCCAGGACGACCTTGTTGTAAAAATTATCCTTCTTCAGGCGCGAGGTGATGCGAATCGTGTTCGCCCCGTTTGGCAGCTGGTCGAGGATGACTTCGGGCAGCGAACGGGCGTTCACCGTGATGCTCAAGTGGTGCTCCTCGTCGGCCGGGAAGGGGCGGCCGGTGTCGGCAATTCGCTCCGCTGATTTTTTTAAATAGTTGAGCGTCTCCTGCCCAGAGCCAAACAGCAGCCAGCCGTCGGCGTAGCCAAAGCCAAGGGTGTGCCCGTTGTCGAAGTCCACGCGCCAGCCGGTGAATCCGGCCACGGTCTGCTCAAGCGGCTCGCTGCCGCGCCGCTTGGCCAGTTCCCGAAGGCTCTTGACCCAAAGCACGCCGCGTTTTTTGTCCAGCGCCGTGATGAGAGCGACGTCCGGTCGGTCCCCGGTCGGCGCGACACTGAGGAACAACTCACCGCGCCCGAGGTCGGGCAGCAGCTTTCGCAGGGTCGCCTCGCGCTGGGCGTTGTCGCCGCCCATCCGCTTGGCCAGTTTGTCGAGTACCTCGTTGCGGAACGCCTGGGTTTGCTTGAGTGCCCAAACAGAGCGCAGCGTCTTGGCGTCGTCGTGCTTGATCAGGTTGTCGATACCGGCGAAATGCGCCTTCAGCAACGGCTCGGCCTGCACGCAAACCAAACCAAGAGATGCCAAGATGGTTGTCAGGGATAGGGACAAAACTCGATTCATGGGGAGCACTCCTTGCCAGAAAACGCCCGGGTAATCAACCGCAAATCATGCTTAAGCCCCGCCTGGCTTGCCCCAGTGCTTGCGGTACTCGCGCGATAGCATTGCGTTGGCCTCACCGTCGCCTACGATTTGCTCGTGCTTGGGATCAAACTCCAGCACGCGGCCAATGCGCGTGGCTATGTTGCCAAGGTGGCACAGTGACGACGAGAGATGGCCAATCTCAATGTCGGCGTTTGGCGTGTCGCCTTCACGGATACAGCGGAAAAAATCGTCGTGATGCGCCCGCAGATCTGGGGAGCCGCTCATCTGCTCGCGCAACTTGTTACGGGTTCCGATCAGTTTCCAGCCGCCGTGCTTGCCTAGTAGCATGAACCCGTTCGTCCCATAAAAGGCGTTGCCGTTCTCGTAACCCTGCTCAAAGTAAGGTGCCCATATGCGCTGCTCGAAAATGAGTTGTCGCGGCCGGCCATCCTCGGCGCTCGTCGCGTACTCAAATAGGACATTTTGTGTGTCGGGAAACTGTTGGTCGTCATCGAAGAAATATTTTCCGCCCAATGCGGCTATACGGCTCGGGTGTGTCGTGACACCGAGGCCCCAGCGGGCGATGTCGAGGTCGTGCACGCCATCGTTGCCCATGTCGCCGGTGCCAAACGCGCGCCACCAACGCCAGATACCATGCAGCATGTTTCGCTGGTACGGCATCTTCGAAGCCGGGCCAAGCCACGTCTCAAAGTCAAGATGAGCCGGCGGTGCGCTGGGCTTGGCCTTACCAATTGACGAGCGCTTCTGGCTGTTCCATGCCTTGGCCACCAGCACACGGCCGATTGCTCCATTGCGCAACAGCTCCATCGCCTTCATCACATGCTTGGTGCTGCGCGACTGGGTGCCCACCTGCATGACACGCTTGTTACGCCTCGCCGCCTCGATCATCAGCCGCCCCTCGCGGACGTTGTGCGAGCACGGCTTCTCCACGTAGACATGTTTGCCGGCCTCTGCGGCGAGGATGGCGGCAGGTGCGTGCCAGTGATCTGGCGTGGCTATGAAAACGGCGTCCACACTTTTAACCTCCAGTATTTCCCGGAGGTCGCCCACCTGCTTCGGTTTGATGCCGGTACCGGACTCGACCAACTTCGCGGCGTTGGCCTGGTGGTTGGCATCGGGATCGCAGACAAACGCGATCTCGACGTCCTTGCGCTTATTGAGATTCCCGATGTGATTGCGCCCCATGCCGCCCGGGCCGATGATACCCAGAGACAACTTTTCATTGGGGCTGGCGGCCCGCAGACCGCTGGTCAGGTGAACAGTGGCCAGGGCGCTAATTGATGCGCTCGAGGATTTGATAAACTGCCGTCGGGGTGTTCGTGAAATGGAGGAAGTGTTCATGTCAAATAGTGTGAATGAACGAAGTCTACTTCCCTACGCCCGGTCGTGCAATACCAAGTCAGGCGCTTGGAAACATACACGCGGTGAAAAGAGTCAAATTGTTAATTTATTTTAATTAGTTGTTTCTGCCGCTTGGCCATTTTGTGGGTGTTGCTGGGTGGCCCTGCCTTGGCTCCTGTGCGACGGAGGATCGTCTGCATCTGCACGACCTACCCGCCACGGTGCTGCACCTGCATGGCATTCACAATTTTGACCTTATTTACCGCTACAAGGTGCGGCCTGAGACCCCCACAATCAACGAGGGTGCGGCGTACACAAAAATCACATCGGGCTGACCTTTACCGCTTGCCAAGCGCTGGAGCCGGCTTCACCTTCTCGGGCGAGTGGTGATTTCCCAGTCTGGGTTATCGCCGAGAAAAGGTTATTATGGGAAATAAAATATTCGTAGGCGGCCTGAATTGGGACGCCACAGATGACGATCTCCGGGGGACTTTCGGAGAATGCGGCGCGATCACTGATGCAGTGATCGTAAATGATCGTGACACGGGCAGGTCACGGGGCTTCGGCTTCGTGACTTTTTCCAGTGACGAGGAAGCAAAGGCTGCCGTTGAGAAATTCGACGGTCAGGATTTCATGGGACGCAAACTGACCGTGAACGAGGCCCGGCAGCGTGAGGAAGGCGGCGGCGGCGGCGGCGGCGGCGGCTACGGCGGCGGCGGCGGCGGCGGCGGACGGGGCGGCGGCGGCGGCGGACGCGGCGGCGGCGGCGGCGGCGGACGGGGCGGCGGCGGCGGCGGCGGCGGCGGCGGACGAGGTGGTGGCGGCGGCGGACGCCGAGACAACTGGTAGTCGATTAGATTTTTTAACGATCGCAGCTCTCGTGCCACGCCACGGGGTTCTGCTTGTAATAGGCCCGGAGTTCTTCATAGAGCTCCGGCCTTTTCTTTTTCAATTGCCGTGGTTTCTCGAAGAAGGCCTCGGTGGCTGTCGCGAAAAACTCCGCCGGGTTCGTTGCGCCGTAGTGGTCGATCACGGTCCTCTTGCCCTTGGCCGCCTTCTTCTGTAGGCACTCAAAATCGCGGCTGAACACCAGTGCCCACGAGCGGTAAAGTTGCCTGCGCTGGCCCCGCTCCTCCCCTTGTCCAAGCGTGGGCGCGCCATCGGCCGCGCCGTCAACCTGGTCGAGCTGATGCGCGAACTCGTGCATCACGACGTTGTGGCCGTCAAAGGCGTTTTTACCGCCGCGCCGGCTAGAGTCCCAAGCGAGCACGACTGGCCCGAACTGCCACGACTCGCCAAGGCGATGATCCTTCTTTTTTTCGTCGTTGGGGTGCTTCGCGAGGTACGAGCTGGGGTAAACGAGGATCGTGCGCAGCGTCGGGTAGTAGGCCGGCTCGCGGTGCAGCAACAGTATGCAGGCCTGCGCGGCGATGGTCACCCGGATCTCGTCATCGATTACAAGCCCGCCGCAGCCTTCGAACATTTTCTCGTCAAGAAAAACAAGGATGTGCCCCTGCAACTCCCGCTGGTCCGCCGCCGAGAGGTGCCTGTGGATGGGGAAGTTCGTTTCCAGGATTTTCGCCCAAGCGCCGGGGAAATCTCCCTCTCGAATTTTCTTCCGCTGTCGTTTTTTAAAAAACCCAAACATAACCGGTTACTCAAGTAGCCCCCCCAAAGCTGCGATTGTTGTAAGAAGGAGGTGTTTCATTTGCCGCTGACGTTCAATTCTTCACCCGTCTTGCTGCCGTGTTTGCGGAGGAGGCCTGCGATTTCGTCATGTCTTTACATTCGAGTTCTTCCCGCGTGAACTCGTAGCCGTTCTCCTTGCCGAGTGCGACTAGGTCAGGTTTGCATGAAAGAAGGAGGAACGAATTAAATTTTAGGCATGGATTTGTGGTTTTCATACCACCGGAAGCTCAATGAGTGTGAAATTATAGATTTTATTATTGTTTTCATTCAAAATATCAGATGAATTAAAGGCACCGCCACTCTAATGTTTTGATTTCTTGCTACCACGAGAGTCACCGCGCTAAGCGCAGTTTTCAAGCCGTTTTAAATACGAACTTCAAGTAGTCTGAAGTGACCTGAAACCGGGGGTTGGTCGTTTGGAGGGACAAAAGAGTGGCTATGTGTTTTAGGGTAAGGAAATTTTTTGCAAAAAAGGAGTCGGTTTCCACACCTCTAGTTTTCTTTGTCTCAAGCGTGTTCCTTGCTAGTTTGCGCCTATGGCGTCTAACGTTCTTGGAGGGCAATTAGAACCCTGCTCAAAAAATCCCGTGACAGGTTTTTTTCGTAATGGCCTTTGTGACACCTGCGCTGATGACAGGGGGATGCATACAGTCTGTGTAGTGATGACCGATGAGTTCTTGGAGTTCAGTGCTGAAGCTGGTAACGACCTATCTACTCCGGTTCCTGAATTTCAATTCCCAGGGCTTAAAGCCGGAGACAGGTGGTGTTTGTGCATGGGACGCTGGATAGAGGCACAGAAGGCGGGTAAGGCTCCGGGAATCATCTTGGGAAGCTGCCATCTGAGTGTAACTGAATTTGTTGATATGGAGTTGTTGCAGCAATACGCAGTTAAAGAAAATACTTAAGGGCAGTGGCAACCCTTCAACTGCGTTTCCGGGTAAGCATAAATTCGTTACCTTCTGGATCACGGCACATTGCTAGGTGCGGGGGTTCTCCGTTTTCCTCTTGAGGTTCCTTAGTCAGTGCTCCTCCAGCGGCTTTAACTTCTGAAGCCCCTTGAACAACATCAGCCACCTGAAAGGTCATTCCGGTCCAAGTTACATTCCCTTCACCTCCACCGTGGATTCCGATTGTAGTACCCGCAACCGCTACTTCGGAAATCACCTCTGAGCGTTTGACTATTTCGCCATTAAAAACAGCCTCGTAAAAATTTAAGGCACGCTCCATGTCGTTTGCCCAGATCACATATTTTACTCTTTCAACATTCATAAAACCTAATAAGTTAAAATAGATTCATTTGCCTTTAGCTTTCAATTCTTCACCAACTTAAGTCCAGAATAACAGGCCAATGGTCGCTTGCCCCATCAGGTCTGTCGTGGTCGATTGTCACTCCAGAGACTCTATTCTGCCAACCAAGAGGCAGGAGGATGTGATCCAGCACCGTCTTTGAACCTTTGTAGTTGTAGGTGTACCTCTTCTCGATTGGCTCAACCCACCTGAGGCTATTCACCAGTTCATTGTCACCGCCAGGAACGTAGTCCTTCATCTTCTTCAAGGCCTGTGAAGTGGGAGTCGCCTGTTCGCTAGGATCTGCATCTGGCACGACCGAATCCCAATCATTTAAATCCCCAAGCACCAAGGTGGCATAACCAGCAACAGAAAGCCTGTTAAGCTGCTTCACAACTGCGTCGGCCTGCTTCTCCCTCTTAGCCACCGCACTCGGTTCAGTGGGGACTGCCTTTAGGTGCAGGCCGATGATAGCAGTCTTCTCGCCGTTGATAAGGCAGGTAAGAATTGCACATTTCGATGGGTAAATAGGATCAATCGGATGAGAGGCTTCGATGTTGGCGATATTCCCGCTGCTTTTGTTGCTAAGAAACACAACGTCCTGCTCCAGATGAGTGTCACGGCTCTCGAGGAAATGAAGGGCGTATTGCAGTCCCTTACCCTGAAGAGCCTTCTGGAGTCGCTTGGCTGCTACCTCGTTGATCACCTCCTGAAGGCAAAGGATATCCGGGGCGTGCCTTGCAACAATGGTGGCAACTGACTGATGTTGTTGTTCGATTTCAGATTCTGTGTCTTTGTCCTCTAACCCCCAGATACCCTTCTTCTTCAATGCCTCTACCTGAGTCTGACTTCCCAGAAGCCACTCAGTGTTGAAAGTCATGATGGATACCCCCGATTCTTCAGGCAGTGGCTCTCTTTTCTTAAGAGACGGAGACGATTCCTTTGACTCCCCAATCCCCACCAAAAGTACAGTTGCGATTGTTGTGAGCAGGAGGTGTTTCATTTCAACATGACCCAAAAAGGTTAAGAAGAGGATATTGTAATTATCACCCGGTGCAAAGCTCTCACCGCTGAACAGCTCGAAAGGGAATTCAACAACTCTTTAACTTTGAACTAAAAACTGTTCATCAAGCCTCAGTTCTGGCAGTTTTGTGAAGTAGCCGCTGATGTTTTTATCCAGGCTTATATCATTTTTCATCTTAGCTTTTTTTACCATGGGGCTTACGGGTTGCTCCACCGCCAAGTATTACTCACATGCTGTTTTCGGACATCTCCAACTCACAACTGGACTGACTCCAATCCGAAAGGCAATTAAGCAAGACGAAACCAACAAAGAACTTAGAAGACAGCTTGAGTTAGTTACGGAATTAAGAGAATTCGCCGAGAACAAGCTCAGTCTAGACGTTGGTAAAGCTTACTCCAAATACAAGCGCCTAGACCGATCAGTTGCTGTATGGTTGGTGTATGCTGCCCCTACATTCTCCACGAAACTCCAAACATGGAAATACCCCATTGTTGGCGAGTACCAGAGCAGGGGCTTCTTCAAGGAGCGAATGGCAAAAGAGTACTCAGCCAAACTTCATAATAAGGGGTTCGATGTTTACGTAGGAGAAGCAATCGCTTATTCAACACTAGGCTGGTTCAGCGACCCACTGTTAAGCACCTTTATTGGTGACTCTGATGAGGAGTTGGCTGAAACGTTATTTCACGAACTCACTCATCGCACCTACTACTTAAAAGGAGATACGATGTTCAATGAAAGCTTCGCAACTGCCTTTGCACAAAAAAGCGTGCAACTATGGTTAAAAGAAAAGGGCGAGGAGAAACGATTGGAGCAGTACCGGCAAGAACTGAAAAGAAGAGATGAGTTTCGGAGTCTCCTTCAAGAAACAAAGAACGGACTTAGCTTAATCTACAAAAACGTAAACAACGGTTCAGAGGCCATACTCCAAAAACGTAAACAAGACTCCATACAATCATTCAAAGTCACCTGCATTGCATTCAGAAAAAAGTGGAACAGCCCTGAATCATTGAAAAGCTGGATAGATGAAGAAGTAAACAACGCAAAGATAGCCGCCTCATCTGTCTATTTGTTGAAAGTCCCCTATTTCAACCGCCTATGGCATCAAGCCAATGAGGATCCCGATGCATATTTAGAAATGGTTAGGACCCTTGAGTGATCAGAAGCTATTTCCCTTCTGCTTTTAATTCTTTACCCGTCTTGTCGTCGTGTTTGCGGAGGAGGTCGGCGGTTTTTGGATGTATGGTTGCATTAGCAGGGTCAAGCGGTCTGTGGCCATGCTAACTCTTTTGCATTTATCTACACACCGTTGGCGATATTCTTGTGAGCATTCCAAGCCGCTCTATGCAAAGATATCATATTCACCAAACTCTTCGAAGCTTCGTTCACGCCAAAACTCAAATGCTGTGAAACTGCTTTAACATCTTCCTTTATAGTTGAATACCGCATCGTTTCAACGGTGGCCAAGCTAAAGCTAACGAATATAGACTTCTCAATCTCTTATCTAACATGAAGATTTGAGACGAAGTGAATGAACACGGTTACTTCTGAGGGCGGGTATCAGTCAACCCCGACTGTTCACGATCCTTAGCAGAATGTGGGTAGGTCAGGCTGCCGGCGTTCCGTAGAAACAGTGACGGCAAACTGAGCGCTTACAAGCTGGGCTTGTCGAGGCGTTAGCGCTTTGCCAAGTTTTCTGGTAACTGCTCTGGGACAAGCTTGTGTTTGTCCGCCAGTGTGTTGCCGCGTTCGATGGCCCAATACTCTTCCCCGATTGCGAGGATCACGCGACTTTGTGAAAGCAGGGCTGGCTTTTTCGGGAAAGGCATCTTTCGGTAGTCGATCATCACGATTTTGCCCCCCGCTAGGTCATCGCCTATTTTGTAGCTCGCGGTCTTGTTCTGGTTGGAGTCAAGTACCATGATCTCTGGCTGTCCCTGCCATAGAGAGAGAGAGACGATTTTGTATGTTTCCGGGCCAGGCGGCGGAGGCGCGGAAGGCGGTGTTGGTTTCTGTGTAGCAGGTGGAGGATCTTGTTTTTTCTGGTAAGGCAAAAAGAAGGCACGCTTGGCAATGGCAGCGAACAGTTCGCGCTCTTCGCTTAGTAAAGTTTCACCCCGCACTTCTCTTGTTTTTAACTGTTCCCGGTTGGTTAGTTTTGTTTCTCCGACAACTAGGGAGAGAAACTGAAAGTCGATTCTAATCTCGGCTCTGCCGGCCACCGGCAGCAGGGTGATGTTTTCTACCCGTTGTGGTGCAATTCCGATGACAGTGGTGGAGTCTTGGACGCCTTCTCTGTCTTCAAGCGCAAAGGAGAATTTATTCGGGGAATTTTTGGTGATCTTTACCGTCTTGTTTAACGTAGTGGGGATCAGGCCCTGTAGTTGGACCTTTTCACCAGTGTTGAACGGGTGATCGTTTTTTGTGTACACCGTCAGCTGGTTACCGGTCTGTTTGGTGCCTATTATTCTTTGTTTTCGAGAAGAACCTGATTCTGTTTTATTTTTTGAAACGTCACCGAAAATCAGCCTGGAGAACCAGTTCCTTTTGTTCCGTTGATCCGCATTTTTTGACTTGGTGGCTTGACCCCCGATGGCCATTGGCGTGTTCTTCATGGCGTTAGGTAGTGCCAGAGTAAGCGACATGGGTGCTGGATTGGTATCAGTGTTGATGACGCGAAAAACCCCGTTGTAGGAGGAAGGGAACTTTCGATTCACAGGAGATCCACCCCGGATTTGCACCATCTGACCCTTTTTAAATGAGTGCGGTTTTTCCGTTTCCAAAGTCAATCTGCTGGCCTGTTGCAAGTATGACTTGATGGTGCTTCGAGGAAGGGAGGGGGTTTGTTCAAGAAGGAATATCAAGTCAATGACTTTTGGCAAGGGGCCTTGACCACTCACCGAGAAGCCGATTTGTGAGGCTCCTTTATTGGTGAGTTGAGTTGGTTTTAGTGGTCTTCGTGCGAACTGGTCTTCGCTTAACCCACTGGCCTTAATCGCCTCGGTAAGGTACACCCCCATCCGGGAAATCGCCTCGCTTTTATCCATGGAAAAGGCATTTCTTGATGTGGCCGCGAGGTAATACTCATCATTTTCGATAAGAACTTTAATCCCCTCCAGTTTACCTACTTTGGATTTAAAGTTATTTGCTTTTGACTTTGCGGTTTCTCGAGGCAGATAAACCCAAGGCACAATCACCTTGGAGATGAATATCCACGCCACTACCAAACCGATCCCGCTAATCAGAATAGTTTTTAGATTCAACCTAGACACGATGCGTTCCTTTCTGCCCAGGGATGCAACTTAGACCGTCAGCATGAATGTCATCTGGCAGTCTTTCAGGCGGGGCGTTGGTATCTAGGTGGTGCAAAAGATCTAACGGAAAGCGGTTGGGTAAGGTCAGTTCAAACGTGGCCCGGAATTTATAGCCGTACTTGTCGTTGACCGGTATAAACGAAACGGGTTTGACAATGTAGCCGAGGTTGCGGAGTTTTTTTTCAAATGCATGGAGAACATCGCTATCCCTGACTTGTACCTGAAATGAAATCACCCCGGTTTTTGCGGAGCGCATAGTAATCTTGAGCAGATATATTTGGTCGCATTGGGGTATGACAGAGCTTAGAAAAGCCATGTGTTCAAGCCAATGCCGGTTGGCTCCATGCCAACTCCTAATTGAGTCTGCATTTTTTCTCACCCAACGGCCAACGTCTTTTTCCTGCTTTGCCAAGGTGTTGTAGGTTGATATAAGGCCGCCGGGTCCTGATAGTGTTTTCTCGTATTCCTCCGCCATTTTAGAGCGCGCGCCAAACAGGAAAACAAACAGGGCCTGCAACAACACGATACTCAGCAGCCACTTGCTACGGCTCTGGTTGCGTCGGAGCACTGGACGTTTGGGCGCAAGAAAGTTAACCGCTAACCCGCGCTCATCCACGAAGCCAAGCGCAAGGCCAAGTGCGGTCAATGCCCGGGTCGCGTCAGTCTCCCTCTCTTTTGGCAACCGAACTCCTGTGGGGGCCGGCATCCGTTTGCAGTCGATGTCCGTTTGACTCCTAATGATGTCGAGTAGATTACCCTCCAGTCCGGTGCCACCCGCGACATACAGGTGCTCCAGCGGCTTGAACGCCTCTGAGCCTTCGTAGCTGTGCAAGCAGCGGATGATCTCTTTGGCTGCCTGCGTGATAGGGTCCTTCTTGGCCAAATCGATCACATCCTCCGGCTTTTCCAGGTTGACTGATAATTCCCGGCTGAAAACCAAGCGGCCATCAATGAGAATATCCACATCCACCTCGTGACGGCGAACCGAAATGAGAGCAACGGCATTACCGTTGATTTCGGGCACACAGGCGTTGAGTGCTCGAAAGGAGGCCAACGGCCGCAGTCCAAGCCCAGTCAGCTTTAACCCGGCTGACTCGGTGATTGTAAGGTAGCGGTTCACCGTGTCTCGGCGCACGGCAGCTACGACGATGTGGGCCTTGATGTCGGTAGCCGCCCCCGGCTGAGGAGTCTCTTTTCTGGCAGCTTTAAGTTCCTTTTTAGTCGGCACCTTGGTGACCGTAAAGTCGATGACCGCGTCCGCCTCGGGGAACGGCAGCTCACGGGCGGCACGCATGTTCACCATCGATGCCATTTCACCAGCGTCCTTTAATGGTGGCAGTAAAAGCTCCTTGAGCACCGCCTCACCCCGGCGTGCGGCCATGACTACGGTGCCAGGAACCAGGTGCAGCGCTTTCAATTGTTCCCCAATCCACTCGCCTACTTCCTTGGGGTTTTCTAGGTCAAACCCCTCACTTGGCACCGGCACCACCTCGATGCGTTTGATGCTTGTGCTACCGGGTGTCTTGCCAGTGCTGACGTGAACCACTCGCAACATACGCTGGTCGATATCCAGCGCGGTTACGTTGTTCCTAAAACTGAACTGGGAACGGATCCTGGTCAGGGCACTTTGCCAAGCGCTGCTGCTGGGGGCCGGGGTGTCAGCCATTGTTTGTCATGCTTGTTTCCTGTTGAGGGGTAAAATGATATGGAATACCCAACTTGGTCAAATCCCGTAGATACAAAATTCTGGGCTCTGGGCCGATCAAGTCCACAATTGCTTCAACTACACAGTATTTACCCGAGGGCAGGGCGTAGCCAATTACCTGGACGTGAAACTGAAAACTGCGGGCCGAAATTCTGGGCTCGATCTGCTTAAACTGTTCGGCGTCTAGTAGTTCTTCTTCCAGCAACCAAGCGACGGAGCGGCTCATCTCGGGGTTGAGACCTTGGCGCGCAGAGACAATCGCGTTGGCTAAAGTTTCGTCTATGCCCTCCACTTGGGCGAGGATGCTGGTCGGTGCGGTATTGATGTTCACTCGCCCGGGGCGGATGCGTAGTGCGTGTGTAGAGTAACGATCCATCAATTGGCCAAGATCTTTGAGGCCAATACCTGAGTTTAGTTCCCGCTGGGCCTGATTTTCTTCTGTGACGGTGATCGAGGCATCCACTAGCTCTGAGATTGAGGTAATTGGCTCATTGGCCATTCGCTTGGCTTCAAGGAAAGAGATCGTTCCATCCAGAAGTCCGGCGGGGGCGGGGTCCAGTGGAACGGAGTTGATATCGAGGCGCGGCTGGTTGTTGCGGTTTACATTCCAATCCCGCGAGTGAAGGGTGAAAAAGCGGTGCAGTCCGTCGCCAAGTATTCCGTCCTGGTTGTCAGGAGGAAAAAGTGTGTCGGCGTCATTCTCGTTGGCATCGAGCTTGTGGTTTCGGTTGGCATCCTCGCCGTAGAGGTAGCCGGCGCTCACACCTTGTGCCATCAGAAGCTCGTCGAGAAAACTGACCGGGCGGTTGGGGATTGAGTAGGCGACCGGCATCAAGTCGTACAGATCCTGTTCCGCTCCATTATCGCGTGTGATTGAATCGCTATCAACAAAGTCCGCCAGCGTTTCGGCGGCAGGCAGTGTCATGTTGGGTAACTTCATCAACTGGATCACATTGGTGCCATTCAACGGCAGCTTGGAAGCCTCGTCCACTACACCGAAGGCAATCTCGCCCACCTCGAGTTCATTCCTCCGGAAGACGGAGAAATACCACTTGTCCGACCCATCATCGTAAACAAGCTGATGCTCGAAATCGGTGGGGTTATCGATCCAGCCGAGTGATGTGCGGGTGGAATCACTCACCACATCGATGGCCCTATCCAGACCGCTTAATGTAATTAACCAGGCCTGTTCCGAACGAAGGCTCGTTGCTGAAGCCGTGGTAGCGGCCTGCATGCGGAACAGCAAGCTGATGATGATCATGGACAGCAGCCCTACAATAACAAGCACACCCACCAGGGCAATCCCGGATTGGACAGTAGGGTTATGCCGGCTAACATTCATGGCGTGGCCAGGTTTGTATCGGAGGAATCCCCGTCGCTGCTGGTGGTGGTTAGGAACACGGCCGAGGAGGGGATTCGGATGATACGGCGAAACACGTGATTGGTGTATTCCTCGAATAGTTTTGTTGATGTCAATGGTTCAATACCAAGGCTAACTTCGACTCCAAGTGGCAGTTGCGGCCCGGGCCACGTATCCATCCAGGCACCGCCATTTAGATAACGAAATTTCAGGTATTTCAAATGCTCGGTGATGATGAGCGGATTGATCCGCACTTCGACGATATTATTGGTTGATGCTTTAGCTGTTAGCAGACGCCGCTCGGTTCGGTTAATGGCGTCGCCCTGCATCAGCGAAGCCAGTGCTTCGTCGGTTACACCGGGCTCAACTGCACTCTGCGATGTATTACGCTCGACCATTTTCTGGTTGGCTTCGTTATCCAGCGGTCCTTCAAGTATGGGCTTTTTAAGCAGTTCATAACGGACAAGCCGATAGCCGGTCTCGGGATAAGGCGGAGGATCTGACTCGGTTTGTATTCGCCAACTGGCCCGGCTGGGTACGCTTGTTTTCAGGAACTCGATCCAGTCGCTACCGCCCTTGAAGCCTATACGGTGAGCGGGGTGGTGTAACGAACACCGGAGTTCAGCACTCAACCGATCGAGGATCAGTCGTGCACTGCTGATTCGCTCGGTTTCCTCCAGTAAGTCATTACGAAATCGGGCCGTTTGTTGGTAGTAATACATTGCTGTGGCCAGCAATCCCGTGGTGATCACAATGGCCAGCATGACCTCCAGAATAGTGAAGGCAGCGACAAATCTGTGCCGCTTGGCCAAGGACGATACTGTTAGGGTAGTTATCAAGTTAGTCCGGCCAGGCAGCGGTCGGCATTGATGCACGCATCATTCGAGCTAACCTTGTTTCCCGTTCTTGTTCCTCGTTTCGGACGATCACCTCGACCAACGTCAAGCCGACACTCATGTCAAGATCCTCACTTGGATCGGTGACTTCCACCTGCCAGGTCCATCTCTCCATAGGTGGTTCGAATTCAGCCGGCGGGGAGGTTGTCATAGGCTTGAGGCTAAGCTCTATCTCCGCCAGCGTCGAGATGGCCAAGTTCGAGGCATCTAGCTCTGCGCGCATACGATCGACACTCTTTAGCGCAGTGCTAAATCCGCCGGAAATCACTGCTGCCGCAAAGACAAACAAGGCCAGCGCAAGGACGACCTCAAACAGAATGGCTCCGCTGGATACGCGCCCGGAGTTGAGGCTAGAACGGATCACGGATTGGGTTGTGCTTTTCCAGGTGACCTAACCAGTTGCGCCATCCCGTTGGTTTCCAAAAGGGTTGACTGGTCGGGGATGACCTCAATGATTTCGCGGCGAACCGAGCCAGTCAGGCCGATCAACTCAATGATTTCCTTGTTAGGATTGTCGGTGTTGCGGTCAGCTAACTGCACCTTGACTGAGTCGCAGGATCCGTCTGGGTAAAAGTGAATAACGGGTGGTGTATCCAGCTCAAGGATGGCGGTGGATTGGCTGTCCGGTAGCGTTGCATTGGCGGAAAGTTGTAAGGCTAGCTGGGAATCCAAGTCGGTCAAATTGACCGACTCAACCATCACGAGGCTATCCACGCCATCGGTGAAATGGACGCTGTTCGGGAGTTGGGTAAAGAGCCCAGGTTGCTCAAGCGGATTTGGCTGCCATTCGGCGATTGGGCCTTCGGGGTCAAAAGATAAAGACAGTTGAAGCGGCGCATTACCTCCATCTGGATTTGCGAGATTCATTTTTGAAGACTGAATCGCATCCTTCGTAGCAAACCGGATTCGAATCTTCCTGCCGGTACGTTCCGATTCGCTGCGGGCAAAACGAAAAAGAGATTCCAACCGGTCGGCACCCTCAGAAAGCGAAACACCACGGCCCATTGAGCTGAACTCAAAAACCGCGGCGCCAAACAAAAGCAGCAGCAAAACCAGCACTAACAAAAGTTCCAATAACGTGAATCCGTTATTGGAAATGCCGGCGAACTGCGGCCGGTTATTCATCCCCCGTCGTGACCGGGTTTGCTGCTTCGCTCAATTCCTCAAGACTATCAACTTCCTCCTGCACTTCCTTGTCACCGATGTCATCATCGGTTTCCTCCACTCCATCTGGCCCCTTGGAGTAAAGGCGGTACGGCAGATCGCCAGCTTGCTTGAACTCTGGATCCGCAGGCTCATAAACCAATAAATTAGACCAGGCATCAGTGAATGTGGTGCCAACCTTGACGTAGGGCCCCTGCCACTTGCCGCCTAGTTTTTCATTCTCGAACTCCGGCTTTTTAACCAGCCCCATGAGACCGCCTTCCTCCTCGGTGGGGTAATGGCCGATATTGAGGCGATAATTGTCGAGCGAACCCTTGACGTTATTGACCAGCATCCGTGTGGTGTTTTTTTCGGCACCTTCCTGTTGTGGGATGACGAATGCCACGATCGACCCAGCCAGTAGCAGGATAATGACAATGACCAAAAGGATTTCAATGAGAGTAAATGCGGCCAGGCGGGATTTATATGGGATGGGTTTCAATTTCATTGGTGTTTATTTAGGTAAAATAGCGTTCAAATCTACAGGTAATAATGGACGTCTGTCGAGTGGAAGCATTCAATAAACCACCCTGTTGTCCCAATTGTTGTCTCATGCTTTTTCTTTTTTAAGCACGATATGTATAGCTCGCTTGAGAAGCAAATCTCAACTTTAATGGGCCAAAAGTCAACCTTGTGGACTTAATTTATTTGGGTTTAATCAAGCATGTTTAACCCTGACCAAGCGAACTGGCCATGGTGAAGATTGGGAGGAGCAGGCCGAGAGCAAGGAAGCCTATGCCGGCGGCGACCATACAGAGGATCACCGGTTCAATTAGCCGTACGGCCTGATCCACCTGTTGGTTGGTGCGGCGCTCCACCGAGTCAGCAATATGGAGCAACACTTTTTGCAACTGGTTCGACTCCTCGGCAACGGAAATCATCGCAAGCACCTGCTCAGGGAAAAGGCCACCAGCCTTAAGTGGCTCGATGAGTGACTCGCCGGCGCGGACGTTTTTGATGGCATCGTTGATATTCTCCCCTAGCAGTGCCGAACCGGTCGCATCGCGACTGATGGCCAAGGCTTGTAGGATCGGCACGCCGTTGGCCAGCATCGTACCGAGGATTCGGCAAAACCGGGTGATCGCGACCATGCGCATGGCTGTGCCGGCTACTGGGATCTTGAGTCGCCACCGCTCCATTGCTTGCTTACTTGACTCGCTCTGTAGGGCTCGCCAAAAGAACGCGATCAGCCCTCCGATGGCGGCCGCAATAATCAACCAATAGTTTCGGATGCTGTCGCTGAGAAAGAAAATAACTTCGGTCGGCATTGGCTTTTCAATCCCGGCAAGCATTGGTTCAAACTTAGGCACAAACAAAACCAGCGCGCCTACCATCACCGTGCCGCCCAGCATTACGAGCATAACCGGATAGATGATCGCTCCGAGCACTTTGCCCCGTAGTTCGTCGAGCCGCTCGAGAAAAACAGACAAGCTTTCGAACACTTCCTCAATGAAGCTGGCCCGCTCGCCCGCCTGCACCATGACGGTATGCAACTCGGGGAAAACATCCTGGTGCTCAGCCATCGATTCGTACAGCGACTTGCCGTCCGCCACTGAGTTGTGAATATTACCCAATACCCCTGCAAGACGTTTATTAACTGTGGACTTGATGATCGACTTGAGTGCTCGCAGCAGCGGCACGCCGGAGCCAAGCAGATCAGATAACTGCCCGTACATAACACTCAGGTCCCGATTCGAGATGCGGCCACGAAATGATTTATTGTTGCCTTTGTCCTCGGTGTTCCAGATGTCGATGGGATAAAGCTCCCTCCGCTCCAGCAACTGGATGGCAGCCCCCTCTGCATCGGCCTCAATAAAACCGGTGACTTTTCCACCGCTTAAGTTTCTTGCCGTATACTGAAACTTGGGCATGACAATTAGGCTATGCCGCGGTCACGCGCATGACTTCCGCGAGAGTGGTATTCCCTCGCTTTACCTTGATCCATCCATCTTCGCTGAGCAAACGCATACCATTGGCACATCCAGTCCGCACCAACTCACTGGATGCAACCCGCTGGATAATTTTCTCGCCCAACTCCTCATTCATGATCATTAATTCGTAAAGACCCGTACGACCGCGATACCCACTATTTCGACAAAGGCGACAACCGCTGCCGTGAAACAGCTTGTCGCCCTTCGAAAAATTGGCAGCCTTGGGAAGCTTGACTTCACGGGGGTTCAGCTCAGTTTTACAGTCGGGACAGATCACGCGTACCAGGCGCTGCGCCATCACTCCGCTGAGAGTACTACTGACAAGAAACGGCTCGATGCCCATGTCGATCAACCGTGTCGCTGCCGAAGCAGCGTCATTGGTATGTAATGTTGACAAAACCAGGTGACCTGTCAGCGAAGCCTGGATGGCCGCCTGCGCAGTCTCAAGGTCCCGGATTTCGCCGATCATTACCACATCTGGGTCATGACGCAGAATGGCGCGAAGGCCCATGGCGAACGACATGCCAACCTTGTGATCGACCGGTATCTGGTTCACTCCATCAAGGTTGTACTCCACCGGATCCTCGGTGGTAATCACTTTCTTCTCCGTACCAACGATAGCGTTGAGCGCGGCGTAAAGCGTGGTCGTTTTACCGCTGCCGGTCGGACCGGTGACGAGCAGAATGCCGTGCGGCTTGACGATGAGCGTCTGAAATTGATCAAACATTTCCTCGTCCAGTCCCAACTCCGGTAGACTGTAAAGGACAGTTGCCTTGTCAAGGAGTCGCATTACAACACCCTCACCGAAAATCATTGGGATCACACTCACACGCACGTCCACCTGCCGGTTTCCTACCGTAAACTTGATTCGGCCATCCTGTGGTAGGCGCCGCTCGGCGATGTTCATGTTTGAGAGAATCTTGACGCGACTGATGATCGCGGCCTTGAATTGGTTAATCTGAGGCGGAACAGCAGCCTCCTGCAACACTCCGTCGATGCGGTAGCGAATGGTGAGTGTCCGTTCATATGGCTCGATGTGGATGTCGCTTGCCCTCTCGTTGATCGCCTCGAGGATAATCTCATTGACCAACTTGATGACACTGGCCTCCTGCGCCATTTGCAAGAGATCTTGGTTCTCGTCCTCTGAACCGACGAGGGAGAGGTCATCCTCACCCGCCATCTCCTCAATCGTGTCACCACCTACGCCGTAGTGATCCTTGATGATTTTGTCGATCTCATCACATGGGGCAAGCACAGGCCGTACTTCCATCCCAGTCAACAACTTGATCTCATCGAACACATAAAGGTTGAACGGATCACTGGTGGCCACCTTAAGTGCGCCGTTTTCTCGAGCAATGGGGGCAAGATGATTGCGATAAACAAAACGCGACGGCAGCGTCTGGATGGCATCAGTCTCGATGGCCACACTGGGCAGGTCGATCACGTCGAAACCAAGCCGTTCCCCCATTACCTCAAGAAATGCCCGCTCAGTAATCGCCCCATTTTGGATCAGCGCCCGATCCAATCGAATACCCTTCTCTTCGCGCAGGCGATCTGCGGCATCAATATCCTCGACGGATACCAACCCTTTCTCCACTAAAACCTGTTGATAACTGCTCATTCCCTGCGCTTGGCTAATGCCAAATCAACGATCCTTCCTGTCGAGACGCCATTCAAACTGATTGGCTAAAAATCGCAAGCTTACACATTCGCATGGCAAGTTTGCCGGTACCATTAAGTGGTTACTAATGGAAAACTCAAATCCTCCATTCATCAATTTATAAGTCTAAGGTAACTGCGGAGAGTGGAAGAGAAAAAAAACTGGCAATCGGTATTTCATATAGCCAACAAAATCTTGATGTAGCCTTAAAGCTCGATGGCAATGCTCACCGGTTTGGCGGAAATCGAATTCCCGTCAGGAGGAGTGTATTTTGCCCCAATGGATACCTTACCGGGCAATGGCTTCGATTTGTCGATTTTGAGGATGAAATCGTAACCGAAGCCAATGCTGGTCTCGCGCAAATAGCTTGGTAGATTCGTTCCAGAAAAAGACCAAACCTGACGAGGTTTGAGCGATTGATCCCGGCTTGCATCTCCATCATAAATTATAATCACCAATGTGCCCTCTGTTATTTGAATGGGCTTAGCAATGCTATTGTGAACAGCGAAAATACGGGCACTAAACCCATCGGACCCGGGTTCACCATCTAGGTTGAGCAGTGCCGAGGAAGTAAAAAGCCGGATGGAGTCTACTGACTTCTTTCCTGAATTAAAGGCCCTGATTCGCTCCCGGTTGACATCAAGCCCATCTGTTCGACACCCGACTCCGGTAATACCGATCCATACCAGGCAAATAACCAATCCTGAACAAATGAAAACAGACGGTTTATACCTGCCGTCACTAAACATTATATTTTTGACGGCAAAGGCTCCTTTACCTTGCCTGGTTGAGGAACTTCAACCCCCTTCTCCTCCCGCGCCTTTGGTTTGATGTCGTCCAGAATACGCTGTTGAGTTCTATTCCGCTTGGTTTCAGAGGCTTCAAACTGTTCGAAGATATTGGACTCATCAATATGCTCACGGCTGAACTTTTCGGCGGCACTTGGTTCGATAATGACATGAGGTGTCAAAATAATCAGCAGTTCACTTCGCACCCGTGTTTTCTTTGTCCGCTTAAAGGCAGCTCCGATATAAGGAATATCACCCAGCCACGGGATTTTTGTGACTCGCTCGTCGTCCTCGGTGCTAATCAACCCTCCGATCACAACCGTTTGTCCATCCTGAACGCTCACAGTGGTGGTGGCGCTTCGACTATTAATGATGGGGACTGTGAATCCGGATGAAACCGCTACGCTTGATGAAGACAACGAGCTAATTGTTGGTGACACATCCATCTTCACGGTCCCTTCGGTATTGATGCGGGGAGTAACTGTCAACTGAACCCCGACAGTCTCATAATTAAATGTATTTATTGAATCCCCCCTCTCTGTGACGCGACTACCCGTAACAACCGGAACTCGTTGCCCCACATCAATAGTTGCCTCCATATTATCAACAGCCAAAATCTGTGGGCGGCTTAGGATTTCCAAACGGCCATCACTCTGCATAGCCCTGAGAATGAACCCCCAGTTGTCTCCAGTCAGAGTTGCTGTCAACCCGCCCAATCCGGCAGATGAGGGATCCAAACCAAAACGCGAATTGACGTTTGCTGAATCTCCGGGAAGACTCTTCCCCTGCAAGTCAACGTCCGACGTCCATTCCATCCCCCATTCCGTACTCCCATCCAATGTAACTTCAGCAAGTAAAACCTGAATTAAAACCTGTTTCTGCGGTTGATCTAATTCCTCGATCATCGTCTCAACCTGCGCGAAATAACGCGGACTGGCTGAAACCAACAAGGCGTTACTGTTAGGCTCGGCTACTATCGCAACCTCCTCATCCAGTAAGCGCTGGGCAGTGCCCACGGCTTCAGCGCCCAACACCGAAGACACTCTCTGCTTCGCCTGATCCAGGAATGCCTGCAGCGCTGCGGCAAGAATTACTGCCTGAGAGTTCTTGAGGCGATAAACCTTGGTGATTCTCTCTTGTGCCGGACTGGAGTCCAGTTCCTCGATGATCTGGCTGGACAATGCCACGTAATGCTGTGATCCCCCGATAAGCAGACTGTTGGTTCGGACATCGACCGTTACAGTCAATGCGTTCTGCTCAGCGGTACCAATGGTTGGTACGCCATCTGCATTTGCCGCGCCACCTGCGGTGGGCATCACCAGCGTGTAACGGATGGATCGGGTGTTGGCCTGCCCACCCGCGGCCTGCAACTGGAACAAGTTGGACAACACATCAGACATCTGACGGGCATCGGCATTGATCAGTTGAAAAACCTTAATCTGTGCAATCTGTGGTGAACTAGAATCTAGTTTAGCTATGATCTGCTCAATAAGGGGCATATTATCCACGGGCGCAGAGACAACCAGAGAGTTGGTACGTGGATCAGGAGTTATTAGCACCCCTTCCTTGAGGCCGGTGGTAATCAATTCGTTTTCCTCATTGGTTCGAGTGATGAACTGGAGCAACTCCTGTCTGTCCGCGCTCTGCGATGTCAGGCTATCCGGCTTGGTGTTAAGCGCCGTGTTCAATAGCAGGGCAAGTCCGGTCGCACTGGCGTGCTTCAACCCGAACACCCGAATCTCGGAGACCCTCTTGACCTCATCTGTATCCAACTGCTTGGCCAATTCCTCAATGCGCTTGAGATCGTTCTCGCCCGCGGACACCACCAAGGCGTTGATGCGGTCATCCACATTGATCGCAACCGACGGGCCGACCGTGGTGCCTGTATCTCGGTACAGACTCTGGATGATCTGCGATACGCTTGTCGCGTTGGCCTTGGCCAAGGGGAATACTGCCACGTTGATATCCGGGCTGGTTTGTTCCGCATCCAATCGCTCGACCAGATCACGAACCATAGGCAAATCCTCGGTCGCCGCGCCGATAACCAGCGAGTTTGCAATCGGGTCGGCGATGATCGTCACCGGTTGTGGAGTTTGGCCGCCCGGAGGTGTGGTGCGGCCGGTGAACAGGCGATCAAGCATAGTCTTTAACTTAGCCGCGGAGCCGTTCTTCAACGGGAACACTTCGAACTTGTTCTGCGTCACAACGGCATCCGCGTCGAGTTTGCTGAGCAGTTCGTCTATGATTGCAAAGCTCTCCTTACCACCGGTGACCAACAGTGTGTTGGTTCGCTCATCTGGAGTGACCGTGATGGGCACAATCGCATCCGGCTCACCTAACGAAGCTTCAGCTACCCGCTTGGATTTAAAGAATGACTCAAGGGTTGTTGCAAGGCGCGGCGCCGATGCGTACTTCAATTCATAAATCTTCAACGATCCAGTCTTGGCATAATTCTTTGTATCGATCTGAGCCACCACCTCCCGCACCACGACAAGGTTTTCTGGGCTAGCTGAAATTATCAGCGTGTTTGTGGCATGATCCACAGAGATGGCGATACTCTCACGGCTGGCACGGGCTGATCCCGACCGCGAGATGCCTGGGCGGTATAACCCCTGTTTTATCAGGGATCGCAACATGGCCGCCGCTCGCTGTGCATCGGCGTACTCAAGCGAAACAATCGTTAATTGACTTGTTTCAGCCGTGGGTTCCAAGTCCACCTTTGCGACCAACTCACGAATCAATCCGACATTTTCTTTGCTGGCAGTGATAATGAGCGAGTTGGTCAAACCATCCGCCTCAACATTAACGCGTTCCTGTGGCTGGGTCGTTTGCCCTGGTAATTGGATATTGCGCCGGCGCGCATTAAAGACATCGTTAATCATGCCGGCAACCTGAGAAGAGTCATTATGTTTAAGCGGCAATACCTCAATCAAAATTCCGAGGGTTTCGGGTTTCTGATCCAAACGCTTGATCAAGCTATTGACGATGCCCAACGTCTTTTGCGAGGCAGCAATGATCAGGGCGTTGGTTCGGGAATCCACCACAATGTTTGGTCGATCCTCGGGCCGCACCCGCCCTCTCGATGGTCCTTCAAAAAGATTTTCGATAACGTTCCCTATCGTGGCTGCATTGGCATGCTCGAGGGGATAAATCTGGATTGACTCCATACCTCCCGCGGCGGGGATATCCAATGTCTTTATCACCTCCTCGATCAAGGGCAGAAGATCGGAGCGCGCAGCGACAATAATTGTGTTGGAGGATTCATCCCCCTGGATTGTCAGTGCGTCTCGGCTGACTGGCGCCTCCGAAACTTTGATATTTTCATCCTGAAGATGCAGCCGTAAACGGGTCACCTGCCGACTGATCCCCTCAATGGAGGGTTCGGTGGAGTTTTCCTTAAAGACAGACTGTAGCATAGGCACAATCTGGTCGGTAGTCGCATGTTTTAAGGGATAAACCTTCACGTCGGTTACAAAGTTCTCCACCTGCTTGTCAAGATCCACTATCAGGCGCTCCGCCAAGTCTACCGAGTCAGGATGACCACTCATGATAATACTGTTGGTTCGATCATCAGCGCCGATATTGATTTTATTCACTAACGCTCGACCGCCGCTGCCTTCCGGTTCGGCCTTGCCACCCGGCCCTTGGCCAAGCGCTTCGCTTTGAGAAAAGATACCAGAAAGGGTTTCGCGAACATTGTCAGCTTCGGCATTTTCCAAGGTCACCATGCGGGTGACCACCCCGTCGATCACTGAGATGGTATCCATCATCCGCACTAGCTCCTGTAAAGCCACCATGTTGTCCGCAGTGGAGGTGATGATGAGCCGGTTGATGCCGTCGCCCGATTCGCCAAACACCTTGATAGGCTTGGTCAAATCCAGCTGGACGAGTTGTCCATCGCTGTCGGTGATATTGAGTTTCTGCACCTGCTCAACCATCACCTGGGCCTCATCGGTCAGATTTCCCTTGGAATCGGGTCGTATCATGTCCTGCAGGATTACTGACAAGGTCTCGGCATTGGACTTGCGCAACTCAAGGATCAGCACATCGGCCTCCGCAAACTCGGGCGGCACGTCGATCCGCTCGATCACTTCTCCGATTTTCCCGAGCATCTCCGGCCTGGCGACCACCACGACCGACTTGGTTCGCTTGTCCGGTTTGGCCTCAAGTGGTTCGCCGGGGCGCACCTCCTTTAACTCTTTGAAGAAGTCCTCAAGGTGCGTGATGGCATCTTCAGGCTTGGCGTTGCGCAAAACAAAGAAACGCATCTCAACCTGCGGCGCTCCTATCACATCGAGTTCCTTGACAAGCAACTCGATGAACTCAAAATCCAACGGTTCCGCCCGGACAATGACCGAACGGGTTCGAAGATCTGGCACGGCCACAATCTTTGGCGGTTGGGGAACTTTTTTAGTCTTTCCATCCTCCACCACGGTCTTTTCCGGCCGAGCGTATATATCAAGCAATGCCTTGGCTAAGCCCTCCGGGTCGGCTTCCTTCAACGCATATCGCCTAAACTCGGCTTCGCTATCCATGATAGTGATAGTCAAATCATCTATGAGTCGTGAAATCCGGTCGAGCTCGTTGGCTTTGCCGGAGGCCAAAATTGCGTTGATTTTTTCATCGATGGCAATGAAGACAACTTCCTCCTTTTCGGTGACTTCCTTCTCTTGGTTTTGTTCAGGTTTGAGTAGAGGCTCGGCCTGCGGATCCGCTTCCGGCAAATCCTCAACCAGCCGGATGTCAACGCCAGACAAATTTGAGTAGAGACCGGTCAACATCTCCGCCAGATCCTTGGCAGGAACGCCCTCGGAGGAGATGACCCGGAGCTGCAAGGTGTTATCCATTGCTGCCTCATCGAGTTGTGCAATCGTATCGCTCATCTCGGCAATCTGCTCCTGGGTTGCAATGATGGTGATACTGTTCATAAAAAAATCTGACTCAATGAACGGCTGGTCGGTCTTCTCCTCCTCAATAAACAATGCCTTTATTTGGTTAGCCACGGTATCGGCATCAGCGTTTTCAAGCATGATATAGTGGATTGCACGTCGCATTCGCTCCGGCTTGGCATCCAGCATCGACAAGAGATTCGTGACCATCGGCAGATTGTCCTTTGGCACCAATACAAACAAACTGTTGGTTTCCACGTTCGGCCAAGCCTCCACTGAGTTCTCGATCTGACGGCTATTGATTTTTGACTTTGCATTCAAGGTCAGCACCCGCTCAACCATGCTCTCTAGGATCTCACCAACCGCCTCCGCATCACTGTGTTGCAACTGGAAAAGCTGAATCTCGGCGTTTTGCACAGCGTCATCCGGTTTTACATCCAGCATGCCGACCAAGTTCTTGGCCATGTCAACGTAATCCGGGGGCACAAGCACGAAGAGACTGTTTGTGTCTTCATGCGGCCAGATTCTAACTAAGCGAACCATTTGACTACTTGTAAGCCCCGGCTTGGGATTCAAACTCAGCATCCGCTCGACCATCTCCTCAAGCATGTTGGCAACATCTTCCGCTTCGCCAAATTTCAGGGGGAATACTTGGATTTCACCGAGGCGTTCCTGCACCTCACTGGAGGTATCAAGCATGGTGATCAGTTCTTTGGTCAAGGACTCGAGATCCGGTGGAACTACAGCAATAATGGTGTTGCTGTCTGTGTGTGACCAAAACCGAACGGAGTACTGGCGGGCACGTCTCTCGTCATCTGAACCGGGGGTTAACATAGCCATGCGATCCACTATATCCTCGACCACCGAGGACAGGCGCGAGGCCGAGGTATTCTTCACGGGGTAAAACCTGAGCTCTCCCTGCTGCATTGCCTCCTCTGACTTCTGATCCAGCATAGGTAAGAGTTTTTCCACCAAGGCAAACTGCCGAGGCGGCACAAGCACAAACAATGTTTTGGTGTCTTCGTGCCCCCAAACGCGCACGGAAAAACGTCGACGCGACCTGTCCTGATCCGAGCCCGGCATGAGGTTGAGAACACGTTCGATCATGTCCTCAAGCGTCTGGCTTACGGATTTCACCTCCCCGTTTTCAAGCTTGTAAATTCGGATATCCACGCCTCCCTCGGTTTCCCCTTTAATGTCGAGTTGGCGTACCAGCTCTGTGACGGATTTCACGCGTTCGGCCGGGCCAACGATCACCAGGCTGTTGGAATTCACCTCGGGGGTAACGGTCACTTCCTGTTTGTTCTCACTCGAACTGCTGCTGCGATAAGAACTGGTCCGGCTCCGAGAAGAGGAATTTCGTGTGCGCTCCCCACCCTGAAGAGCCCGGTTGACTGCATCCGCTACCGAGGCCGCCTCCGCTTTCTCAAGGTGGATAACCTCCATCACGGATGACTCCGGCCTATCCATTTTCTCGAGTGTCTGCACCAGTTCCTCCGCAATGGCCAATTGAGATGGTGTGCCTTGAACGATGACGGCATTGATCGCCGTGGCTGACGTCACCTTGGCCTTGGGTTTCTGTGGTGAACTCCGGCTATACCGAGACCGGTAATAACTGCTACTTCTGGAACTACTACTCGACGAGGTTTCCTCCGCACCCAACATCTCCCGCAACACCTTTGCGATCTCTTCGGAGTTACCCTTGGCCAAGCGGAATGTCTTGATGCCGTGTGTCACTTCCGCAGCCGATTGGAAGTCCTCGATCAATTTTTCAATCCGATCAAACTGATCAGCAGTGGCCGCCACAAGCAAGTGTCGGGTGTCATCATCCGCTTCAAACTTGGGCTGGATGGCTCCTCCCGGTGTGCCGTCGGGGCGCTTGAATATATTATTCAGCGCCTCGGCCAAGTCGCCGGTGTCGCCCTCGGGCAAACGATAGGAGCGCACCTCAACCTCCCCGGTGAAGGTCGGGGCGTCCAGTGTGGCAACCAGTTCCGCCACTTTGGCCAAGTCCTCCGGTTGACCGGAGACCACTAGGGATTTGTCATCCACCGAGGCGGTTACAGAAAGCTTTAGCGCTGCATCAGTACGCTCCAACTCCGAGGCATACACATTGGCGATTATACTCATCACCGATGTGGCGGAACCGTTCTTGAGTGCGTGGACCACCATTTTGCGGTCATCGCTCGCCGTTTCCTGATCAAGTGTAGTGATTATATCCTTTATCAACGGAAGTTGGAGAACGTTCGCCGTTACGATCAGGCGGTTCCCGCTGGCATCCGGCAAGATCATTGCGTCGGAATCGCCCAGATCGTTTTTCCCCTTCATTTGGTCGAGGTAGACTTCTTTGGCTTGCAGCGCCGCTGCATCGGCCGGGGAGTTCACCAAAGTAAACACCTGAACCTCACGGTTCGGTTTATCAGTCAAGTTATCCAACTGCTCAATAATGACCGCCGCCGCCTGCAAATCTTCGGGTTCACCAGAAACAATCAATGTATTACTCTTAGGATCAGCCGCCGCAGTAATATTAACGAGTGTACTCTTTATTAAATTTGCCACCTGTGACGCCTCATTAGCTTTCAACTTGAATACACGAGTCCCGGCAGTCTGTAGGCTGACTTGGTCAACCTGCGAAATAAGTTCCTCGAGCACCGGTAGTTCATTGTCCGGAGCCATTACGATCAACCGATTGGTCGCCGCGTCAGGCAACACCAGCACCTGCCCTTTGCCGGCGCCGGGGCTGTCCTTCAGTTTTTCTTCATACAACTGGGTGACCGTTGTGGCCAATGTTGAGGCCTGCGCATTTTTTAGGTCGTACACACGGGTGACTCGCGGTCGAGCCTGCGATTTCTGCAATCCCAATTCCGCAATCATCTTCTCGATGGCAAGCACATGACTCTCCCGGCCACTGACAACCAGCGTTCCGGTGACGGGATCAGCAATGATCTTTGCATCGGCCGGCTCCTGCTCGTTTCCCTGATATCGGTCGGTGTACAGTTGCTCGACCAACGGTTGCAACCGCGCCACCTCGGTGGCATCGCCAACCTTGATTAACTTCACCGAACGCTCCTCTTTCTCCCCAGGCTGATCCAAAACCACCAGCAGTGTCTCCACCCGCTTGGCCAAGTCCTCCGGCGCATCCATGAACAACGAACCCCCGTCTGGCGAGGGCGTCAGGATCAGCTTGCGGGCAGGCTCCGTCGTCGCCATCTCAACGCTGAACACCTGGCTCAGCACTGTCATCGCCTCGGCTCCCTTGATGTGCGTCAACGCCAGCGATTTGCTCTGACGCACCGTCGCTACCGTCTCCTTCAATTCCTTGATCAGTGAACCGATCAATTCCAGGTGCGTTTTCCGCCCCGAAACTATCAGGTTGCCCGAAATCGGGTCCGCCACAATCTTCGCATCGGCCGGCTCCTGCTCGTTTCCCTGATATCGGTCGGTGTACAGTTGCTCGATCAACGGTTGCAACCGCGCTACCTCGGCAGCATTACCTAGCTTGATTAACTTTACCGAACGCGCCTCCTTCTCCCCAGGCTGATCCAAAACCACCAACAGTGTCTCCACCCGCTTGGCCAAGTCCTCCGGCGCATCCATGAACAACGAACCCTCGTCTGTCGAGGGCGTCAGGATCAGCTTGCGAGCAGGCTCCGTCGCCGCCATCTCAACGCTGAACACCTGGCTCAGCACTGTCATCGCCTCGGCTCCCTTGATGTGCGTCAACGCCAGCGATTTGCTCTGACGCACCGTACGATCTGTGCCCACCACTTGGACCTGTTTCACCAATTGTTTGATTTCCTCAATATGGTCCGGCTTGGCCACAACGATCAGGCGACGATTGGTTGCATCCGACAGGAAGGCGGCATCCGCAGGGTCACTGGCCAACCCTTCGTGCCGGCTCTCATAAATTTGTTTCACCATGGTGCTGACAACATCCACCTCATCGGCGCTGGACAAGCGGAAGGATTCCGTAACCTTCTGGATTGTCTCTACTGGAGCATCCAACTCAGACGCCATTCCCCTTATCTCGATAATTTGCTCCGGCGTGCCCATGACCACGACCTGCTTGCTGCTCGCACCACTCAGGATGGATGCCGGGATGCCGGGCAACCCGGCGACCTTGGCCTCGTAGGCACTACTCAGGACGGGCACCAGTTCCGATGCATTGCCGTGCTCCAACTCGATCACTACCACTTCCCTACTGGATGATTCCGGTGAAACCAGCAAACCGTTCACGATCTGCTCAGCGCGTGTCATCAATTCGGTTGGCGACACAATGATCAATCGCTTCCCACTTGGTTCATGAATAAAAGTCACGTCACCATTACCCTCGACACTGCGCATCTGAGACACCCAAACACGACCGGCTAATTGTGCAAGTTTCTCCCCTTCGGCGTGCGGCAACTCGATCACCTTTAGGTCCTTGGGGACAAGTGGGTTTCCCACATCCAGTTGCTCGACTATCATGCCAACTGCCAAAATATCCTCGGGAGTTCCGGCTACAATCAGCAGGTTGCTGATTTCGTCGGCCGCAACATTTAGGCGCGGTTGGGTTTTGCCCCGGGAATCGATCGTCACAAAGATCTTGTTTATGACATCGAGAATCTTTTTCGCGTCTCCCGACTGGATTTTAAAGATGCGGTTGCCGGCCGACTGGCGTGTGGTCGAGTCGAGTTGCTTTACGAGCTTGTCTATCTCTTCGATCTCATCCAGTTGACCTGTGATAATCAGGCGGTTGGCTGCCTCGTCGGAGATGATTTTTGACTTGGGCAGGTAATTCTCTCCGTGACGATCCTTCATCAGGGCGGTGAACAACTCGTTGACCATCGGGGCGATCTTGGTGACTTCAGCAGCGCGCAACTCGAGAATCCGAAGCTCCATCGGTTTTTCCCGGTTACCCGAGTCCAGCTCTCGAATCACAGATCTTGCCGCCGCCACTGACTTTTCCGCGCCGCTGAGAACGAGGCTGTTGCTAGGCTCATCCACCAGCAGATTGATCTTTTTGCGATTACCACCGGCGTTGAAACTCTTCTCGATCAACCCGGAAACCGTCTGGGCATTGGCAGCCTTGAGCCGAACGACCTCCGTCACCTTCTGCCCTCCGCCTGAACCCTTGGATGGCTCAAGCATTCTGACCAGCCCTTCAGCGCGACCTACCTCCTTCTGCGGACCGCTGATTATAACCCGGTCATTCTCGCTGTCCGCAAGAATTGTTGCAGCATTGGCCTGACGATCGGGATTGTCGCGTAGCTGGTCCTGGTAAAGTTTACTCACTGCCTTGACGACTTCATCCGCTTGGCCAACTGGCACATCCACAAATTTAAATTGATGCGGCCCCAGGTCCTGTCGTCCGCTGTTGTAGTCCAGGACAAACTGCTCGACCCGCTTGAACTCTTCCTCGGTGGCAATGACCACCAGGCGGCTGCCCACGCTGTCGGCAATGATTTGCGGCTTTGTGCCGTCAGGAGAAACCTCGTTGTCGAACAGGTGTTTTGCCAACTCGATCAGTTCCTTGGCATTGCGATCCTTAAGCCGCAACAATCGCACCTCTCGTTCGATAGGTTCGGGGGTTGCGGTGACGGTGGCCACGATCTGTTCAATGACCTCGAACTGCTCCTTGGTCGCGGTCATGACAAGGCGGCTCCCCGGTTCGTCCGGCAGGGTCATCGGCCTGGGCAAACGGGCAAATTCCGGGTTCTGCATCCGCTGATCAATCAACTTCTGGATCGCCTGGACAACCTGGTTGAACTTGCCCTGCTCTCGGCGCGGCAGGCTGATCGAGCGAATCTCCCTCGCCACAGCCATCGGCCCAGCGGATTGGTATTTCTCAAGGAATGCAGTCATGCGACCGTGCTGCTCCTCGGAGGACAGGACGATCAACCGCTTGCCGCCCGTGTCTTCGATAATCTGAGGTGTCGGCCCAGCGCTTGGCTTATCGTTCTCAAACAGCCGGGTGATTAACGGGGTCACCTTGCGTACGTCGGCGCCCTCAAGGTCCACAAACCGCATCGTGCGCTCCGGCGAGTCCGGAAGCACGTCAAGCGACTGCACCACCTGCGCAATCATCTTGTGCTGCTCGACGTTGGCAGTAGCAATCACCCGGTTGTTCGCCCTGTCCTCAATCAGCCGCGGTTTGGGCTGGTTACGAAACGGTGTTTCCCCCATCCGGTCGTTCACCAGCGACTCGATGTTGCGATAAATCTGGTCCACCTTGCGATTGGCCAATGGCACCATCGCTGTGGTGCGCGGCTTGGCCAGGGGCTTGGCCAGACGAAGCTCGGAGATCAACTTCGCGATCTGTCCGATATGATCCGGCTTGGCCCGGACAATTAGTCTATGGGTGGTTTTGTCCCGCAGAATGATCGCATCAGCGGGACCGGTTCCGGCCTCGTTAACGTGTTCCTTGTAGAGTTGCTCTACTAGGGGAGTGACACGGTCAAGCTCTTCACCATCAAGCATTTCAAAAATGCGGGTTTGGCGGGCAATAATTGGCTCAAGCCCCTGCTCAAGCTGCCTGACGATATCCTCAGCAGTTTGCACATCGCCTGGTGAACCAGTCACAATCAGGCTGCGGGTTGAGGTGTCGACGGAAATGGCCAGGCGTGGTCTGGTTTCACCAGCCGGTAATTGATCTGTCGTGGCATTCGAGACGGCTTGTTCTACAGCATCCAGGTCAAGGGCCTTGATCCTAAATACCCTGGTGATCTTCACTGTTGTAATTAGATTTGGGAGGCCCCCTTTGGCTCCGGTTCCATCGACCTGCAAAACAAAGTTCTCAATTATTTCAAGCTGCCCAGCCACCGGTGCGGAAGCAATGACCCGATTCAACTTCAAATCAACAATGATACGCGCCTTGAGCTTTGCCGATTCCGGAGATTCACCCGTTTGGGCGACCCCATCGATTCCCTCACGAATCATGACGGCCAATTCCTCGGCTGTCATTTTGGCAGGGTGAAAGATTTTTACCTCTCCGGCTTTGCCTTCACCCATTTCGAATTGACTGATCAAGGATTCGGCTAAAGAAACCTGTTCTGTCGGGCCGAACAGCACAATCGTGCGCGAAGCATCGTCATAAACCGCAGTTACGTAAGTAGTCGGATCCGGATCGAATGTATCGAACTTTTTTGATTTGTCGTTCCATTTGATCTGCTTTGTAACTGAACTCTTGCCAAAAGTCTTATTAATCAACTCTGAAACAACTGCACCCGATGCGTGCTTGAGAGCGAATGACTTCATCTCTCGTTCTGCAGCGGAGGCCATGTCAATCTCTTCGAGTAATTGCTGGATTCGATGAATACTTTCCAGACGGTCGGTGATGATCAGTCCCTGCCCTCGCGATAAGGGAGCCACGGAACCGGCATTCGACAATAATGAAGCCGCTGCAACCGAGACCTCGGCGGCATCAAGGTATTTTAACTTCAAAACGACGGTAACAATTTGACCGGGCCGAAAATCGCCGGAGGCATCGGTGCCACGCACAACCTTTAGTGGCATTTTCCTAATATTCTCCAGTTTCGTTAATTGCAGGTAGCGACCGGCTTCAACTAATGCCACGCCCTTCATCGACAGTATTACATTGAAGACATCCATTGCCTCTTCATAGGTATAGGGTTCTGAGTCGAAAAACGTCAGCGTGCCCTCCAGCGGCGCCTCTGTGATGATGAGCGGCTTTTCCGCCATTTGTGAAAAGCGTTGCAGTGCATCCTTATAAGGTACTCCCTCAAACTGAAATCGGATGCTTCTCTTCTCCTTTTCAGATTCATCCGTCAGGGGATCCAGCTTTGTATCCCCTCCTTCCTTGCTTGGCTTGGGAACCGGACTGTTAGATTGAGTGATAGCACCTAAAGGCAGGCAGTTCAGCAAGAACGACAAGCCTACGGACAAACCTAAGGCTGAATAACTTAAAGATTTCATAAACAAATTATTTTTAGTTGAAAGACACCTTACCAATCACAATGAAAACCAACTCATAAAAAGGCAGTTGACAACTTTAACCAAACGGAAGCAAGGCTACATTGATTCAAGAAAAAGTGTCCATTGGGGCTTATTCACAACTTCCCAACAGGTTACTGATGCTATAATTTCATCGGTCGAGCAATTTATTCGAGGCCCTGCAGCCGTAGCGACAGTTCGAGGAGGGAGATCCCCTTTACACGTACGTCGAGGCCAGCGTGCCAATTAATGGCCTGGCATTACCCAATGTGGGCATCCGCAAGAAGGGCTTCATCGGCTCGCAAAGCACTTCCCGGCCCTCTCTCAAGATCAAGCTGAATCACACCGATGAAAAAGCCGGTATCGAGGGGTTGACCACTTTGACGTTCAGCAACAATAAACAGGACAATACTCAGATGAGCTAGTTCGCGGTTGATCCAGTCCGGCGTGCATTTTTTCACTGTTAGGTTGCGGTGAAGTCCCGCCACCACCACAGCCCGATGTGTCTCTCATTGAGGCCGCAGTATTGGGCAAACTCGATCCGGTGAAACAGCACCAGCCCCTTTGCTGCCTGGCCGTACAGCAGTCCGAAATTTACTACCTTGGCAGCTACGGTCTTCCTTTGATAGGTCCTCCAACGGCTTGCCAGGGACGATGCTGGCTGTTTGCGGATTCAGGCCACAACCATGTGTGTAGGCTTGGATCATCTTTTCCTCCCTGGCCACCAAACCGCTCGAACTGTGAGTCATCATTCACGACTTAGGATTGATGTGGGCGTTCCGGGCGATGAAACAATCCAGGCTGACGTCACCCTGATCTCCATCTCCATTGATCGAGCCGGAGGTACGATTCTCATCCATGCTCCAATGCGAGGTTGGGCTTTGCCTGTCTGAAGCCGATATACGGGCGAGTCCCCCGGAGGGGCAACCCGTCCTGCTCCCGGGCTTTACTGTGAAGCCGATTGCGGCTAATTCCCGTGGGCCATATCCTCCCGACGAAGTCTGGGGAATTCCATTTATGGGAATTCGTTGGTTGAGCATAACAAGGTATCGCAAATGGACTCATTGCTCACCGCAAGCTTCATCGCAAGAACTGGCGCGCTGCTCGTCCTGAGTCTGTGCACTTTCTCAACCGCGCACGGCGCCCTCCACATCACGGAATTTATGGCTGATAATGGTGGCTCAGATCTTGATAGCGATGGCGACGCCTCCGACTGGATTGAAATTTTCAATTCAGGGTCGGAAGCCGTTGAGCTGAATGGCTATTACCTTACCGACGAGGAAGGTGCCATGGCAAAGTGGGAAATCCCTGCCGTTCAAATCCCCGCAGGAGGGTTCCAACTGATTTTTGCCTCGGGTAAAAACCGCAATGTTGCCGGTTCTGAGTTGCATACAAATTTCAATATCGCCAAGGCCGGTGACTATCTCGCGCTCGTTGACCCCGACGGCGCCACTGTCATCGCCGAGTTCGGGTCTGCCACAAGCCCGTTGCCAGCCCAGTTTGAGGGCGTTTCCTATGGCCTCATGCAAACAGGCAATACGAAGGCGACAGTCCTTATCCCAAGTGGAAGCGCCGCAAATGCGCTTGTACCGGCGGACGGATCTCTCGGCAAAACTTGGACCAGGATCGGGTTTGATGATGCAGCTTGGGGGAAAGTTGCAACAGGCGTCGGCTATGACGAAAACAGCACATACATCCTGGAGTTCGGTGCGGGCGGCAACCTCGGCAACAGACTGAACAACGTCAACACAAGCCTTTACCTCCGTGTCCTTTTCGATGTGGCCGACGCCTTTGCGATCTCGAAGCTCACTTTGAAGATGAAATATGACGACGGCTTTGCCGCTTTCCTCAATGGCGTTCGTGTAGCCTTTTCAAACTCCCCGGCATCGACAACCTGGAATTCCAAAGCCACCGGCAGCCATGCCGATGGTGATGCCACCACTTTCAAAGCCTTTAACATCAGCGCACACGCTCATCTGTTAAACACAGGTGCCAATGTTCTGGCGATCCAAGGCTTGAACACCAGCATGACGAGTTCGGACATGCTCATTTCCCCAGAATTGCATGCGGTTCGAATCACTGACCCTACAATCGGAGGTCCCGGTTATTTAGGAACCCCCTCGCCAGGGACTTTCAACGGCGACACTTTCGACGGCTTTGTCAGTGACACAAAATTCAGCGTCGATCGCGGTTTTTTCAAGATCCCTTTTGATATGAAGATCATCACGGACACCGCGGATGCCGAGATCCGATATACCTTGGACGGCACAGCACCCAGCAGGACCCGAGGGAAAATTCACTCCGGCCCTATTAAGATTAATAGCACAACCATCGTCCGCGCCATGGCTTACCGGCCGGGGTTCATGCCGACCAACATTGACACCCACACCTACCTGTTCCCAGCGGACGTAATGACCCAGCCGAAAATGCGCACCACCATCACCCGATCGAGAGTCTACAGCCCGCAGATGGTCGATTCGTTAAAAGCGGTGCCAACTATCTCGTTGGTCACCCCTAACGCCGCATTCTTGAACGAGGGAGGGAGTAACATCAGAGAGGAATACCAGACCTCGATCGAGATGATCTTCCCCGACGGGACTCCTGGTTTCCAAGAAAACGGGGGACTAAGCAACTACGGCGGGCGCTATACGAACTTTCGAAAGAAGAGCTTTCGTATTGCCTTCCGCCCTAAGTTTGGGGTGGCCAAACTGAGATACCCCATCTTCGACGGCTTTGAATACAGCCACTACCCCCCGGCCGAAGATTTTGACGTGATCAACCTGCGCAGCGGTTCGCACGACATGTCGAGCCGCGGTGCCTACATGTCGAATCGCTTTACCGACGACTCGATGTTGGACATGGGCAACATCGCCCCCCACGGCCGCTTCGTGCACCTCTACCTAAATGGCAACTACTGGGGGCAGTATCACCTGCGCGAGCGCTGGAGCGCAGATATGGCCTCGAGCTACTTCGGCGGACCGGAAGATGACTACGAGGCGGTCAACGCCAACGATAATTTCCGGAACGACGAGAATGTGTACGATGGCAGCGGACAGTTCTGGAGTGAAACCAAGCGCCTTCTGTCCAGGCAAAATCCTTTCACCAACGCGGCTGATCACATCGATATCGCCAACATTGTCGACTTCATGCTGTTGTGGGTCAGTGGCAATTCGGAAAGTGAGTTCCGGGCATTCGGCTCGGAGCCCCGTGGAATTCCGTTCAAGTTCATGATCAAGGATGCCGATGGCTTCCTGCGTAGCCCTGGGCACTCGGCCAACCACGCTGGACCCTATAGTGTCATGTCCAGAATGCGCTCCGGTGTGGATTCTGACGAATACTCCATCATGCTCGCTGACCGGATTCACAAACACTTCTTCAACAACGGGGCGTTGACCCCCTCGAAAAACATTCAGCGTTTGGAAAGGCGAGTCGATGAAGCTCGACTCGGATTCATCTCTGAAGCTGCGCGTTGGGGTAATCTGTTCCGCGAACCAACGTCGTGGGAGTCGTACCAAAACAACCTACTTAACAATCATTTCCCCGGCCTGACAAAGACCATGATCGGTCGTTTCAAGTCTGCGGGCATGTATCCCAACATCATTGCGCCGGTCTACAGCCAGCATGGCGGTTCGGTGTCCCAAGACACTCCGGTGACGATGGCCACCGATGCCAACACCATCTATTACACACTTGACGGCAGAGACCCCCGCCTGCCCGGCGGTACGCCGAACCCGGATGCCCTGACCGCTTCCTTTGATGTCAGCAGCCCCGATCCGGTTACCTTCCTCTCCACCGGGCACACCTGGAAATACCTTGACGATGGCTCCGATCAAGGCACCGACTGGCGGTCGTCAGGCTTTGATGATTTGGGCTGGAAATCTGGCCCGTCTGAACTTGGATACGGCGGCAACGGGGAAGGGGCAGGGCAAATTGTTGGCTTTGGCCCGGATCCCTCCGCGAAACACCTGACGACCTATTTCCGCACTACCGTCAACATCCCGAATCCTTCAGAATTCTTGAAATTTCTGTTGCAGATCAAATATGATGACGGAATCGCCGTCTATATCAACGGCTTAGAAATACTTCGCCAAAACCTCTCCGACGTCGCGACGTTTAGCAGCTTTGCCAATGGCTCCATCGGTGATGAAGCCAACTGGAAAGATTTCACCTTGCCAAGCTTCGAGCTTGTGCCTGGATTGATAGCCTACTGGCCGTTGGATAGTGCTGCTGATATTGTAGACAAGGTTGCAGGAATCCCGGGCGAGGTATATGGGACCGTGGTAGATGCCGAAGGTGTCATTGGCAGTGCCGTTAATTTGGGTGAAGGAACCAATTGGATTAAGGTTGATGCTGAAGCCACCGGATGGCTGGCGCCGGCATCGGATAACAACGCGATGAGCGTTTCTCTCTGGCAGAAACTCAACGTGGTTAGGAACTCCTCCACCTTTTGGTTCAGGGCGGAAGCCGCGGGCAGCAATGCGCGCAATTTCCAGGCCCACATTCCATGGGGCAACAATATTTACTTTGATACATCCGGTTGCTGTGGTGGCACTCAACGCATCAACAAGGGGGCAGCGGACATTGACTTCCTTGAATGGCATCACTTTGTGTTCATCAAGGATGAGGGTCACAAGGAGATCTGGGTTGATGGTGAACTCTGGCATGAAGGAGAAAACAACGGCACGCTGTTTGACGACTGGACATATCTTGCCATCGGTTCCAGTGGTATCGACGCCTACGCCGCTGCTATTGTTGATGATTTCGGAATTTTTTCCCGGGCCATTACCCCGGAGGAGGTCGCCATTATTTATAATGGTGGGAGCGGAAGCGCCCTTATGACCGACGCACTGACAGCCGGCACCAACACCATTGCGGTAGAGATTCACCAAGCCAGCGGCAGCAGTTCCGACATTCGCTTTGACATGATGCTCCGCGGAGAGACCAGCCGAGGTGGTGGTGACAATGTTTCAGAACCGCTCTTTTTCACAGAGCCGGCAATCCTACGGACCCGATCATACAACACTGGAAACAAAGAATGGAGCGCTTTGACCGAGGCATTCTTTACCATTAAGGGAGCCACGGTTGACGCCTCCAACCTGGTCGTCTCAGAACTGCATTACCACCCCGCGAATCCAACCACACCATTTGAACTGGCCGAAAGTAGCGACCGCGACGATTTCGAGTTCATCGAATTTCTAAACATCGGCAAGGCCACTCTCGACCTGAGCGGTATCCGTTTTGAGGCTGGGATTACTTTCGCGTTCCCTGACAATACTGTCCTGAAGGCCGGCAAACACCTACTTCTCATCCGAAACCGCGCAGCTTTCGAAGCCAGATATGGCCCCATCGAGGGCATCCAGTCGTTCGAGTATACCGGTCGGTTCAACAATGACGGGGAGCAGTTGCTCATCACCGGAAACGGTCTCAGTCCGGTCTACGACTTCACTTATGACGACCAGCTTCCGTGGCCGACAGAGGCCGACGGCAACGGGTCGAGCCTGATTCTTGCCAACCCAGCTGACGGACCTCCGCACGGCGAACCAGCCAATTGGACGGCGAGCCGTCATCTCGGCGGGTCGCCCGGCACAGTCGATCCGGCAGGTATCACCTACGCTGCCTGGGCAGTTTCGAAAGGAGTAAGAGGAGAGTCAAACGACGACGACGACAGAGACGGGGTCAGCAACTATTGGGAGTTTCTCTTCGGATCTAGACCGGATCTAGCCTCCGACGCCCCTGCATTCGGCATCACTGTTCGGAGCATCGACATCGATGGAGTGGTCGACGACTATCTGTTCCTTACGTTCCGCAAAAACCTCGGCGTCGCTGCGTCGCTGACAGTCGAGGTTTCCAGTGATCTCATCGCCTGGTCCCCGAACCCCGCGATGATCGAATCCGTGTCGAAAGCCGACAACGGCGATGGCACCGCAACGGTCACCTTCCGCTTTGCTCGTCCAATTGGCCAAGGGCAAAGCCAGAACTTTGTCCGGCTGCGCGGCAACTGATGCACGACCAAATCTAGGGTGACCGAATCCATCATGTCGCCGAGTCCACCGACAGTACGGCTGCCATTGTTATAAGTAGGAGGTGTTTCATTGAGTTTTATTTGGATCGAGGAGTCGATGAAGGTGTAGGCATATAATACCAGTCAACTTTCCCATTTTTCCCGGTCAACATAACTTCCCAAGTAGTCATGTTGACATGTCTATCAGCCCAAGCGTAGTTCCCACCTTTACCATGGCGAACATATTCGTAACCCGAGCCACGCGTCGGTAACGAACTGGGCGGATATAGATAGCCGTAGTTCCACCAATTAAGCCGATTGTTGGGATCAAGCCCATCTCCATTCATACAAGTTTCGACAGGTTTAGAAATACGGCTTAATTTCTGGTGATCCGCTTGAGTGTAACCAAGGTAAGCATAGTTATGTCCATAACTACCATAGCCTTGATAGCCGGGAACCGATTCTGGAATGACATCGGTACCTAGCCTCGCTGATGGGCAGGCAACTACTTTATTGCCACTCACTAGATCGGTATAATGATGACTATTTTTGTCGATGTAGCGCGAGATTTCCAGAAACCAGCTACTTGGTGTCACCCATCCTGATCCCACCGGAACCTCCGTTCCTGATACGGGCAAAAAGCCGTCGTGATCATCAGCATAAAGCATATACGCAATTGCAATCTGTTTTTCGTTGCTAGTACATTTCGCCAATTTGGCCTGTTCCTTGGCCTTAGCCAGAGCCGGTAGCAGTAGGGCGGCAAGGATGGCGATGATAGCTATCACCACCAGTAGTTCAACGAGCGTGAATGCATATCTTGATTCGGCTTTCATTTTTCTCCAGCTTTAAACTCTTCAGCCGTTTTGCCGCCATGTTTGCGGAAGAGATCGGCGGTTTCTTTCAGGCCTTCAGACATGGCCCTATCTACCGGTGTTTTGCCATCAACATCCACACCAGCAGCCAAGTGTGTTTTGACAGCTTCGATGTTTTGCGAAATAGATGCAGCTTGCCAAAAACCCGGATTCCCCTACCCCATAAAAAACACGGCTGCGATTGTTGTCAGTAGTAGGTGTTTTATGAGCGGCAACGGTGTAAGAGATTATTGATTTTTAACAAAAATTTTCATTACTTCATCGTTTGATCTATTGATAAATGCATTAAACTCTGTATAAAACTCTTCCAGGGACAAACCCATGTGCTTTTCAAAAGCCGCAGATTTTCCAATTCGAGGGATATCAAAATACCAACTCTTCAGGACGATAACTTCAGTGACGCCCTGAACGTGAATGAGATAGGCTGTCGCCCAGGCTCCCAGCATGTAGTAGACTTGTGCGGCCCCTCCTGTCTCCCAATAGGTTTCGTTATCCAAGCGCCAAGTTCCCCCCCCCGATATAAAGTCGTTTATGCCCAGCTCTCCAATATTGCCTCCCGTCTTTCTCAACTCCAGCATGTAGCTTTTGAAATCGATTAAGTTTAGGTTCTCCATAAACCTCGCGGAACTATACGTTGCCATTCCTTCGGCCATCCACGAGTTTAGATTGCGGTCGGAAGTCCGCTCCTGATACGAATTGCAATGGGCGATTTGAAAAACATGGTGGTATTCATGAAGTGCTCCCCATGTGTTTTCGATGGGATCGTTCTCTCGTCCCTTGGCGTTTGTGGTGACATCCTCGTATACACGTCGTGGAGGTTCACTCCAGGTCAGCCCACCTTCCGCCTTTCCAGCCAAGACAGCGTCTATTTCCGCAACAATATTAGGTCGTTTGAGAAACCCTTCTATTTGATCCTCTACCGCAGTCAGCGAACTCGGGTTGGCTCTACTTTCGGCTCTTTTCAAATAGATGTCCCTGATACTTTGCTCATTGTCAGGTCCAAGCAAATAGATGTAATACGGTCCATAGTTCCCGAAATAGTCGATGGCATACTTGAGACCTCGCAGATAATTTTTAACCAGCGAGTCGTCGGCATTAAGTCCATCTGCGAAAAACAACACAGGCTCTATGTCCGTTTGTAGGGTGAGGTCTTGCCTGTCGTCTTCAGTTGAATGAGCCAGAGGCGGTGGATCGCCACTCGGCCCACACCCCATCAGTAGCACGGCTGCGATTGTTGTTAGTAAGATGTGTTTCATTTTTACCTTCAGCTTTCAATTCAGTCGCCGTGGCAGCCGATTCCGCTCCGGCCCATACCTCTTGCAGCAATAATTATAATGTTGTGGGTTGCTTGAGGTCTAACGCAGTCGTGGTTAGAGATTATGGTCAACCATCAATCGATAAATGTGAAAACAGGTTGCTCTCTTACGTTGCTTAATGGATATAGAAAATCATAACTAATGTTCTCCCGACTGTCGAGGCAGGAAAAGCCGTGCGACCAGTGGGGCGTTTGGCTAAAGTCCGCCATGCACTTTGCTGAACTCCGGGCCGCACTTGGCCAAGCGACTCTTCTTTGTGCCGCGCTTGGCCTGTTTGTCTCAGTGTCTTCGTCGGTTGCGCAGGAGTTGCCCTCCGCGGAGCCGTTGGATGCCAAGAGTCTGGCCAAGCGCATCCGCAAATCAATCGTGGTGCTGACGCAGATCGGCCGCGACGACGAGGAGGCAGGCGTCGGCACCGGTTTCGTGGTTTCCAGTGATGGACTAATTGCCACGAGTCTGCATGTTGTCGGTGAAGGGCGGCCTTTACATGTGCGCCTGGCCAACGGCGAGGAAGTGAAGGTGACGTCTGTTCATGCGTGGGATCGTACGCTCGATCTGGCTGTGTTACGTGTCGACAAAACCGGCCTGCCGGCGCTGCCGCTTGGCGACTCGTCAGCGCTTGGCCAAGGCTCGTCAGTGGTGGCGATGGGCACGCCGCACGGTCTCGATTTCAGTTTT
>Ga0209091_10000377_pt1 | contig 43216 bp, 32 predicted proteins | sample ArcticOcean_MG_C_6_FD_187438 | JGI IMG/M metagenome (GOLD analysis project Ga0209091, IMG submission 187438) | Marine microbial communities from western Arctic Ocean - ArcticOcean_MG_CB8_128 (SPAdes) (version 2) | ecosystem: Environmental > Aquatic > Marine > Oceanic | place: Arctic Ocean...
AATACCTGGTCGAGCCACGCGCACTGCAAACTTGATCATGCCTCTTGATCCGCAGATCGCACCCCTCGTCGAAGCGTCGAACGCTGCAGCCGCAGCGCTCCCACCAATCTGGGAGCAAAACGTTGCCGACCGTCGGGCTGGCTACCAGGTCTTAGCCAACGTCGCAGGGCCTGGACCAGGGCTCTACCGAGTCGAGGATTCTGTGATTGCTGGCGTGCCTTGCCGGATTTATAGCAACAACGGCCCGCACGGCATCCTGATGTTCATCCATGGCGGCGGCTACGTCATTGGCGACCTCGACACGCACGATCAACCTTGTCGACAGCTTGCACGTGAGTCAGGAGCGACGGTGGTGTCCATTGATTATCGGTTGGCCCCCGAGCATCCATTTCCTGCCGGCATCGATGATGCCTGGGCAGTACTCCAGACACTCGCTGCTGATCGGGACAACTTCGGTCTGGGCAGCAAGCTCGCGGTCGCAGGTGACTCCGCTGGAGGCAACTTCGCTGCTGTCTTGGCGCTGATGGCCCGTGACGCTGGTATTGATCTTGCCGCGCAACTGCTGGTATACCCCCATGTCGATGTGGATGATGTGTCGCCGTCGATGACCGAAAACGGTGAAGGCTATTTGCTTACCAAAGAGACCATGGACTGGTTCATGCATAACTACCAGCCCGACGCGCTGGATTGGCGAGCGTCGCCACTACTCGCCGAATCTCACCAAGGAGTCGCACCAGCGGTTGTAATCACTGCCGAGTTTGATCCATTGCGAGACCAAGGCATCGCCTATGCGCGCAAGCTCGAAGCTGCCGGTGTCGACGTTACCCATACGAACTACGACGGCATGATCCACGCCTTCTTCCAACTCGCCCCTCTGTGTGACGCTGGCAAGGCCGCAATCACTCAGATCGCAGACGCAGCTGCAACCGCTCTGGCCTAGCTGGAGCGACGGCGGGTCATCACGTTTTCTTTGGCTTTAGCGACTAGGCCCGGGATCACGTCACTGAGTTCGGCGGGATCCCAACGGTCATCTTTTCTGGCCTTGGGACCGCCTTCCCAGCCCTCCATGCAGCTAATCATTCCGCCATTGACAAGGAAAACTCGTCCGGTGACTTCGCGGGCAGCCGGTTCGTTCGACCCCAGCCAGACCACGGTGGGTGCAACATTGTCAGCGTGCAGGAAGTCGAATGTGCCTTTCTCGATTTCTTGCTGCCCGTAGGGCAGGTCCTCGGTCATGCGGGTGCGGGCGCCTGGAGCAATGCAGTTGACCGTCACGCCGTAACGGCCGAGCTCGGCCGACGCAGTGATTGAGAACGATGCGATTCCGGCCTTGGCTGCGCCGTAGTTGGTCTGTCCCGGATTGCCAAACAGGCCCGATGTGCTGCTGGTGTTAATCAGCGCAGCACCCTCGACCTGTGTGTCTTTCTTGATCATGTCGCGCCAATATGCGGCAGCATGTCGAGCTGGCGCAAAGGTGCCTTTGAGATGCACATTGATGACGGCATCCCACTCGTCTTCGGTCATGTTCGCCAACATCCGGTCGCGCAAAATGCCGGCATTGTTCACCAGAACATGCAGCACGCCGAAGTGCTCGACGGCCTGGTTCACCATGTTGGCGGCACCATCCCAACTCGAGACATCATCTCCATTGGCAACTGCCTCGCCACCCATCGCCTCGATCTCGGCGACAACCTCCTGTGCTGCTGTCAGGTCGCCACCCTCGCCGTCTCGGGCGCCTCCCATATCGTTGACTACGACCTTGGCGCCCTGGCGAGCGAACTCGATCGCGTGACCACGTCCGATCCCACGGCCTGCGCCGGTCACGATGACTACCTTGTCGTCACAGATTCCCATGTCTTCCCCTGAAGTTGTCTGCCCTGATCGTTCCACGATCGCACAGTTGGATCGAAATCGCCTACCTTGCTCTAAACAGGTTCGTCAAGAAATAGGTGAAGCCATGACAGCTGATCGAGTGAACGGCGACCGATTGTGGTCGCGACTTATGGCTATGGCCGAGATTGGGCCGGGCGTAGCAGGCGGGTCGAATCGTCAGGCGTTGTCCGATAACGACAAGGAAGGCCGCGACCTGTTCATGTCTTGGGCGGCCGACGCTGGTTGCACGTTTGAGTTTGACGAAATCGGTAATCTGTTCGCGACGCGCGCCGGTACCAACCCAGACTTGCCGCCGGTCATGACCGGATCACACCTGGACACCCAGCCAACCGGCGGGCGCTTCGACGGCGTGTACGGCGTGTTAGGCGGCCTCGAAGTGATCGAGACCTTGAACGACCTGGGCGTAACGACCGAAGCTCCACTCGAGATCGTCGTCTGGACGAACGAGGAAGGCTCTCGCTTCCAACCATCGATGATGGGCTCTGCAGTCTGGGGAGGAGCACTGCCACTCGAGCAGGCCCTCAAGCATCAGGACTTCGACGGCGTGTCAGTTGGCGAAGAACTCGTTCGGCTTGGCTGGGACGGCGACCTTCCCGCACGGCCTCGCCCGTACACCGCAGCGTTTGAGCTCCATATCGAACAGGGCCCCATTCTGGAAGCTGACCAGGTCGACATCGGCATCGTGACCGCGGTGCAAGGGTTTCGTTGGTACACCGTCGAACTCGGTGGGCACCCGGCTCACGCGGGGCCAACCCCCATGGACGTGCGAAAAGATCCGGCGCGAGCGCTGGGCGATATTTTGAGTGGCGTGTACGCGCTGGCCAACGAACACGCACCATGGGCTCGCGCCACCTTTGCCCAGTTCCGAAGCGAACCAATCTCGCCAAACACGATTCCCGAGAAGATCACCTTTTCGCTCGATATGCGAAACCCCGATGGCAACACGCTCATGGCCATGGACACTGCTATGCGTGACATCGTGAGCGCACAGGTCGAGCGCCACGGGGTCACGACCGCGATCCATGTCGACACCGACTCGCCGCCTGTGAAGTTCCACGATGACTGCATCGCTGCGGTCGAAGCATCGGTGGAGGCGCTTGGCTTCAGCCATCAACGTATGGTCTCAGGTGCTGGTCACGATGCCTGCTACGTGGCAGCGCACTACCCGACCTCCATGATTTTCGTGCCTTGCGACGAAGGCCTGTCACACAACGAGGCCGAGAATATCTCCATCGAACAGGCCGAACAAGGCGCCTCCGTGCTGCTCGGCGCCGTTCGCCACATGGCCGGATGACAACCATGGCTGGCGTCAACGAGCCAATCGCTGACGCACGATTCGACAAGATGGGACTGCTGCTTACGACGCCCTTGGTTCCGAGCGCGAACTGAGCGCCGAGACCATCGCTGATTCAGATCAGACAAGGTTTCGGCGAAGAACGAGCGGAAAGCGGGGCTAACCGCGGGCGGTTTTGAAGTCAGGCTCACGCTTGTCAAGGAAGGCGGCAATCGCTTCCTGGTGTTCAGGCGTTTCATAGGCCTGCTTCAGCATTTTGAGTTCCAGGCGTTGCACATCGTCGAGTGATGCTTCGCTCATGTTCCTGGTCAAAAGTTGCTTAGTGAAAGCCAAGGACGCTTGTGGATTTTCGCCCATGGCATGCGCCATCTCGTGAGCTGCGTTGAGAAGTTGTTCGGGTTCGACACATTGGTCGATGAGTCCGATATCGGCGGCCTCTTCGGCCAGAATTGTCTTACCGGTGAGCATGAGCTCACTGGCTTTGCCGAAGCCAACGCGCATCGGGACAAGGTGTGAGCTGGCGAGCTCGGGCACGACCCCCACCTTGACAAACCGCAGGCTGAGCTTTGCTCCGGCCGCGCCAATGATGTGGTCCATCGACATGAGCTGGCTCAACCCAACACCGATTGCTGGGCCGTTGATAGCTGCGATGATTGGCTTGCACGAGCGCATAAGACCAACCCAATCGAGCGGAGTGCGGTCTTCTTCTTCGCCGTCGAGTTGCGCCTGGAAGACCTCAGACATATCTGCACCGGCGCAGAAACCGCGACCTGCACCGGTCACCACAATGGCGATGATGTTCTTGTCGTCATTCGCCGCAGTGACCGCTGTTGCCATCTCGAGCCCCATTTTGGGGGTCCAGGCATTTAGTTTCTCGGGCCGGTTCATCGTGATGACCAGTACGTCATCCACAACGTCGGTCAGAATCGTTTCATAGTCCACGGTCAGTTCCCCCAGGTCGGCCTCGCCATCTTGGCGGCAAGCCGCGAGGTCGCGCTAATCGGTCGTGGCTCGACCAGTCACGCCAGAAGGGATCTAAGTCAAAGTCGGCAGGCGGTTCGAATGGCCGTTTTGCCCGTCGGGTTGACGAGCGGGTGGTGCTTCCGAGACAATCTTGGGGCGACGAGAAGTTGTCGACGGCGATATCGGGGGAAATGTAATGATCGATCTTGACCTCACGGGGCGAAACGCCATCGTGACAGGGGCGAGCATGGGTATTGGCGCAGCGACCGTTCGGTTGCTCACCGATCATGGGGCAACGGTCGCTTTTTGTGCCCGAGGCCAAGATGCTGTCAACGAACTGACGGCGTATGGCGAAACCATTCGTGGCTATGTCGCCGACATGAGCAATGCCGACTCGACCAATGACTTCCTAGAACGAGCGACAGCAGAGATGGGCGACGTCGACATTCTGGTCAACAATGTCGGTGCGTCGCCGTCACGCAACTTCCTTTATATGGATGACGCCGACTGGGAACAGCTCTTTCAGCTCAACATGATGTCGGCTGTCCGATGCACTCGCCATGTCCTCCCCCGCATGAGGGCACAGCAATGGGGGCGCATCGTCATGATCTCTACGGTCGGAGCGCTGTACCCAAATGCGGCCCTCATCGACTACGCAGCAACCAAGTCGGCCATGATCTCAACCGCCAAGGCACTCGCCGGCAAATACGGGCAAGACGGCGTTCTTGTCAACTCGATATTGCCGGGCTTGATCCACACTGCCATGTGGGATCGCGCTGCCAGTGAACTCGCCGAGTCAACCGGCAAGTCACAAGAAGAGATAATGGCCGCCAACTCCAAAGGCGTTCCCGTTGGGCGTTATGGCACTCCTGAAGAAGTAGCCAACGCCGTAGTCTTCCTGTGTTCCGACGCTGCGGCTTACATCAACGGGCAAGCCATCAGCGTCGACGGTGGATCGTCTGGTCACATCTAAATGCTCCTTACGGTCTGAATGGCCATGGCGAAATGGTCGACTGGCCAAGGAACATTTCGCCACCGACCAACCGGGTCTAGCCGCCCGGCCGGTCCGCACGCTGTCGTCGCCTAAAACTTGGCCAGCGTCAGGAACTAGCTTCATCGTTATGCGATCGAACCCCGTGAAAGAACGACTAGCTGCTGGCGAGACGTTGTACGGCACCATGGTTTTTGAGTTTCTCAGTGCCGGCCTACCGCAAATTTTGCAGGGAGCGGGTGCCGACTTCGTTTTCTATGACATGGAACACAGCGGCTTCTCCTATAGCGAGATCAAGCAGCAGCTCGCGTTGTGCCGGGGGCTTGACATCGTGCCGCTCGTTCGGCCTCGAGCAACGACCCACGAGCACACTGCCCAACTGTTGGACTTGGGAGCCATGGGTTTGCTGTTCCAGATGTGCGAGACAGCCGAGCAGGCCGAGGAACTTGTCCGCCTGACGCGCTACCCGCCAACGGGTCAACGAGGTGCCATGTTCGGCGGGGCACACGATGACTACAGCGCCAAAACGGTGCCTGAGATCATCGAGGGAGCGCACGACCGAACCATGGTCTGCGTGCTTATCGAGTCGGCCAAAGGTGTTGCCAATGCCGAGGAGATCATGTCGGTTCCTGGCGTCGACGTCGCCCATCTCGGACACGGCGACCTGTCACTTTCCCTTGGTGTGCCCGGAGATACAAACCACCCGACGATGCAGGCTGGAATCGACGCAATCCTTGATGCGTGTGAGACCCACGGCAAAGCAGCCGCATGCTTAGCAGGCGACGTAGCCACCGGCGCCGACTGGGTACGCCGCGGCTTCCGGATGGTCAGCTATAGCTACGACATCGGGCTGATGACCTCAGCCTTATCATCAGGAATTTCCGCTATTCGAGAAGGCGCTACCACATGACTGACCAGATAACGCTGAGCGACGAAGCGACCGCTAGTTATCGAGAGCGTGGATGGGTGGTGCTCCCTGATGCGTTCTCGGCCACCGAAGTCGACGTGTTGCAGACCGCTGCGCTGGAGGTCTTGGAACGTCCTGGCCCCGAGGTCGGACGCGAAGCCGATGGTTCACCACATGTGTGTTGGGGTATGCACTTGTTCGACGAGCGATTAAGCGCCCTCGTTCATCACCCAGCGCTCGTCAACCCAAGCCAACAGTTGCTCGATAGCGACTTCTTCGTACATCAGTCGCGCATCAATATGAAACAGACAAACGGTTCGATCGTGGCCTGGCATCAAGACTTCGGCACCTATCATCGTGTCGACGGGGTCCCCGACCCGCGCGGCATCATGATCGCCGTCTTCCTCGACGATGTCACCCATGTGAACGCGCCCTTGCTGGCTGTTCCTGGCAGTCATCACGAAGGACTCGTCTCCACGGCCGCAATCGATCCTGATGCACCCGACTTCGAGGCTGTCTCCAAGTACCGCTACGACATCACTGATTACACTATGAGCCGCCTAGTCGGCGACTATGGCCTCGAGGCGATCACGGGAACCGCTGGTTCGATGCTGCTCATGGATATGACGGTCGTACACGGATCGTCCGTGAACATCAGCCCGCTGCGTCGCCTATTGCTGTATATCAATGTGTGTCCGGTGGACAATCGGGGAGAGTCCTATGAGCGCCCGGAGTATTACGCAGCGCGTGACTTCTCGCCGGTTCAACCCGGGGCCGATGATTGTCTGCTGCAGTTCGCGTGATCGAGTTTGAACCTTTGGCTGCGCCACTTGGTGCCTTCGTTAGGGATTTTGATCCAGCGGCCACGCCCAGTAGCGAGTTTGTTGATCTGTTGGCAGAGGGCTTGCAGTCGCACGCGGTGCTCGTTTTCCGAAGTCACGACGCCAAAACTGGCGTGATATCGCCGGCTCAACTGGTGCAACTTGGACGAGCGTTCGGTGAGCTTGAGATACTCCCGGAACCAGATAAGCGTCATCCTGACCATGCCGAAATTTTCAACCTCAGCAATGTTCGTCCTGATGGGAACCTGGTTGAGGTCGACGAGCCACAAGCTGTCTTTCTACGCGGCACACAGCGTTGGCATACCGACAGCTCGTTCCGAGAAATCCCGGCACTGTGCACGATGCTCTATGCGGTCGAAGTGCCAAACCAGGGTGGGCAGACTCAGTTCGCCGACATGCGCCGGGCGTTCAGCCTGCTGCCCACCGAGGACCGCGCCGAGATCGATGAGCTTCGCCTCGTGCACAGTTATGAATATTCGCGCGGGAATAATCCTGGTCGAATGGAGCCCATGAGCGATGAAGAGCGGGCCAAGTACCCGCCGGTCGAGCACCGATGGGTTCGTCGTAACGGTGATGGGTCCAAGTCGCTCTACATGGGTGGCCATGCCTCGCACATTGTTGACCAAGACCTTGCCAACAGCCGCGAGCGGTTCGCCCAGATCGAGGCCCAACTGTCGGTGCATGATGTCGTATACGAACACCAATGGCAGGTCAACGACCTGGTCGTCTGGGATAACCGCACGACGTTGCATCGCCTCCTCGGCTACGACATCGCTAATGAGCGCAGAGTGATGCGCCGCATCACGGTCGCTGGCTCACCTGCTGACTGGAACGACGATTAGTCGGACGCGCTCTATTGGTCGAACGATGCAATCGGATCGTGCAGCCATCAATCTGAGCGACCGGAACACGTACCTGGCTCTATCGCAAAGGCACGACTCCTGACCCGGCCAACGGTGGATCCCAGGCCAACGGTGGATCCCAGACCAACATGAAACTCCAGACGCGGCCTTCGGCGACTGTTCACCGTGGCCGGCCTCGCCATGGGTGTCGGTGTGCTCTTCGCCGTCGCTCCAACAGCCCTTTCAGCCAGGGCATTCGTCATAGGATCAGAACAGAGGTTGCCAAACATCAAACTTTGAATATGTTTATTCATATCTACGCAATTCGAGAAGGAACAGAAGCGCCATGACCTGTCAGGACCCTGACCACCAACCGATCGCTGGTTCGCTCGTCGAGCGCAACAAGGAGTACGCCGCTCGCTTCCACGACAGTCAACTCGCTGTGGAGCCGGCGGCCAAGCTCGCCGTTGTTGCTTGCATGGACGCACGAATCGATGCATTCGCTGTGCTTGGTCTGGACAACGGCGACGCACACATCATTCGCAATGCCGGCGGGGTCATTACCGACGACGTCATACGGTCGCTCTGTCTCTCGCAACGTTTCTTGGGCACACGCGAGATCGTGCTGGTTCATCACACAGATTGCGGCTTACAACAGGTCAACGAAGCAGATTTTCGCTCCGAACTCAACGAGGAGATCGGCATTAAGCCGTGGTGGTCGCTCGAGACATTCGACGACCCCTACGACGACGTCCGCCAGTCGATCCAGCGGCTTCATATGACGCCGTTCATCAAGCACAAGCTGCACATTCGCGGTTTCGTCTACGACGTGACCGATGGTCTCTTGCACGAGGTCACCCTGGACTTCCCAAATGCGGACACCGCCTCCGAACAGCTTTCAGCCGACACCGACCTCTGAGGCCGGCTCTGCACCGAGTCGATAGAACCTGTTCGCCGTGCCAAAGAACAGTTCGTGCTGTTCGGCTTCTGTATAGGGCGCTGCAAGGATCTCGAACGAGTTCCACAACACGGTGTACGGCAGCGTTTGGCGGTCCACCGGAAAATTCGACTCGAACATGCATCGGCTCGGCCCAAACTCGCTGATAGCGGTATGCACCATGTCATGCCAAAACGACGCCACTTCTTCAGAAGTAGGCGGTGTGTCACGACCGGCCCAGCTTGTGCCGAAATAGTGCTCCATTCCGAGTCCACCGATTTTGAGCATCACATTCGAACAGCTGGCGGCTTGGGCGATGCCGTCTCGCCATCGTTGCATCATCTCGCCACGATCGGTTGCGTGTGGCCCGATGCCGAGCGGCCCGCCGAGATGGTCGACGACTATGGCGCACTCAGGGACCGCTCGTGCCATGTCGGCAAGTTCGTGCAACTGATCGAAGTACAGCCACGCATCAAAGCTGAAACCCATCTGCGCGAGTCGAGCCGCTCCAGCTTGGAACCCTGGGTCGAGAAGCAAGCGAGGACCAGGTTCGTGGTGGCCATTTTTCACGTCAGGGTGCGGGCTCCAGTTCGTTCCGTGACGAACACCTCGGAAGAGGCCAGCGCCTGCGTCATGATGCTGCGCGAGCACATCCTCGACTGCGGCGCCGAGTGACAAATCGGCGTGCCCAACGATTCCAGCGATAGTCGGGCCACCAATCAACAACGTCTGCTCCGCCTGCTCTGCGACGAACCGGGTCTCTCCTACTGGCGCGAACGCGGCGCTAGCCCCCTCGTCATAGGACGAGCTGCATTCCACGAACACGGTGTGGGTCACATTGTGCGATGCCTGGGTGTCCTGGCCGAGTTCGGCCGCAAGATAAGTGCTTGCCTCTAGGTCCCAGAGATGATGATGAGGGTCGATGATCGGGCGCTTGGGGTCGATCGCGACCTCATGTCGCTTCGCCAGCCACTCGTGTCGGTCATAGTTCGCCATACTCGCGAACCTACTTGCCGATAAGGGTTGGCAGACAGGCCGCCAAGTAGGTTCAAGTCATGCCGATTTACGAGAAGCGCACCTACGACATCGTTGTTGGGCAGATGCCCGAAGTCATTCGGCTATACAAAGAAGAGGGCTGGCCTATCCTGGTCGCTGGTGGCTACGCCGAGCATCTGGTCGGTTACTTCACCTCTGACACCGGACGGCTACATCAACTCGTGCATATGTGGCGCTTCGACGACGACGCCGACCGACGAGCATTTTGGTCCGGACTCTTCGCCGACGACGACTTCATGAAGTTTGCCGTCCAGATTCGATCCTGCATCTCTGCCCAAGACGTGCAACTGCTGAATCCAGCGCCGTGGGGACCACGACCCTGAGCCACGTCCAATGAGTTCTAAAAAAGTACTGGCCGTCGTTGTACTTGTCGCCGTTTTAATCGGTGGTAATTTCACCGCACTCAAATTCGCGCTCGATCATTCGACGCCACTGCTTATCGCAGGTATGCGCACCGTCATCGGCGGCACGTTCTTACTTGGCTTCGCATTTTTGCGAGGCGAGACATTCCCCACGAACAAACGCGACCTGCTGCACATTTTCATCGTGTCATTCAGCATCACAACGGTCTCCAGCGGGTTCTTAGTCTTTGGCGTCAGCCGGGTGTCAGCAGGTGTTGCTTCGCTGATTGCAAGCACCATGCCATTGTTTACAGCGGTGCTTGCCCTCGCACTCATGAAGACACGGGTTAGCCGGTTAGCGGCCTCTGGCTTGGCCGTGGGGTTCGCTGGCACCCTGCTGTTGGCGGCACCGTCGCTCGGAGGCGGTTCGGCCGCGATCGGTATTCTGAGCTTGCTGATCGCCGCGGTGGCATGGGCGTTCGGCAACGTTTACATGAAGTGGCAGGACATGACCAACGTCAGTCCAATCATGCTCGTTGGTGTGCAGCTCTACATGTCAGCGCTGTGCCTGATCCCGTTTGCTCTCTTGGTCGAAGGCACCGCAGACACCGAGTGGACCATCGGCCTGTTCGCTCCGCTTCTTTACGCAGCCATCCCCGCGAACGCCGTGACATTCGCTCTACTCGCGACCGTCGTTCGCCAGGCCACACCGACCCAGGCAGCCTCAACGGCTTACATGATTCCATTGTTCGGCGTGTTCTTCGGATGGCTTATTCGTAACGAGCGACTCGGCATCGCCGAAGTAGCGGGCGGTGTCCTGATCATTGGTGGCGTGTACCTGCTGGTCACGGCTAACACCCGCCAAGCAACGGCCGCACCTAAACCATGAAGCCGCTGCGGAATCTTGTTGTTGTGGTATTCGCTGGGTCGATGGCCGGTGCGTATTGCGCCAAGATGTTTGCCGACGGCGGTGCTCACGTCATGATCGTTGGCCAGAGCAACCTCGGCCCCCACAAGCAGTCATACCTGTACGCGAATGCTCAACCCGTGGCTATCGACGACATCGACCTCGCAACGGTCGACGTTGTCATCGAAAGCGCAGCACCTCGACCCCTCACTCCCCGTGTGCTCGATGCCCCTCACCTGGTGCGCCTCCAGATCAGTCCGTTCGGCATGTCAGGGGATCATGCCAGCTGGCTTGGCACCGACCTGACCGATTACGCCGCAAGCGGCCATGCCTATCTGTACGGCGATCCTGAACGCGAGCCGCTCCGGGGGCCGCCCGATCAGCCAGCGGTAGCGGCAGGGTTATATGGCTTTGTTGGGACCATGGCGGCTTTGCTGGCTCGCGACCGGCTTGGCCATGGCCAAACAGTCGAGATCTCGCATGTCCAAGTAATGGCAGCGCTGCACCAAGTCACGCTCTTGCGTTGGTTCATGACTGGCGATGTTTTCTGTCGGATGGGAAATCGCTACACCGGCCAGGGCCAACCCAACGGGCCATACCGTTGCAACGACGGTTGGATCTCGATCACTGCGGTGACCGGGCCCCAGGTCGAAGGATTGTTGGCCGTCACCGGGCTACTTGAGCTGCTCGATCGACCCGATATCGACTCGGTCATGGACTTCCAGCGATACCCAGCGGTGCTCGATGAGCCGCTCAACGAGTGGCTGAGCACTCGTCCCGTCACCGAGGTCGTTGACCTTTTTCAGGCTATGAGGATCCCAGCAGCGCCGCTGCTCGACCCGCTCGAGTTACTCGAGGACCCGCAGTTGGTCGACCGCTCATTCTTTGAGCCACTCGCCTCCGATCGAGCGCACTCTGTTCCTGGCCCGCCATTCCAGGTAAGCCACGAGCAGCCCGGTGGCAACGGAACATCCTGGCAACCGGGTTCGGTAACCGATGGTCCGCTTGCAGGTCTGCGTGTGCTCGACCTGGCTCGCGTCTGGGCTGGACCGATGTGTGGACGCATTCTGAGCGACCTAGGCGCCGATGTCATATGGATCGAGGCCCCATGGCACCGCGGCCCCCAGAGCGTCCCTCCGTCATTGGTCGAAGCAACCCGGTTTTTCCCCAACGACGATCCGGGCGAACGTCAATGGAACCGCAACACCCATTTCGTGAAATACGCCTTGGGCAAACGATCCTTGGCGCTCGATCTGCAGACTGATGTAGGCCAGGACGTGCTGGCACGACTTGTACCCGACTTCCATGTACTGCTCGAGAATTTCAGTAGCAGAGTCATGCCCCAGCTTGGGTTCGACGAAGTTCGGCTGCATGAGCTCAATCCGGATCTCCTCTATTTGACCATGCCCGGGTACGGGCGAAGCGGCCCCGCCGAGCATTGGCTTGCCTACGGATCCTCGGTTGATTCGCACGCCGGGCTGTCCTCGTTGATTGGGTACGCAGATCAGACACCATGGAAGGGCGGCATTGCCTGGCCTGACCCGATCGCTGGCCTTCACGCAACATCGGCCGTACTCAGCCAGCTTTGGAGTGGCCTGACCCACGGCACCGGCGGCGCCACGATCGAGGCGGCCCAATTCGAGTCGACCGTGGCTGCAATCGGTGACCGAATCCTCGAAGCACAAATCGATGGGCCCTTTCGACCCAACGGTAATCGAGATGACCAGTACCTGGCCCAAGGCATCTACCGCTGCATTGGCGATGACGAATGGATTGCGGTCTCCATCATCGACCAGGCTGCGCTTGTCTCGTTGTGCGACCTGCTTGATCTGGGCCTCGAAGCAGACGCACCCTTTGACCATGATGCGTTCGACTTGGCTTTTTCTGCAGTCACCAGTGAACATGACGCTAATGAGCTTGCGATCCTGTTACAGGCACATGGTCTTGCTGCATCCAAGGTTGCCAAGGCGCCTGACCTGGCGCAGGATCCACATTTGCAATCTCGATCTAGCTGGGGCACCGTCGATCAGCCCGAGGTCGGACCATTCACCGTCCTCCTCACTCCGATCGCAATGTCGGCCACGCCGATTCGTTCGCTCATGCCGGCACCGACCTTGGGCGAACATAACGATGCCGTGTTACATGCAGCTGGATTCAGCCGCACCGAAATTGTTACCCTGGCGGCTGATGGCATCATCGTCACTGAACCCCCGAACTAGCGCCATTTGGCAAAGCTCGCGTGGCGAGCCGATTCGGCGCAGGTCGAAGGCATCCGGCCCTAAATCGGCCAACCTTGTCGAGCAGAAGTGCCTGGCACACGGTTCTAGGGCGATACACGGAGCACCGTTCGCAGCGTTGCTGTGGTCATGCACAGGCGGTGTCGACGGTGACGGTGAAGCACCCGTATTCGTGCCGTCCGTGGCAATAAGTTTTCCTATCGAACCAAACTGCTATTTGCTCTCGCTCAACTATTGACTTTGCTCTCGCTCAACTATTGACTATTGTTCGATTGGGGTGGTTGTAATGAAAACCAGGCTGCGTATTTCGCCGATCGAAAACACGACGTTCGGGGCGTGGGTCCACGATCTCGACGTTCGCGAACTGGACGAAGAGTCCTTCGCCGATGTGTACGACGCGTGGATTGAATATGGTCTGCTGATCTTCCCCGGCCAGTTCTTGTCCAAAGACGAACAGGACACGTTCGCCCGCCGGTTCGGTGAGCTTGAATTCACCGCTGCCGCCATCTCCAACATCACCAGCGATGGCACGGTCCATTCAGCTGAAGACAACGATTTGGTCAAGTCGCTGAAGGGCAACCAAGACTGGCACTTCGACAGCACCTATATGCCGGTCCAAGCTAAGGGCGCTGTGTTCACTGCCGAGATCGTTCCGCCCAGCGGAGGTGACACCGGCTGGACAGATGCCCGGGCTGCCTACGACGCACTCGACGATGCCACCAAAGAATTACTCGAAGGCAAGCAGGCGTACCACTCGCTGTATTACAGCATGGGCCGATCAAATCTGCTGCCGACCATGAAGGAGGACGGCTCCTACGGGCTGTATGGCTATCACGACATGGACGTGTCGCTTCGGCCATTGACCAAGGTCCATCCGGTCACTGGTCGAACCAACCTGCTTCTTGGGCGTCATGCCCACAACATTGTTGGCATGAGCGAAGCCGACTCAACGGCCCTGATCGACAAGCTGAACGCGGCTGCGTCCCAGCCGCCACGCACCTATCAGCATCAGTGGACCGCTGGCGAGGCCGTCATTTGGGATAACCGCTGCGTCATGCATCGCGGTGTCCCGTGGAAGATGGACGAGCCCCGACGCATGTGGCACACCAGAATTGCTGGTGATCCCGTGACTGAATCTGCGGTGAACCATGCGTCGGCTGAGCTGAGCCCACAAGCCGAAGCAATGAAATCCCAACTGTTCGACTAGCGCTCCATGCGTTCGTAGCGCTCCATGCGTTGGTTCGTCGGCCTACAGCCGAGTCATATGGTTTCGCTGACGTGTCAGCTCGGCTTAGCTGAGCAATTCGTACAGCATCGCGAAGAAGTGGTCTTCGGGATAATGGGTCACGATCGTTACGTTCGGTTTCATCTGCGCAAAGCCGTAGTGGTCCACGATGAGCGTCCCTCGCATCGGGTCCGGGCCGATCGCGATATCAACGCCTAAGAACTCTGTCGTTGCTGGTGCCGGATCAATGGCATGTGCCAACGCGATCGGATCGGGGAAGTCGGGGCCTTCGAGCCTGGTCTCTTCAAAGGCAAATGCCTGCAGAGTTGCCTGGATATCGATGCTGAAGTCGGCCAGTTCGCTGCCGAGAGCACGCATCTCTGCTCGGCGAGTTTCCGTGACGACTGCTGATGCAATCGAGATGTCCCAGCCAACGAGTTCGATTGGCATACCCGAGCGCAGTACGACCCGAACGGCCTCAGGGTCGACCCAAAAATTGAACTCGGCGGTGGGTGAAATATTGCCGGGGCCGTGTTCGCCTGTGCCACCCATAATGACGACCCGCTCAACCTTGTCGGCAATATCGGGTGCCCACAGCAAGGCGATAGCCAGGTTGGTAAGCGGGCCAATGGCGACCAGGGTGATTTCGCCGGGATTCTCTCGAATGGTGTCCACAATGAACTGAGGGGCCCATCCGGGCGTCGGTGTGCGACCTTGCAGATCTAGTCCAATATCGCCAAGACCGTCTTGACCATGGACGTTCTCAGCCGTCTCTAGATCGCGTACAAGCGGCGCCCCAGCCCCTGCGATTACTGGCGTGTTCGCGCCGCACAACTCAACGGTGTAAAGGGCATTTTGGACCGCTTGGTCCAGTGGCACATTTCCGGCAACAACGGTGAAACCGACGACGTCGATGTCAGGATGCTGCAACGCCATGCACATGGCAACAGCATCGTCACTAGCGGTATCGGTGTCGATCAGGAACTTACGCATCCGGTGACGTTAACAAGCTGCGACACCTGCTGGCGCACCGCTGTCGCGACCTCTCAGCTCGCATCGTTTTGGTAATGACGCCGCTGGAGGGCAATCTTTGCATTGAAACATCTTCAGGGGAAGACCATGGAACGAGTTCTTATAGCCAACCGCGGCGAGATCGCTGTGCGTATCGCACACGCTGCTGCAGCGTTAGGGATCGAGACGGTAGCAATCGCTCCGCCAGCCGATGCCGCCGCGCTACACACCACCGTCGCAACAACGACCGTGATGCTTCCAGCAGCAGGTGACCCGGTCGCTGCATACCTAGATATCGATGCGGTTATCCAAGCCGGTGTCGACGCTGGCTGTGACGCGGTGCACCCTGGTTATGGCTTCCTGTCCGAGAACGCCGAGTTTGCACGTCGCTGCGCTGCGGCTGGCATGACCTTCGTCGGGCCGAGCCCTGAGGCATTGGACCTTTTCGGCGACAAGCTCCAAGCGCGCGCTCTGGCTGCCCAGCTCAATATCCCAACTGTTCCAGGAAGCCCAACAGCGGTTCCCACAACAGACGATGCCATTGCGGCAGCAGAGTCGATTGGTTATCCCGTGATGCTGAAGGCCGCCGCCGGCGGTGGTGGACGCGGTATGCGAGCGGTCATGGAACCAGGCCAACTCGCCGATGCATTTGAACGCTGCCAAAGCGAGGCCCGTGCCGCATTCGGTGATGGCTCGGTATTTCTCGAACGCCTAGTTGTGGACCCTCGACATATCGAGGTCCAGGTTATGGCAGATAACACCGGCGCTGTCGTCCACTTTTTTGAACGCGACTGTTCTGTGCAACTGCGTAACCAAAAGGTGATCGAGATCGCACCAGCCGCGAACCTGGACCCAGCCCTACGAGCACAGATCCTGGCTGATGCGTTGACGCTCGTCTCTGGAGCGAACTATTGCAATGCAGGAACGGTCGAGTTTCTGATTGAGCCTTCGACCGGCGACTACTTCTTCATCGAATGCAACCCCAGGATCCAGGTTGAGCACACCATTACCGAGCAGGTGATGGGCACTGACTTAGTGCAGGTCCAGTTTCGGGTTGCCATGGGCGAATCGCTCGCGTCACTTGGATTAGGCGATCAGGCCGCGGTGGGCGAGCCGCGAGGCTGGTCGGTTCAAGCCCGCGTTGTCGCAACAGGCACCGGCACGATCACGGGGTACCGCGAACCATCAGGCCCGGGCGTTCGCGTCGATGGCGCCGGGTACGCCGGGTGGAGCCCACCACCCCAGTTCGACCCGCTGCTCGCAAAGGTCATCGTGACCACCAATGGTGGAACACACGAGGCTGCAATCGACAACGCCCGCCGAGCTGTGCACCGATTTCACATTGGCGGGTTGGCCACCAACTTGGGTCAGCTCAATGCAATCTTGGCTCATGATGCTGTTCGTTCTGGCGACGCCCGTACAACCTTGTTGGCGAACGAACCAGGGCTGACTGCTGCGGCTGCGGTGGCTAGTCCAATGATTGTGATGCTCGAGTCACAGGTTGGACAGCCAGCATCAGCGGGTGCGCCGGGTCCAGCGGCGCCTACTCGATCGTTGCCTCTGGAGGAAGGTGAGCAGGCTGTTGAGTCTCCTCTCGTCGGCGCAGTGATCGAGGTCAACGTGGCTGTTGGTGACGATGTCACCGTCGGCGACACGTTGCTCGTAGTGACTGCCATGAAGATGGAAACGCTGGTTACCGCACCATGTTCCGGTGTTGTCACCCAACTCGCCGCTGTCGGCGAAGGCGATCCCGTCATTGCTGGCGATGTGCTGGCCGTGATTGCGCCCAGTGCCGATGGCGCAGTTGCCACAGCTCCTCGTGGCGAGAACACATGGGGGCCAACGCTCGACGATGTAGCGATGCTTGAGAAGCTCGCTCATGAGCGATTGGCTCCGGGCTCGGCTGACCCTGGTGTGGTTCGCCAGCGCAACCGCAACAAGCTCACATGTCGCGAACGTATTGATCTACTTCTCGATGACGGGTCGTTCCGCGAGATCGGCAGCATCGCTGGCTTTGCGTCCTATAACGAGTTTGGAGATATCGACGCATTCACGCCGGCGAACATGGTTGGCGGCCACGGCATGATCGAGGCACGCCCGTCGATCGTCTGCGCCGACGACTTCACTTCACGTGGTGGTCACAGCGATGGGGCAATCGGGGCAAAAAGTACTTATCTCGATCGACTTTCGATCGAGTTGCAGATGCCGTCAATTCGCTTGCTAGACGGATCCAGCGGTGGTGGCAGCGTGGCAAGCATGGTGCCGAAGCAGAAAGAAACTGGCGATAGCGCTGCCAAAGAATCCAGTGGTGCAATCAAGGCTGGCCGGCCTCGCGTCTCGGGCGGCGGAGGCTCATTCCTGCCTGGCCATCTAGGTAGCTCTATGTACGCCCGCCAACTCGCTACTGTGCCGGTCGTCAACATGCTGCTCGGCAGTGTTGTTGGCTTAGGCGCAGCTAAAGCCGTGCTTGGCCATTTTTCGGTCATGGTCCGAGACACCGCCCAGCTATTCGTCGCTGGTCCTCCTGTTGTCAGCCATGCCATGGGTTACGACGTGACGAAAGAAGACCTGGGCGACTGGCGTATCCATTGCCGGAACGGTTCGGTTGACAATCTGGCCGAGAGCGAGCAAGAGGCTGTTGCCATGACGCGCCAGTTCCTGTCGTACCTACCATCGAGTGTGTATGAAGCACCAACGGTGCTTTCGTCGTCGACCTCTGACCCGGCGGACCGTCGAGACGAAGAGTTGTTCACGATCGTCCCTCGTAACCGCACCACCACGTTCGATATTCGACGGGCCATCGCGTTGCTGGCTGACAAGGGTTCGTTCTTTGAAATTGGCGCACTCTGGGGCAGCGATCAAGTCGTTGGGTTTGCCCGATTCAACGGTTACCCCATGGGGATTGTCGCCTCAGACAGCCGCCATATAAATGGTGGCGCCCTGACCGCCGACGGGTGCGACAAACTAACCCGCCACTTGGATCTATGCGACTTGTTCCATGTACCGGTTCTTAATCTGGTCGACAATCCCGGTTTCGCTGTGGGCATCGAACACGAGATCAACGGCACGATCCGCAAGGGTGCGACCTGGATGGTTGCGGCCGCTCAGTCGACCGTGCCTATGTTCAGTGTGCTGATGCGGCGCAGCTTCGGTGTCGCCGGCAATAACTATGCGACTCCCAGGTCCAATGCCACCATGCGGATTGCATGGCCAGCCGCCGATACTGGTGGTATTCCTCCAGAGGGCGGCATCGAAGCGGCCTACAAGCGGCAATTGGCCGAGGCCGATGATCCCGCTGCATTGCGGGCTGAATTGAACGCTCGCATCGAGAGTGCACGTGGGCCGATTGGCCCGCTCAACCGATTTGAGCTTGAAGAGATGGTTGACCCGCGCGATACCCGCCGATTGATCTGTGAATGGCTACCTACGGCCTATCGACTAGTCAATCTGCCTACAAACTTGGGTCCACGTCCGCTGGAGTTCCGACCGTAACGACAAGCTAGGGTCGCGGTAACGACCGCTTGACCTGGGAGAAACCATGACTGTCGATGATGTAGTTCTCTACGAAGCCGCCGATGGTGTGGCCACGATCACGCTCAACCGGCCTGACCGGTTGAATGCGTGGACTGGGCCAATGGGCCGTGCGTACTTCGACGCGTTAGACCGCGCTGCTGACGATCGCGATGTCCGCGTGATTGTTATCACCGGTGCCGGTCGCGGCTTTTGTGCTGGCGCCGATATGGACATGCTGCAAGGCATCGGCGCTGCCGGAGGAACCCGCAGTGATCCAGAGACTCGTACCCATACTCACGCAACCTCGATTCCCAAGCCCGTGATCGCCGCCATCAATGGGGCATGTGCGGGTCTCGGGTTTGTGCACGCCATGATGGCCGACATCCGCTTTGCCGCCGAAGGTGCCAAGTTCACCACCGCGTTCTCGCGGCGTGGGCTCGTCGCAGAGCATGGCGTTTCTTGGGTATTGCCTCGACTTGTTGGGCCGGCGGTATCGATGGATCTTCTTATGTCTGGGCGTGTCTTTTTAGCCGATGAGGCTGCCAAACTCGGCGTTGTAAATCATGCGGTGCCAGCCGACGAACTAATGGACACCGTCATGGCGTACGCACGCGACATGGCCGACAATGTGGCTTCGACCTCGATGGCGGTAATCAAGCATCAGGTATGGGCGCACTACGAACAGACTCTGGCTGACTCACTCGACGAGACAAACGCTTTGATGGCTCGATCGCTACGCCGTGCTGATTTCAAAGAAGGCGTGGCCAGCTTTGTCGAAAAGCGCGCACCAAAGTTCGCCTCGTTGACCGCCGCCGAAGCAGCTGACCTCTAGCCCTAGTCCGTGGTCGCTGACTAGCGTCCTGGGGACATCAATCAATACACAGTCTCGCATCTGACATCGGCACCTGGCCCGCGTGCCGCTGCAGGCATAGCTCCGGCGCTTAACTCGTTACCACCAGCGCTCGGCCAACGCGGAGAAGTTCGGTTGGCCTGTGGTTGCGGTGACGCCACCGTCGACCACTAGGCCATGGCCGGTGACATACGACGCGTCGTCACTGGCCAGGAACGCGACCGCACTAGCGATCTCGTCTGCCTGACCCATGCGGGCCATGGGTACCAGGCGCTCGTAGTGCTCTTGGGCCCGGTGGCTATTGGCCAGTGAGTCAGTCATGGCAGTAACCACGCCTCCTGGACAGACTGCATTGACGCGGATCCCATCACGGGCGTGGTCGGCCGCGAGCGCCCGGGTTAGGTTCATAACCGCACCCTTGGCCGCGTTGTAGGCCGGAAGTCCCCAGTCTCCAAACAGCCCCGAGATCGATGCGGTGTTCACGATGGCGCCGCCGCCGTTCGCTCGTAGATGTGGCAAGGCAGCCCGACAGCCGTAGAACACTGCGTTCAGGTCGACGTCAATGACGCGATGCCATTCGTCAATGTCCAGTTCGTCGACTCGGCCAAAAGAACTGATACCGGCATTGTTGAACACAATGTCGAGGTGTCCGAACTCGTTCACTGCTTCAGCCATCATTGCCTCGACCGCTTCCAGGTTGGTTACGTCGATGACATGAGCGATGACCGAATCGCCCAGTTCTTGGGCAAGCGCGACGGTTGCCTCTTCTTGAAGGTCACCAAGCACGACCGAGGCCCCTTCGCTGACCAACCGGCGAGCCGTCGCCGCGCCAATGCCTGATGCTCCGCCAGTAATGACTGCGACCTTGTCTACAAACCGTTCACTCATGCTTCGAACGTAGTTCGGGCGCGGTTCTCAGAGGAAAGTGGCTGGTCAGCTGTCGGCTCGATAGGGATCGGCTGCGAGGCCACGCTGTGAGATCGGGGCTCACTGGACTCCGGCTATGCGTCTCGTTTCCCCGGCCGCCGGCGCGGTGAGTATCGTCAAGTTATGGCTTACATCGAAGGACGACTGGTTCACGACGCAGACTCCCACATCATGGAGACCGCTCGGTGGCTGTTTGACTACGCCGACCCCGCTATTCGTGAATTGATCGAACCTGCCGACGACGCGAACGAGTTACACCTGCTCGGCACAGCCAGCAACGACGATGCCAGCGTCGACGACGCTCTCAACCAGGCAACCGAGCAGCATGGCTCTCATGCGTACCAAGCCGCTGAAGCTGCCGAGATCATGATGCGCAAGAACTTCGATGCCACCGGATCTTTCATCAAGGAAGATCGCCCACGCGCAATTGACATGATCGGCGTTGCGAGCCAATTGGTGTTCAACACCTTCCAGAATGGCCGGTTACACCGGTGGGAGCACAGCGGAAATCTTGATCTTGCGTATGGAGCGGCTCGTGCCCACAACCGGGGCATGATCGATTTTTGCAGTGTCGACGAGCGCATGTTGCCCACGTGTTATGTGCCCCTCGCCGATTTTGATCGGGCAAAAGATATGGCTCAGGAATGTTTGGACCAGGGTGCAGCTGCATTGCTCGTTGCATCCGGTTGTCCGGCCGGCCACTCGCCTAGTCACCACGGTTTGGACCCGGTGTGGGCATTGGCGCAAGAGGCCGGCGTGCCGGTTACGTTCCATGTCGGCGGGACTGGCCAAATAATTGACCCTGCCTATTTCAACAACGGCTTGCCCATTCCCCCTGATTTCCACGGCGGTGACGAGAACTTCCGGTCGGTCGACTACATGGGAATCCCGCGGGCTCCGCAGCAGACGCTCGCCACCATGATTTTCGATGGGGTGCTCGAACGGTTCAGCGATTTGAAGATCGGCGTCGTCGAGCTGGGCGCCATCTGGTTGCCGAGCTGGATGAAGCAGATGGAGTCGGCGTTCGATGCGTTCAGCCGTCACGAAGAACGGTTACAGAATCTGTCGATGCGCCCCAGCGATTATGTGCAACGCCAGGTCCGTGCGACGCCTTACCCGACCGAGGACGTCGGATGGATCATCGACAACATCGGATCCGACATCTGCATGTTCTCGACCGACTACCCGCACGTGGAGGGTGGACGACGCCCTGTCGAGCGTTTCGAACGCAGTTTGGGCGACGCGTCCGAAGACGTTCGCCATCGCTTCTATGCAGCCAACTTCGAAGACATGATGGGCGCTGCTCTTCCTGCAGATCTTGCCGCCGCCTAGCGGTCCTACCTAGGGACGGCTACGTCGTACATGTCCCTCGTGAATCGTTAACGGTTGGCCAGGTCCTGGAGGGCGTTGGCTCGTAGTTCGACCTTGCGGATCTTGCCTGAGGGCGTCATAGGAAGCTCGTCGACGAACAGGACGGCTCGCGGAATTTTGTAACTGGCGATGCGTCCGCGTAATGGTTCGATCAAGCTGTCTTCGTTGACCAACTCGTCGGTCGTGCCTTTGCTTCTCACGACGTAGGCGACAGGGACTTCGCCGAGCCGTTCATCGGGGTAGGCCACGACCGCTACTTCGGCTACGCCGTCGACGTCGAGCAGGTAGCCCTCTACTTCGGCTGGCGACATATTCTCTCCGCCGACCTTGAGCATGTCCTTGTAACGGCCCACCAAGACCACATGGCCGTCGGGTCGCAGAGATGCCATGTCGCCAGTGTCTAGCCAGCCATCAACGATCGCTTCGGCCGAGGCCTCGGGGTTCGCCCAGTAGCCAGCGGTCACGGTGAAATTACGGATGAAGAACTGTCCAGGTGTGCCGTCGTGAATGACCGCACCGGTGTCAGGGTCACGGATCTCAACCTCGACGCCGTCCATGGGATAGCCAGAGGCTTCGGTGCGTTGTTCCAAGGTGTGGCTGGGGTGCGATACGCAGATGAAGGACCAGCACTCACTCATGCCGAAACCGCTGATGGTTCGACAGATGTCCTGGCTGCGACGAGCGATCGGCACAGTCGATCCCATGCCAGCAGGCAGGCTGCCGATCCGTAGTGACCCAAGGTCACGCGGCTTGCGTGCTTGGGCCGCCAACTGTTCGCCCCAATGGCTGTCGAAGCCGTGTAACACCGTCCCGCGGAAAGCCTGGACAGCATCAAGGGTGGCGTCGGCATCGAAGTTCTCGAAGAGAACCTGACTTCCGCCGGTGAGCGCTGCCGTCACCGCTACCTCGGACAGCGAATAGATGTGAAACAGCGGCAGGTAGTTCAGATGCACGTCGTTCTTGGTGTGGCCAAGTATCTGTGCTCGTTCTCGAATGTTCAGGATGGGCCGGTGCGAGTGCATCACGCCTTTGGGCAAGCCGGTGGTGCCCGACGTGTACGCCAGGATCATGAGCTGGTCCGGATCCACCGAGGTGGCCCGATCGGCAAGGGCTTGGTCGGTGATCGTCTGACCTGCGTCCAGCATCTGTTCCCACGAGGTGCTGCCATCGAGCTGCTCGCCCAACATCACGATGCTGCGAAGATGACCTGCCGCTTCGATTTCGGAACGGGCCTCGGCAAGCAGTGACCGATAGTCGATCGGCCCTGACTGATCGATCGTGATCAGATGAGCGCACTCGGCGTTGACGACGGTGAACGCCATATCGTCAGATCGATAACGCGTGTTTAATGGCACCAGGCAGCCGCCGACCTTGCCCACGGCGTACATCACGTGAAGCCATTCGGGGCGGTTGGTCATCCAGATTCCAACATGGTCGCCACACTCGACGCCAATGGCCAGGAGTCCCTTGGCGACCCGGTCGACGTTGTCGGAAAATTCGGTGTATGTCTCGGACTGGACGGTGCCGTTGGGCTCGACGAAATGGACAGCAGGATCGCTACCCCACTGCCGAGCGGCTCGTGCGGGGAGATCGCCAAGCCGTAGGTCCTGCAGATGAGAAGACATAGTCACTCCCCCAGCGTCGCGGCCGGCGCACTCGTCATGCAAACGGCGGGGCTGCGCCAGCTCGCTGCGGTGTCACCGGTACCCGTTTGAAGGCGTGCTTCTCTTGTGCTTGGTCGGCTGCATTTTCGACGCAACTTTTTGCCGTTGGACCCGGCTGAACTGGTGGATGGAATACGAGCACGGTGCTTCCCTCGGGTCCTTTCGTTTAGGCAAGCAGATCACCAATCCTGCTGTGCACGACGCCAGTGACTCTGAAATTCTTGTTGCTCGACCGACCTTAAGGGCTTTCGCTCTTATTATCGAGTCACATTTCTTCCGGCGCAGCAATGCCGAGCAGCCCAAGCGAGTGGGCGAGGACGCGTGCGGTCAGATCGGCGAGTGCGAGGCGGCTTGAGCGGACTGGTTCTTTGGACTTCAGGATTGGGCACTCTTGGTAGAACGACGAAAAGTCCGACGCCAGCTCGTACACATAGGTGCAGAGCTTGTGGGGTGCATAGGTGCCAAGGCTCGCCGTGATGGCCGTCGGATAGGCAAGCAGCCGCAAGGCCAGGGCGCGTTCTTGTGGTTCGATGAGAGCGATCGGAACCTGGCGGACCGACGCCCGCTCGATGTCGGCACGGCGAAACACCGAGCAGATCCGTGCGTGTGCGTACTGCAGGTAGGGCCCCGTACTGCCTTCGAATGCCAGCATCCGGTCCCAATCGAACTGGTAGTCCTTGATCCGGTCGGTGGAGAGGTCGAAGTACTTGAGAGCCCCAATGCCGACCATCTCGGCAACCTTGGCACGCTGGTCGGCCGCCAGTTCTGGGTTCTTCTCGGCAATGGCCGCCTCGGCTCGTTCGATTGCTTCGTCGAGAAGGTCAGCAAGTTTCACCGAATCGCCGGCCCGGCTGCGCATCATTTTGCCATCGGCACCGAGCACGTTGCCGAAGCCAACGTGCACTGCCTCGGTCGGCTCGACGAGCCAGCCGGCCTTCGCACAAACAGAGAAGACCATTTCGAGGTGATTGGCCTGCGGGCTTCCGACCACGTAAAGCATCAGGTCCGCCCCCAATCGTTCGACCCGGTCCACGACGCACGCCAGGTCACTGGTGGCGTACATGAATGCGCCCGTCCGTGACTTGGCGATCATGGGCAGCGGGTCTCCGTCGCGGTTCTTGAACCCATCGGGGTAAACCACCATTGCCCCGTCGTCTTCCGAGAGCAGCCCGGCGTCGTCAAGACGCTGGTACACGCCTTCCATAAGCGGCTGGTAACGACTCTCGCCGGCTAGGTCGTCATCGGTCAGCAGCACGCCAAGCGTCGAATAGACGCTGTTGAAGTACGCGTTCGACATATCGACCAGTCGACGCCACAGGACGAGGGTCTCTTCGTCGCCACCTTGCAGCAACACAACACGTTGTCGAGCGCGTTCCTGGAACGTCTCGGATTCGGCGAACTTGGCGTTTGCTTCCTTGTAGAAGCTGTCAAGGTCGCCCTGGGACAGTCCGCTAGACGCAACGTCTTCGCCAAGGTCGAGCAGGTGCTCGATGAGCATGCCGAACGGGCGTCCCCAGTCGCCGATGTGGTTCTCTCGGATGACCTGATGACCCAGGCACTCCATCATCCGCACCAGCGAGTCGCCAATAACCGTCGAGCGGAGATGGCCGACGTGCATTTCCTTGGCCACGTTTGGCGCCGAGTAGTCAATTACCACGGTCTTCAGGTCGGTGGCGGCAGCCACGCCGAGACGATCGTCGTTTGCGACCTCGGCCAGCAGCGACTCGAGGAAGGGCTGAGAGAACTCGACGTTGATGAAGCCAGGACCTGCGACCTCAAGTGAACTGGCCACGTCGGTCAACGCTGCTGACTCGGTGACGCTCTCAGCGAGATCACGCGGATTTGCGCCAACTTTTTTGGCGAGCGCAAGAGCACCGTTGATCTGCGCATCGGCGCGGTCAGAAGGACGGACGACCGGGTCAGCCGGATCGCCACCATTCATTTCAGAGAAGATGGGTTCGAGAAGTTTCGTGAGTGTGGCTATGGGATCGGTCATGCGGTGACCATTGTGCCTGGCCAGCACCGTCGCTTTGCCGATAGGCGTTTCCAGGCGCTGCGGATCTTGATCAGATGTTCGGTTTCACGACCTCGGCGAACTCGTCGTGAGCAGCGAGTGCGCCTGACATCTGTTCCCAACGGGCGACAAATCCGTGAACTGTGCCGTCGAAACGGGTGACGGTCGCGGGGGTGCCGGCTGCATTCAATCGCGCCGCCCACTCTTCGCCTTCGTCGCGTAATGGGTCATATTCGGCGGTCTGGATGTGGGCGGGGGCCAGCCCGCTCAGATCGGTTGCTCTCGCGGGTATGGCATAGGGGTTGTCGCGGTGTTCAGCGGGCACGAAATGGTCCCAGAACCAGGCCATGTCGGCGGCCGACAGGAAGTAGCCGCTGGCGTTGTCAACCATTGATGGCCGCGTTTGCCGGTCGTCGACGCATGGGTAGATGAGTAGCTGGTAGGTCAACAGCAGGCCTTCGTCACGGGCTCGCAGGGCGACTCCCGCCGCCAGGTTCGCTCCGGCACTGTCGCCAGCAACCGACACACGGTCAGGGTCTCCACCCAGTGATGCGCCATGTTCGGCGAGCCAGGCGGTGACTGCCCAGCAGTCGTCGTGGGGCGCGGGGAACGGATGCTCTGGGGCCAGGCGATACTCGACGGACACGACCAGAGCCCCGGTGCGGGCGGCCAGGCGGCGGGCGAGCGAGTCGTGCCCCTCGATGCTCGATAGCACCCATCCCCCACCGTGGAAGAATGCGATCATGGGCAGGCCCGAGGCGTCCGAATCCGCATAGAGGCGCACCGCTATATCGCCGGCTGGTCCAGGGATCGCTCGATTCTCGACTCGAACGAGTTCATCGCCGGCTGGTTTCGGCGCCCGTAAATAGTTGGTACGGGCTTGGTCAGGTGTCCCTGAGCTCAGTGGTGGAATCCCGGCGGCCTGTGCGGCTGCGAGCATCTCGGCAATATCGGCATCAACGGGCATGACCAAGTGTGGCCTACCAACGCTGGCTGCGCCGAAACGCGTGTCTCGTTGGCTCGTGTGCGTTGTTGTTGTCGCTGGCAAATTTGGCTGTGTGCAGAGCTGGGAGGACAATGTGTCATGGACATAGGAATCTTCTACGGCGCTGCCGGAACTCTGCTCAGTGGCGATGACCTCGTCGCCGACGTGACGCAAGCGCAGGTGGCCGGGTTCAGCTCGTATTGGATACCCCATATGCCGTGGGGGCCTGATGCGCTGACTTCTTTGGCTATTGCGGGGCGCGAAGTTCCTGATATCGAGCTCGGTACCGGGGTCGTGCCTACCTGGCCTCGTCACCCGTTGGCAATGGCGCAACAGGCGCTCACCACTGCATCGCTTATCGGCGATGGGCGGCTGTCTCTGGGAATCGGGCTCGCTCACAAACCAGTAGTTGAAGGCCAATGGGGAATCCCCTTCGATAAGCCGATCCGTCATGCCCGGGAATACCTTTCGATTCTGGCGCCGGCGCTGCGCAACGAAAAGGTTTCGTTTGAAGGCGAGACGTTGACTGGGCGTGGCTCGGCGCTGATGAAGGGGGTCGAGGCTCCTCGGCTTTACGTGGCTGCCCTGGGCCCGCAGATGCTGAAGCTCGCCGGGCGTATGGCAGACGGGACTGTCTTGTGGATGACAGGCCTGGAAACCTTGCGGACCCATACTGTCCCTGTGATTGGTCAGGCGGCCGAGCAAGCTGGTCGCCCGAAGCCGCGGATCCTTGCTGGCGTGCCGGTTCTGTGCACCGACGATGTGGCGGCTGGTCGGGCCTTCGCTGCCAAGCAATTCAAGGTCTACGGTCAGTTGCCCAGTTACCGGGCCATGCTTGACCGCGAGGGTCTTGCCGGACCCGAAGATTTCGCGGTCATTGGGTCAGAAGACGAGGTGGCTACGCGTCTGCAAGAGTTCGCGGATCACGGCGTCGACACCATCATGGCTGTCGAGTTCGGGCCCACCAAAGATGACTATGAGCGGACACGCGCCTGCCTTAGCCAACTGGTCTGATCAATGGCGAACCGGTGCTTGGCACCGGTTTGCTGTGGCACCTGCAGGTCGGCCCTCGTCGCGACATGAACAGCGGCACCTAACCTCACTGTGTGATCCTGACTCGCGCTGTACGTGCCGCTCTTGGTTTCTGCGCGGGGCGCTTGGCCAGAAATGAATGGTTGATGGGCATTGTGTATGACCTGATCAACGGTGAGCAGTTCTCCACCCTTGGCCATCACGAGGAAATGCTGGCTGATTCTGTTCGGGTCGATGCGTATCGGCAGGGCATCGCGAACGCGGTGAATAAGGGCGACGTTGTTGTCGACCTGGGCACGGGGACTGGTCTGCTTGCGTTCATGGCCAGCAGCGCTGGAGCGGCGAAGGTGTACGCACTAGACCATGCCGATGTCATCCGTCTTGCCAAGGACGTTGGCGCTGAAAACGGTTTCAGCAATATCGATTATGTGCAAACGAATAGTCGGGAATGGACCACCGGTGAACCGATAGATGTTGTTGTGCATGAACAACTCAACGATGAGTTGTTCGGCGAGAACATGATCGCCAACTTGTTGGATCTTCGGGACCGTGTTCTGCGTGGTGGCGGGCGTATTGTCCCGGGCCGATTCCGGTTGTTCGTAGAACCAGTTCGTCTCCACGAGCAGCACCGCGTTCCGCACATTTGGGATATGAACTTGGGTCAGGGTTTGGACTTCACCAGCCTTGCGAGTTCACCGTTTACCGCAGATCCTTTACACGCCCTTGAGCAGGGAAGCGACCATGTTCTCTTGCGTCGCGGCGCTGTCGAATGCTTGCTTAGCGAGCCGGTCCCAGTGCTCGAATTTGATCTGATGACGTTGAAATCTGGCGCCGATCTCGAACGAAGTCATACCTGTGAACGGGTCGTAACCCAGGCAGGCCTCGTGGACGGCTTCTGCGTTTGGTTCGAGGCGATTTTCGATGATGAGGTTCAGCTGAACACCTCGCCTCTGCTTCCACCAACCTCTTGGGGAAACCGGCTGCTGCGGGTACCTGCACGCCACTACGACATCGGCGAGGTGCTCTCATGGAGCCTGGAGCTCCGCCAACTAAACGATGCTTCTTCCTGGCGGGCTGTGATTGGTTAGCAACGGTCCGCTGACGAACTTGGACCGGTGACAGGCACTGGTTCGTTGTTGGTCGAGGTCGGCGCCCGTCTACCCCTCTCTCGGAGGAGGTCACTGTCTGGTGTCACTGTCTGGTGTCACTGTCTGGTGTCACTGTCTGGTGTCACTGTCTGGTGTCACTGTCTGGTGTCACTGACTTAGCGGCGTGTCGCTAGTTTTGGAATGGCATGGCGTGTTCGGCCAGCCAGTCAAGTTCGGTTTCCCAGCCGTCGGGCGTGGCCATAGGTCGCAGGACGAACTTGGACATGCCTGCGTCGATGTGGCGTTGCAGTAGAGCGGCGAGTTCATCTGCGCCATAGGGCAGAATGTCGGCTCGGTCAGCATCAGTTTTGCGCATCATGGCGGCGATCTGTTTGTCATCGAGCGGAACCCGTGAGTACGGGATGCTGATCCCGAAGTGGTCGTCGTCAATTGATCGGCCGGCCTCGGTGGCGGCCGCCATGATGGTTGCAACATGTGAGTTCGCCTCGGCTGGGGTTGCCCGCGAGCCAAGCCAGCCGTCGGCGTGGGTGCCGGTGAGTTGCAAGGCCCGAGGCCCATTGCCACCAAGCCAGATCTCGAGCGGGTCTTGGACCGGTGGCGGGCCAACCTTGATGGCGTCGTAGCTCCAGCCGCCGACCTCGGCGGTGACTGGCTCGCCGGCCCACCAGGCCCGGCAGAGTTCGATCGTTTGCTCGATCCGTGTCGTGCGGTCCATACCGATGGTGCCCAGAGCAGCCCGCTCTTTGGGACTGCCAATACCGGGCATGAACGCCAGCAGCAGCCGTCCGTGGGTGAGGCGATCCAGATGGGCGAGTTCCTTCGCCAGTAGCATCGGGTTGCGCCCGGCTACCACCACGTTTGTTCCGAGCTTCAGGCGGGTGGTGCGGGCGCTTGCCATAGCAAGCGCTAGTTTCGGCTCGATCACCGGCGCCATTGGGGTGTCCGATAGCCAGACCGTGTCGAACCGGCGTGCCTCGAGCCCGTCGATGAAGCTGGCGAACTCGTCGGGGTCAGCAGGCGTGTTGTTGGTCGCCAGGGCGATACGGATCTTCACGTAGCAAGCATTGCGCATGTCATCGACGCCGCTTGCATCCAATCGCTGATCATGTAGATCTCGGCGGCAGTACTTGACGTTCTGCTGGGCGGGCGTTAGACCGCCGCCTCGGCCATCCGCGTGATCAGTCCTGACACGAAGGCGTCGAACTCCGCGTTTGGTTGACGTAGGATCCATGTTTCACCAAACGGATCTGGCGCGGTGATCGAGCTTCCTGCCATGGTCGCGAGCACTTCATGACCGCAGAACGGCACGTACACCTCGGAGTAGCCGCCCTCATGCGCCATGACCAGACGGCTGTCGCAGACCTCTGCGGCGAGCTCCATTACCTGGGTTGTCATCGCCCCATAGGTCGCCTGGTGACACATCATGCGACCCAGCGGGTCTATCGCTGCGGCATCGAAGCCGCAGGCGATGATCAACACATCGGGGGCGAACGCCCGCACGGCCGGCAGGGCAAGACGCTCCATGGCTTCGAGGTAGCTGTTGTGCCCGCACCCGGGTGGCAACGGCACGTTTAGGTTGAACCCGGCGCCGGCTCCAGTGCCTCGATCTTGGGCTGCACCCTTGTCCAGCGGATAGTTGCGGTCCTGATGGATCGACACGGTGAGCACGTCGTCGCGGTCATAGAAGATCGCCTCGGTGCCGTTGCCATGATGTACGTCCCAATCGATGACCGCGATGCGGCCGGCCAGGCCCTGGGCTCGAGCGGCCTCGATCGCTATTGCGATGTTGGCGAACAGGCAGAACCCGTTGGGGCGATCGGGCAGAGCATGGTGGCCTGGGGGGCGAGTCAGCGCATAGGCATTCTGTAGCTCGCCGCTCAAGACTGAGCGCAGTGCCTGCACCACGAGACCAGCGGACTGGGCGGCGATCTCGTAGCCACCCGGGCCGAACGGTGTGTGATACCCGAGCTCGCCGCCGCCCGCGTCCGAGAGTGCTTTGAACGCGTCCAGATAACTCCGCGGATGCACCCGTAGTAGCTCGGCATCGGTCGCCGCCGTTGCGCCGCGCATGTCGAGCTCTGCTGCCAGTCCAGTGACCTCGATCAGGTTCTTGAAGCGCCGCTTACTCTCTGGCGTCTCTGGTAGGCCGCTCGCTACTTTCGGCTGCACCAGCCCACCGGCCGGCAAAATGTCGACGTAGTTGCCTCCCGAGTGCCAGAAGGTCGTTTCGTCCCAGAAGAATCCCGTGGCCATGTTTGCTCCCGTCGCTTCATAGCGATCTTAACGATCTCAAAGGATGCGAGGGTCCTTGATCCACGATCCACGATCCACGCTCAAGAGCTCATGAGTACATGAGTACATGAGTACATAAGCACGCTCGTCATCAGCGGCAGCTCGACGACGACAGCCCGAAGATTACGCCTCAGCCAAACTGGTCCGTCACTTCCTCGCGGTGCTGACGCTGTGGGTGTCGAAAAGGTCGCTGTATGGAGCTACTCGCGACGTGCGCTGATGGCATGCCTGGTTGCGAATACTCATCCGGTACGTAGCCGCTCGCTGGCCTATGGCCGAAGCGTGTTCTTTGTCAGGATCTGCGGCGAGATGACCAGCATGTGTGGAACGATCGCATCCGTCTCGGGGTTGAGTGCGTTCCCGATCCAGTTCATCCACTGCGTGTCGCAGGCCCACGGCGTCAGGCGAGGGCTGCCTGCACCCGGGGGATCACCTCGGTGACAAATAATTCGAACGATGCCATTGCCTCAGCGTGGTCAAGCGATCCCCAGCAGAATGAGGCGAGCGAGTAGTCGACCTGGGAGTGGGCCGCGACTTCCAGCAAGTTCGCTGCGACATCGTCGGGATCACCGGCGGCGAGCAGGCCCTGTTCGATCGCTAGGGCGCCGTCGCCGTCGAGGGTCGGGTTCGACTCGCGTGGTTCGCCGATCCTGCGAAAGTGGGTGGTGATGTTGTGGTCATAGGCCTTCCACGATTCGATCGCTCGACGCCGGGCACTGTCGCTGTCGGCGCCGACCAAGACATGGCGAGAGAAAGCGGTCGTCGGCACCGGGTCAGGGTTGAGCCGGCGTGGGCTGTTCGCGTGGGCTGCAGCGGTCTGCTTGTGCAGGTTCGCGTTCTCGATAATGCGGTCTGCGGAACCACCGAGCACGACGTGCAGGTTGTGCCGTCCGGCGTAGTCGGCATTGCCGGCGTACCAGAGCGGCGGGTAGGGCTTCTGTACCGGCTGGAAAGGGACCGCCGCGCCGTCGACCGGTTCGCCGCAAAATATGGAAAGCACCTGCTCGAGGACATCGCCCATGTTGGCCTCGCGCTCGTCGGGGTCGCGTCCAAGCAGACGTTGTTCGGGTGAGCTGTCGCCCTTGCCGAATCCGATCTCGAGCCGGCCGCCGGTCAGCGCGTCAAGCATCAGGAGTTCCTCGGCCAGTCGTATCGGCTCGTACAGCGGCAGTACGTGCACCAATGAACCCAGGCGGATCGTCGAGGTGTGTTGGGCTGCGGCGGCCAGGAACAGACTCGGCGATGGTGTCGCGTCGAGCGGGGTCAGGTGGTGCTCGGTGGTGTGGTACCCCCAGAGCCCTGCATTCTCGGCGGCGGCGATCAGCTCGAACCGTTCGCGGTACAACCGGTCAAGACCGATGCCGGGCCGGGCCTCGAGCAGGTCATAGAGCCCGAACCGGATCGCTGGTGCTTTTTCGACCATGCCCTCATCGTAGGTGAGCGGGCTCTCGGCGCACGATCCGGCCACCGGCGTCGCCCACACACACCGCATCCACACCCGATATCCACACCCACAGGGACCACAGCGACGGCTCCCGCAGCGGTGCTCTCGCCGAGAACGAGGCCGGGGTCAGCCCCAACGGGCACGCCTACGGTGTCGACGCGAACACAGTCGGCGAGTTCGGGGGACTCGACTTCGACCTTCATCACCATCGTCGATCGCCATCGCCAATCAGTTTGACCCGCTGGCCGGCTAAGAATCAGGCGCTGCTCCCGGTCTTGGGTTCGGTGTGCCAGCATGTTGTTATGACCTTGTCTCAGCTGTCGGTGCCCCAGGTAGATGCTTCGGTAGATGCCTTATGGGACGCGGCGTTGCCCGTCTTGTTCGACTACATCGCGATTCCTGCGAAGTCGCCGGCGTATGCACCGAATTGGGCCGCCGAGGGGCACCTCGCTGACGCGGTCGAGCTGATCCGTTCTTGGTGTGCTGAGAACGCGCCGGCTGACGCCAATGTTGTTGTGCATGAGATCCAGGGCCGCACCCCGCTGATCACGATTGAGGTTCCTGCCTTCGGAGATCCAACGTCGCAAGACACGGTGATGTTGTACGGGCATCTTGACAAGCAACCTGAGATGACGGGTTGGCGTGACGGCCTTGGCCCGTGGACGCCGGTGCTCGAGGGCGACCGTTTGTATGGGCGCGGCGGTGGAGACGACGGGTATTCGGCCTTTGCCATCATTGGGGCCCTCAACGCGTTGCGCGATGCCGGTGGCTCGCATTGTCGGTGTGTGGGTTTGATCGAGGCAAGCGAAGAAAGCGGCAGCGTCGACCTGCCTGCCCATCTCGAACAGCTCGGCGATTTCCTTGGCGATATCAGTTTGGTCGTCTGTCTCGATTCGTGCGCTGCCGACTATGACGCCTTGTGGGCAACGACATCATTGCGGGGTGGCGTAGGCATTGAGCTACGTGTTGATGTGCTGGACCGGGGCATGCACTCTGGTCTGACGAGCGGCGCGGCCCCAACAAGCATGCGGGTGCTTCGTCAACTGCTCGATCGCATCGAGGATCCAGTGACGGGTCGAATCCTGCTCGATGGGCTGCACGCCGAGATTCCCGAGGGCCGCATCGCCGAGGCACATGCTGCGGCCGCAACAGGCGTTGATGTACGTAATGACATCGCGTATTCGGGCACGACCGAGGCACCGCACGGAAGTGCTGCCGACATGTTGTTGGCAACGACGTGGGAGCCAACGTTGTGTTACGTCGGCATCGATGGCGTGCCGTCGCTTGCCGAGGCCGGCAACGTCTTGCGTCCCTTTACGACCCTTGGGCTCTCGTTCCGGTTGCCGCCAACGGTTGATTGCGGGGAAGCCGCCAAGTTGCTGATCGAGGTGCTCAGCGCAGACCCTCCGTCGAATGCCACGGTCACTGTCACTGCGACCAAAGGTGGAAATGGGTGGAATGCGCCGGTAACCGAACCATGGCTGGCCGAGGCTCTCACTGCTGCTTCCATGAGCCACTTCGGCAGGCCTGCGGGCGGCATGGGTATCGGCGGTGGCATTCCGTTTATGTCGATGCTGGGTGAGCGATACCCCGACGCACAGTTCCTGATCACCGGCGTGCTTGGCCCAGAGTCAAACGCCCACGGTCCAAACGAGTTTCTGCATCTGCCGACGGCACGTAAGGTCACGGCGTGTGCGGCCCATGTCATCGACGCTCACGCCCGCCGCTGATGGCCAAGGCCGTGTTGGTTCTGAGCTGATCAGAGACGTTGCGCTGCACCATCTGCCTGCGTTGGTCGGTGCGTTCGGAAGTCCCGTTAGCGCAGCGCTGCGTCCAGCGCTTCCAGCAGCACGTCGATGTCGTCGGGGGTGTTGTAGACGTTTGGCGAGACGCGGATGGCGTCGCCTCGCAGCGAAACGCGAATGTTGCGCTTGGCGATCTCGCTCATGGCTCGTTGCGTCGTCGCGACATCGGTGTGGCGGATGCCGACGATGTGCCCGAAGTGATCGTCGGGCCCGGGTATGGCGTACGGGCTCGATTCCAGATGGGCGAGCAAGGGTGCCATCAAATGGGTGCAGTAGTCCGCTACCTGTGCTGGTCCCCACGCCAAGACTTGTTCGAGCGAGGCATTGGCCATCGACAGGGTGACATCGTTGGCGTGACCACCAACGTCGAATCGTCGGGCTCCTGGTCTGAAGGTGTCTCTCAGGCCTGTCCCGGTGGTGTTTTGGCTTCCGGCACGGTTGCTCCAGTGGTGCTCGAACGGCGTTGCGTCGATCAGTCGCTCACCAACAATAGAAATCGCGAACTGGTCAGGGCAGAACAGCCACTTGTATGCAGAACAAAGCAACAGGTCAGGTTGAACATCTGCGTACGCGAATGGGACAGCACCGAGTGATTGGGTTGCATCGATCACTACGAGTGCGTCGACTTCGCGGGCTTTGCGAGCGATGGCGGCAAGATCGAACGCCGTGCCGTCGGCCCATAACACGGTGGACAGGCTTACAACGGCGGTTCTGTCGTCGATGGCATCGATCATCGCCTGTGACCAGCGTGCTGCCAGCCCCTGGCCTTGAGCAGGTCGTTCAACGGTGACCATCGAGGCACCGGTGCGTTCACATGCCGCTATCCACGCGTAGACGTCGCTGGGAAATTCCTCTTCGGGAACCACGACTGTTCGGCCGGGGCGAAGTGCCCAGTTGTGCGCGGCGACGCCGATGCCGTAGCTGACCGCTGGTGCGATGGCGACTTGGTCGGCGGAACACCCAACGAGTTTGGCGACGTTGTTGCGGAATGCTTCTGACTTGGCGAAGTAGTCGTCGGGCGTCTTCGATGCTGGCACCAGCATTCGTTCTACGGCCGCTTTGCCTGCCCGCGTTGTCGCTAGCGGATACGGGCTGCGGGAGGCACAGTCCAGATAGTGCAGGCCATCGGGAAGAGCGAAGAGCGAACGTTGATTGGTGAGCATGGCTCGCTTCTTGATGCGTCGGCGGAAGTGGCCATGTTGGCACGCTTCTCAACAGCCATCTGCAGTTACGCTCGCTGACTTGTTCGGGTCAGCCTTGTTGCTCAGCTGATTGTGCAATAGGCGACGTTGTGTTGCTGGCATTCGGCCCGAAGGTTCGGCCCGTGATCGCCGCTCCAAACGCAGATTTGGGCGCCTAGATGGTTGCCGGCAACTAGCGCTTCACACGACAGCGTTGAGAGGGCGTGTTCTGTGCGTCGCTCGGCGACCTGCCAAGCCATGTCAGCAAAGGGCACGATGCCGATATCAGTTCGGATTGTGACGAGTTCACGGCCGAGCGCCCGACGTTGAGCCATATCGAATGCCCCGGTCAACTGCCCACCAGCCGATGCGGCCACGCTGCGGCAGAGCCGTAGAAACCAGAGGTTGGTCGTGTGGACCTCGACGTCACTGATGTGAGCCTCTTGTCATGACCAACTCACGAGCGTCACAGTTGCCCTATACATAAGGCAGTGCAGCTTTTCGACGAACGTCTCATCTTCAGCCCTTCAGACATCGTCAATCACTTGGCGTGTGAGCACTTGACCCAGTTGAACTTGCTTGTCGCCCGACGCGAACTCGACCGCCCAGTCGATGACCGCTCTGAGGCCGAACTCATTCGCAACCTTGGCCTGACTCACGAGGCGGCCTATCTCCAGGACCTAAAGGCCCAGGGCCTTTCAGTGGTCGAAATTCCCGGGTGCTCTAGCGCGAAAGAGCTACAGCAGGCTCACACCGCAACCGTCGAGGCCATGCAAGCAGGGGTCGACGTCATCTTCCAGGCGACGTTCTTCGACGGTTCCTGGCGGGGCCACGCTGACTTTCTCTTTCGAAGCAACCATCTCAACACCGATCTTGGTCCGTTCGGTTATGAGCCCTACGACACCAAGCTGGCCCGCACCCTCAAGGTCTCTGCGCTGGTGCAGTTGGCTGACTACGCCACCCAACTCGAAGCCATTCAGGGCGTTCGACCCCAGCGCGTACACATCGTGCTTGGCAATCGCGAGATCAGTTCGTTCGCGACCCACGATGTTGCCGCCTTTCACCGCCGGGCACGCCTGCGACTCATCGCTGCAACCGAGCCAATCGACCTGGCATCCGAGACCTATCCCGATCCGGTGAGTCACTGCGGCATCTGTCCTTGGAACGAGGTGTGTGAGCAGCGCCGAAAGACTGACGATCACTTGAGCCGGGTGGCTGGGCTGGGTAAGCCACAGATCAAGTCGCTGGCCGGCGTTGGTATCACGACGGTTCAGGGTTTGGCCGAAGCTGTCGAGGGGAAGGGCCCGCCGCGCATGCTTGCCGCGACCTATGAGCGCCTCCGTCACCAAGCCCAACTGCAGGCCACGACCGCGGTCGACGAGCCGCGCTTTGAGCTCGTCGATCCAGCCCTCAACCCGGCGGGTGGTTTCCGGCTGTTGCCCGAACCGAGCGCCGGCGATCTGTTCTTTGATCTTGAGGGTGACCCGTATCGCGGCGACGATGGTTCGGGCCTGGAGTATCTGTGGGGCGTTTCTAACGCCAGCGATGACTTCAGTTCGTGGTGGGCGCACGATTCGGATGCTGAACTGGTGGCTTTCGAAAATATTGTCGACTTCTTCATTGATTGCCTGGCCCGTGATCCAAAGATGCACGTCTATCACTACGCCGACTACGAGGTATCGGTAATGAAGCGGCTCGCGTCACGTCATGCGAGCCGCGAAGAAGAGGTCGACCATCTGCTTCGTAACGAAGTGTTCGTCGACCTATACGCGGTAGCTAGGCATGCGGTGCGTATCTCGAAATCGAGCCTCTCGATCAAGGATCTCGAGGTCTTCTATCGCGATGCTCGCGAGACAGATGTGCAGTCGGGCATGGCCAGCGTCGTCGAGTACGAGAAATGGATCGAAGCGCCCGACCAGGCAATCCTTGATGACATCGAGGCCTATAACCGTGATGACTGCCTGTCGACACACGGGCTTCGTGAGTGGCTCGAACTGCAACGCTCTGACGCAGAGACTCGCTGGGGCACGATCGAGCGGCGCCCGGTAGAAGAAGTCCTGCGGGGCGAAGAAGCCAACGAGCGGTCAGCCCGTGTAGCCCAACTGCGGGTCGAGCTTCTTGCTGACATCGCCCAGGGCCAGGATGCCCGAAGCGATTCCGAGCAGGGGCAGTGGCTGTTGGCCCATCTGCTCGAGTGGCACAAGCGTGAGACTAAACCCAGTTGGTGGCGGCTGTTCACGCAACGAGCGATGTCGCCTGAGGACCTCTGGCATGACTCTGAGGCCGTCGCGGCGCTCAGCTATGAGGGCGAGGTCGGCTCAGTCAGTCGGTCGCTGCTTCATCATTTTAGTTTCGACCCGGAACAGCCGCACAAGCTCAAGCCGCACAGCATGATGGATGATCATGCACCTAACGACGTGGGCAGCCATAAGAGCGTCAAAATCGAAATGGTCGACGCCGCTGCCGGCTGGCTAACAATCAAACGCGGCAAGACAAATACCAATCCGCTACCGAACAACCTGATTCCCGGTAAGCCAATGAATACCGACTTGCTCCAAGATGCGATCGAGGAAGTCGGTCAGAGCTGGCTCACCAACAGCCCGAGCGATGAAGACCGGGGTGAGTTCCCTGCGATTCGTGATCTGTTGACGCGTGCGCTTCCCCGAACAACGGCCGCGAAGCCACTGCGTCTGGCCGGCGAGTCTGCATCCGACGCGGTGATACGGGTCGCCGGTGAACTCGACGAGTCCTATCTGGCGGTGCAGGGCCCGCCAGGTACAGGCAAGACGTTCACTGGTGCACACATGATCAAGGCACTGGTAGCTGCCGGCAAACGAGTTGGTGTGGTCGCAAACAGCCATCGGGTGGTCGAGAACCTGTTCGAAAAACTCGCCGAAGTTGCGCCCGATCTCGCCATGTTGAAGGTCGGCTCCCAAAACCCCGAGATCGCCGGCGTCAAGTGGACCAAGCAAAGCAGCGACGGCGCAGAAGCACTCCACGTTGGTGACGTCGAGGTAATCGGAGGTACTGCCTGGCTGTTCGCTCGAACTGACATGCGCCACGCCATCGACGTGTTGGTAATCGACGAGGCCGGCCAGTTCAGCCTGGCGCACACGATCGCCGCCGCGACCTCGGCCAAGAACCTGGTGCTGCTGGGTGACCCGCAACAGCTCGATCAACCGGTGCAGGGAAGCCACCAACCTGGCACGTCCGCTTCTGCGCTGGCGCACGTATGTGGCGACGCTCAGACCATCAACGAGGCGCAAGGCGTGTTCCTCGATACGACATGGCGGATGCCCGCGTCGGTTTGCTCGTTCGTCAGCGACACGTTCTACCAAGAACGCCTCAGCGTCGAGCCGCACGCTCCTGCCCGCTCGATCGATGAGATCGCTGCCGGGCTCTACTGGGTACCGGTCCCTCACCAAGGCTGTAGCGGCCGCAGCTTCGAAGAAGCCGCCCGGGTCGCCGAACTGGTCACATCAGCACTCGGTTCAACACTGCGAGTCGAGGGTAAACCACCCAGGCCAGTGACCCCTGCCGACGTGCTGGTGATCACGCCATTCAACGCGCAGGTGCAGACCATCAGAGAAGCACTCGCGGCCCAAGGTCACGATGACGTGCTCGTCGGCACCGTCGACCTGTTTCAAGGCCGCGAAGCACCCGTCGTGATCTACTCGATGACCTCATCAAGCGCTGACGCCGCACCCCGCGGTATCAACTTCCTGTTCAGCACAAACCGCTTCAACGTCGCATTGTCACGGGCACAAGTCGCCGCGTTCGTAGTCGCCAGCCCCGCACTGCTCGACACCAACTGCGCCCACCCTGAACAGTTGCCCCTCGTCGGCGCACTCTGCGGCTTCGTGGAGGCTTGCGCAGGATCACCCACTCGGGGATGACCTGTGGTCATGCGAGCTGATTGCTTGAGTGCCATTGGCGCGCGCCAACGTCACCTGTTTAACGAGAACCTGGAATCAGGGATCTATCTGGGTGGAAGCCGTCACGCCACAGCGGCTCGAAAGTTAGCGAAGGTGTTACCGGGGAGTGGGTGGCGCAGTTCCCAGGTGATGGCGATGGGTCGTTCGTCGCAGTGGCTGACGTAGTCCGCCAGTCCGGCTAATAAGTACGGCTGCGTTCGCCCAGTTCGGCCGGGGTAAACCCTCGTGAGCGTCGCAGCCAGCGCTGTCTCTTGCCGAGCACCCACCGATCTTGATCATTCGAACACAGGTAGAGGTGTATCTGCATCCTTCGATAAGGAACTTATTCAAAATAGCCAAGTAGAGGGCTTTCGTGAAACAACGTTTGCATTACATGCGACTACACCGCTGCAGGGGCGTCCGTCAGCAGGCCCACGAACCACCTAAGCAGATCCTCGATGTCGAGGTCCTCCATGATCTCGAGCACCCGGTCGCCATGGTGTCCGGGAACCAATATGCCTTGCCCATAGGACGTGGTCACACCGTTGATTGTTTCAAGTCGCAGCAACAGAAGCTGACCTAACTCCGCTTCCTGTGAACTGTTCTGCTCAACAATTTGTTGTTCGTCGCCGGTCCGCATGTTCCGAAGATTCATGCCAACGCCGGGGTCAACGTCCACGATTTCATACAGGTCACGCCGACCGGCCTGCCATGATCGAAGCCGTTCAAGTTCGCTCGGTGGCAACACCTCGGCGCGATTTTGCAGGAACCGACCAAGCAGGCCGCCTTCATGAATCATGAAGTCCCGAGCCTCGGGGAATCCCACCAACTCTGCTTGAGCACCGCCACCCCCGCCAGGGGCGTACCGCTGGTTAAGCACCGTCTGTTCGGCATACATTTCGAGCTTCAAAAGCATCGCTCGCGTCGCAATGGGTTCAGGAAGCAACGGCACGTCTTGATGACACTGCTTGTACTTGCGCCCCGACCCACACGGACACGACTCGTTGCGACTGGCCGTGATCAATTCCTCGGCATAACTCTGCAGCATCCTCTCGTTCGTCGAGTCGGGGCCAGACAATCGGCGTACCAGCCGCGCCCCCTCGTCGAATCGACTTGCATCAACGGCTGCGTTCAGACACTTCACCAGTGCGGCGCCGTTGGTCTCGTCGCGCCGCAGGACCTGACGGTAGGCAGCCTCGGCGCTTCGCACCTGACCATGCAGTTCCCGGCTTCGTCCGGTCAGCAGCAGCGCCGCAATCGAGTCCGGGTCGGCCTGATGCAGCTCATCAGCAAGCAGATCAAGCGCAGTCTCTCGCATGGCTGACCCGTCGGTGGTCTCGGTCGACGCGTCGCTCATTGCAGCACGGATCGACAGCGCTGCCTCAGGTTCATGCATGTCGAAGAAGGCCAACGGCACCTTCTCGACCTTCAGGATGTCCTGGATCTCGCTGACGTCGATCTCAGGTAACTCGCCATCGCCAAAGGTATGGAAGCCAGACCACTCGCGCCAGATCTCGATAAGCCTGGCAAGTGCCAGCTGAGCATGGCGCTGCAGACCATAGGTCTCCGCTGCCAACCCAAGCCGGGAAGCTAGCGCTGCCTGGCCAGGCGTTTTCCAGTCGCTATCAGCCGGACCCCATTGTTCACCTCGATTGGCATAACCGTTGGCCCGGAGCAACTCGTCGATGGGCAGGGCTGTTGCCGTAAAGAACGATGGGTTCTGCAACGTCAGATCGAACATCACATGGTTTAGAACAACGCCAACGCCATCGGCGGCCGACTTCTGGATCCGATCCGCGATTGCCTGCCACTCTGTCGCACCGTCGCTCGCGACATCGCCGTCATCGATCACCTCAAAGCGGACCTGGTCACCCTCGCGCCACGCAACCAACAATCGCCCCACGTCGAAACCATCGACCCATTCCGGAACAGCCAGGTTGCGCCCACCTAACCCAGACCGATCCAGAGGGTTCCCCCGGCTGTCGTTGAGCTGGCCGCCGCTGGCCAGGTCGAAATCCAGCAGCCCAAGTGGGCCTTCGAGAGCAAGCACCCGGTTTGCAACGTCGGCGGCGGTGATCCGATGCGAGAATTTTCGGCGATGCAGGATCGCTGCGATGGTCATCAACGTCGCGGTCGCCGGATCAACCAATACGCGCTGGTCGTCGCGGGCGCCAACTACACCAACCCCATCGGCCATGGTCATGTTCTCGTCAACCATGTGAGCCAGGCCGTCGTCATCAAAAGACTCAAGCGAGCTGGCAAAGCTAGTAGCCCGAAGCGCTATGGCGGCATCGCGAAGTCGTATAGCGGCGTCTTCATGTTCCACACGAGCGCGCAACTCTTCAAGCCACTCGGTAAACGTCTCGCTCCACCCTTCATCAAACATCGCGAACTCCTCTAAGGCCGTGCTGGCTGCTGCCAAATCTGCAGCGCAAAGTCGTTCGCTTGCACCGCTGGTGAGTTACCAAGCTATCGACTGCGGCGCGACGAAGACCCAACCCAGACACCCAACAGAAACTGATTGAGATCTGCGACATCTACGTGCTGCTCATGGACAGAGCGCACCCGCCCTGTTGGGCACCTCCCCACGGTCTGCAGTACCAACAGGCGCCGCGAACAGACACCACAAACAGACAGATGGTCAAAGCTAGAAACGAACGCATGCGATGCCAGGTCGATCGATGCCGGCTTTCTGTTTCCGCTCGCACAGCGGCCCCAACACCAACAGCGGCCCCCGACCACATCGTTGACAATGTTGACGATGTTGCAGCAGCTAACCAGCGCGAACTCTTGACGTCTGCACAAGCACGCTGGCAAGCCAACCGGCCGCTGTCATACTCGTTCCGCTACACGCTGCAATGTGAATGCGACCAAGGCCCCTGGCAAGTAGTCGTCGACGCCGATGGAGCCTCCACCTCGACTCTCGTATTTGATGAGACCCGTATTGCCACAGCGCCCTATCTCTCGGTCGAGGACATCTTCGAGGACATCGAAAACGCGCTGAACACTGGCGACTTTCCCGTGGAAATCGACTATGGCTCCGACCTAGGCCTGCCTCATACCTACATCTTCAATGGGCCCGAGCTCGCCTCCGATGGCGGCTTCGTACTCGTCGTCACCCAGTTCATCGCCGACCCCGCCGACGCCCAAGCAGCAAACCGACAAGAATTTCAGGCAGCCGTCGAACGATGGCAACAAGCTGCCATCAGTGCCTATGACTTCACATTCGAAAGGATCTGCTTCTGCCCGATCGAGTACATCGGGCCATACGAAGCTTCAGCCCTCAACGGCGAAGTCATCGCTGCCACGCTCGACGGCATCGACGTGTTCGACGTCGACACGATCACTATCGAGGCCTACGGCGACCTAGTACTCACCGTCGAAGCGATATTCGCCGAGGTCGACCGAGCGATCGATGAGGCGTCCTCCTACACCGTCGAATACGACCCCGAACTGGGTTTCCCATCGAACGTCTTCATCGACTGGAACGAGCTCATCGCTGATGAGGAATCTGACTACACCATCACCGAATTCCTAGAGCAATAAGCACCGTAAACACTCAGCCGCTGGCACAACCCACTCTTCCACCCACGATCGCAGCACGGAACGCAGCCATCTTCGATGCCGCCGTCACGTCCGACATCAAAACCCTCACTGCGCTCACTAGCC
>Ga0209091_10000380_pt1 | contig 43174 bp, 37 predicted proteins | sample ArcticOcean_MG_C_6_FD_187438 | JGI IMG/M metagenome (GOLD analysis project Ga0209091, IMG submission 187438) | Marine microbial communities from western Arctic Ocean - ArcticOcean_MG_CB8_128 (SPAdes) (version 2) | ecosystem: Environmental > Aquatic > Marine > Oceanic | place: Arctic Ocean...
AAATATCAAACTTGCGAAGCACTTGAGAAGTTTTCAGAAAATACAATTAAATCAATTATTTACAAGACTGTTATCATTGAGTGGGAATAGTTATTAACACGTAACTCGCTGACTTATATGTATTAGTTTCTTAAAAAACATTCAAAAAACCTTCCTTTAAGTTAATACTCTTGAGCATTATTGGTCTTTTGCCGGCTATTGAAGAACAACACTACTCTCCATTCCCTTTTGATTGACAACGCTAATCCCTGCATGGCGTCCCCAATGACTGCATCGGTAGTTTCGCTACGTTCGGCTGCCTTTCCAACGCTGGGCTTAAATATTTAGGCTCTTGTTGTTATAGGGAAGTCCTTGAAAATGCAAGAATACTGAATGTGTTGGATATTTCGAGGCTATAGCGCCAGTCAATATCACTGGCCATAGATGGCTCTAATTATCGGTAGCCATTACTTAATTCCAAGGTATGATTGAAGTCATCTACTAAGCCATAAAGACAATATACTATACAAGCCAGCAGGAAAAATGTTATTAATGAATAACTATATAACAAAATAATAAAAGAGTTAATTTAATGTATAACATCAATCCTTTTGTCGAGCTTTCTGCCTCGATAGACTCCACCATTATTCAAACTTATATTATAGTTATGGCGCTCCTAGTTGCCGGTGGTACTTTATTCGACATCGTGCATAAGAGGAGTGCTAAATACTTCTTTAATAATTGGCAGAAATCGAAGGCTAATGCAAAACATCAAGTCAGTGGTGGCAAGAAAGCTTCAGTGGCTATTCAAACAGCCATAGATGGTTTAACTTCTGCAGAGTTAGGTGACTGTAGTACGCGCCGACAACTTGCACACCTTCTAACGATGTATGGATTTATTGCATATGTAGCTGCTACGGCGATTATGGCGTTTGGCTATACAGACTCTGCCACGCCAGTGATTTTAGCAAATCTTTGGCACCTTGGTGCCCTGATGGTTAGTGTTGGTGGGTTCTGGTTCTGGTTTTTCATTCGGGTTGATGTTTCTTCAGAAGGAAATTCGCCATTCCGTTTAGTGAGGGCTGACCTGTTTGTTGTCTCGCTCACGTTGAGTACGACATTCGCTCTTGTCTGGGCCTATGCCCAAACAACTGGAAACGCCACTTGGGAAATTCTTTTCCTTGGCTTGTACATACTCACAACAACTGTGCTGTTCGGATCAGTTCCCTGGTCCAAGTTTTCCCACATGTTCTTCAAGCCGGCTGCTGCCCTAGAGAAGAAAATGTCTGAGGCAAGCGGTGCACGCAATAACCTCCCTGAGCCTGTTGACCGGACCAATCCCGCGGTCCGCGATAGTCACTCCATGGAATTACTCAAGGATGCCCCCTTATCTATGGGACTTGGCATCAAGCGTGAAAAGCCTAGTCATTACTAGGCCCACACCTTAAAGCATTCTAATTCAAATCTTCTAATTATATCACTGAGAGGAAATATATCATGCCAACTTTTGTTTACATGACCCGGTGCGACGGCTGTGGGCATTGCGTAGATATCTGCCCATCTGACATCATGCACATCGATAAGACCAACCGCCGCGCTTACAATATTGAGCCCACACATTGTTGGGAATGTTTCTCTTGTGTAAAAGCCTGCCCTCAAAATGCCATTGACGTTCGGGGTTATGCAGACTTTTCCCCACTTGGGCATAGTGTCCGAGTGGACCGAGATGAGGACAAAGGAACCATAGCGTGGAGTGTGAAGTATAGAGACGGCAGGGAGAAGAGCTTTCTTTCTCCAATCACCACCAAGCCCTGGGGTAGTTGCACACCAAATCTTAAGGAAGTTGTGGGACCCACCCAAGAGCAGCGTGATGGCGAGTTATTGTTCAACGAACCGAAATATATCCGATTTGACGATGGAGGCCTCCACACACTGGAATCTAATGGTCTCACGTTGAAACAGGGAGTTTATTACTGATGGCCTACAAGACAATCGTAGAAGATAATATCGACGTTTTAGTCGCCGGTGCAGGTCTAGGTGGCACCGGTGCAGCTTTTGAAGCCAGGTACTGGGGCCAAGATAAGAAAATTATCATTGCCGAAAAGGCCAATATTGATCGCTCTGGCGCTGTCGCCCAAGGGCTTTATGCAATCAACTGTTATATGGGTACGCGCTTTGGCGAGAACAACCCAGAAGATCACGTGCAGTACGCACGGATAGACTTGATGGGAATGGTTCGTGAAGACCTCTTATTTGATATGGCCCGGCATGTAGACTCTGCTGTTCACCAGTTTGAAGAGTGGGGCCTCCCCATCATGAAGGATCCCGTGAAAGATTCTTACCTGCGTGAAGGCCGTTGGCAGATAATGATCCATGGAGAATCGTATAAGCCGATTGTGGCTGAGGCTGCGAAAAAGAATGCAGACAAGGTTTATAACCGTGTTTGTATTACCCACTTGCTCATGGACGAAGTTAAGGAAAATCGGATTGCTGGAGCGGTAGGATTCAATGTTCGTACTGGAGACTTCCACGTTTTTAAATCCAAGACGGTTATTTGTGGTGCTGGTGGCGCCTCAAACATCTTTAAGCCACGTTCGACTGGAGAAGGTATGGGCCGTACTTGGTATGCCCCTTGGTCTTCTGGTTCTGCCTACGGTTTAATGATCGAAGCTGGCGCTAAAATGACTCAGATGGAAAACCGTATTGTGCTGGCCCGCTTCAAGGATGGTTTTGGTCCCGTGGGAGCCTACTTTCTGCATCTTAAAACCTATACCCAAAATGGATTGGGCGAAGAGTTCGAATCCAAGTGGTGGCCACAACTGCAAGAAATGGTTGGCAAGGAATATCTTGATCCGGAACTGTCTCACAAGACACACCGGCCAATCCCGACGTGTTTACGCAACCATGCCATGATCTCTGAGGTAAACGCCGGTCGAGGCCCAATCCACATGGTCACCATGGAAGCCTTCCAAGATCCACACCTAGAGGAAGTAGGCTGGGAAAATTTCTTGGGGATGACGATAAGCCAAGCAGTACTTTGGGCCGCAACAGATGTGGATCCCAAACATGAAAATCCAGAGCTGACTACATCAGAACCCTACGTCATGGGTTCGCATGCAACGGGTAGTGGAGCTTGGTGCTCTGGCCCTGAGGATGTTTCCCCACCAGAATATTTTTGGGGTTACAACCGTATGATGACCATTGAAGGCTTGTTCGGTGCTGGTGACGCTGTTGGCGGAACGCCGCACGCCTTCTCGTCGGGCTCCTTCACTGAAGGACGTCTCTCTGCCAAGGCAGCCTGTCGCTACATAGACGATGGCAAGGGTGAAGGTATCGTTGTATCGGACAAACGGATCAACGAACTTAAGGAAATAGTTTTTAAGCCAATGGAGCATTACAAAATCTACCGTAACGAAGTTGTTGCTGGGGATGTTAATCCTAATTATATCAATCCACGGCAGGGGCTTGACCGTTTGCAGAAGCTGATGGACGAGTACTGTGGTGGTGCAACTGTTAGCTACATGACTAATGAGAAATTGCTGGGCATTGGCCTCAAAAAACTTAAGATTATGGAAGAGGACCTACAGAAGCTTGCGGCGTGTGATTTTCATGAGTTACTGCGAGCTTGGGAGCTAATGCATCGTCACCGCACGGCTGAGTGTGTTACGCAGCATACAATGTTCCGTAAAGAAACCCGCTGGCCTGGCTATTATTATCGTGGTGATGCTATGAAACTGGATGATGAGAATTGGCATGTGCTGACAGTTTCACGTCGTGATCCTGAAACTGGTGAGTACACCATGGAAAAGGCGCCTGTTTATCACCTTGTTAAGGATGGTGAGTAACGGATAATACAAGCAGGAGTTTAAATGTAACTCCTGCTTGCTACAACCAAAGCGGTAAGTGCGTCTCGTTTGGGTCTTTTTGTCGGGCCTGCCGGGCTTACGTTTGACTAGGATAAAGAACTACACATGAGCATTATAGCATCGACAAATACTCGGAGCGTCACCGATAAAACAGACGATGAAATTCTTGCTATAGCCAACCCGCTATGGAGTCATCTTTTACATGCCTCGAACACTGGACAATATGGAGAGTTTGTAAAGTATTTTTCTGAAAATTTGGTACGAGGGTTGAACGAAATTGAGGTGGGCAAACAATTCGCAAATAGCGAATTGACAAGGAACCTGTCCGAGTCGATTGAGTTCATCGGTACCATCCGTCGTGGCGTGCATGTAACTGTGCTCTATCGGCAACGCAGTACGAAAAAGGAGGGTGAGTGGCTCGGTAGACTGGTCCTTGGATACGAAGATGAAGACATTAAAATTTTTGGGGCTTCCATCTTTTGATTATGAAAAACGAATTTAATATGAACGAGACAATTAAAGACACGAAGTATGTAGAGCTGACATACAGCGTGGTCGATCAAAAATCAGGGGAGGTCCTTGTCGCTGTCGAATTTCCGATCGGTTATGTTCACGGGGTAAATGATATTCTGGCACCCGCTGTTACAAAGGAACTGGAAGGAAAATCTGCTGGTGACGTGATTGAGGTGCCCATTGATTGTAATCAAATTTATGGTCCCAGAGACGAATCACTGGTGTTTACAGATCGGTTAGAGAATGTTCCCAAACAATATAGGGAAGTTGGCACCACCCTTCATTCTGAAAATGAAAAAGGTGAGAAGCAAAGTTTCATTGTCACTAGGATCGATGATGAAACATTAACTGTCGATGGCAATAATCCACTTTGTGGCAGGATGGTTAATTTTAACCTAGAGATTCTTGGAGTTCGGGACGCAGTTGAAGAGGAGATTGAAGCTGGTGGTCCCATCGATAAAGGGCCTGATATCCCCGAAGCGCTCACGGTGCCACTTCACTAAGATGTTCCAAACTTCTTGTTATTAAGAGGCAATATTTACTTTAATCTGTAACGACTGAATCAAATTCATCGAGGTAAAAATTATGAGTGATCAACCAAAAGAAAAACGACCCGTGCCGGATGGTAAGTCCAAATTTATGACAACCCGTCGGAAAGAGCCCAGTAAAACCGGTTTTGTTGGATATGAGGTTGTCTGGGAGCCGTTCCATAAAGTAGCGGAATACACGACACCGAAAAAGCCATAACCAGCCTAATTTTTAGCGGTGTGGGTATTCAGGGATATTTCTCTCTGGTTCTGGATGGGCACCATAAGAATAAAAAAGGAACAAATGATGACTAATTTAGTCCCACCCCACGGTGCAGTGGCTTTAAAGCCTCTGCTGATCTCAGAAGACCTTAGAGCCCAAGAAATTTCTCGAGCTGAAAGCTTGGTGAAAATCCCAATGAGTAGTTGTGAGGTCTGTGACTTATTGTTGTTGTCAATGGGCGCTTATACACCGCTCGATGGTTTTATGAAGGAAGCAGATTGGCGTGGCGTCTGCGAAGATATGAAATTGGCCGATGGCTTGTTTTGGCCAATCCCGGTTACGCTTTCAGCTAAGCAAACCCAAGCAGATCAGGTGAAAATTGGCCAACAAGTGGCGTTAATTGATGGTGAAACCCAGCAAATTATGGGCATACTGACGGTTCAAGATAAATATACACCAGATCTCGCTCTGCAGTGTGACAAAGTCTTTGGCACTATGGATAAAAGCCACCCAGGTGTTGCCAAGGTCATGGCACAGCCACCAGTCAATTTAGGTGGTTCCGTAAAAGTTATCGAAGAAGGTTGGTTTCCGAATGAATTTGGCGATCTCTATATTCGTCCGGAAGCGAGTCGAGCTTTATTTAAGGAAATGGGTTGGTCGAAAGTGGCGGCATTTCAAACTCGAAATCCGATGCATCGCAGTCACGAATTTTTGGTGAAAATTGCTATTGATGTGACTGATGGTGTTTTCATTCACCAGGTTTTAGGCAAATTAAAACCCGGTGACATTCCAGCACCTGTGCGTGTCGAAGCCATCAAAGTCATGGTTGATAAATATTTTAAGGATAACATAGCTGTTCAGGCGGGCTATCCAATTGAGATGCGTTACGCTGGACCCAGAGAAGCTCTGTTTCATGCGTTGATACGGCAAAATTTTGGTTGCTCACACTTGATCGTTGGGCGTGATCACGCTGGCGTAGATGATTTCTATGGGCCCTTTGATGCTCACCACATTTTCGATACTTTGTGGGACGGTGCCTTGGTAACTCAGCCTCTAAAAATTGACATTACTTTCTATTGTGAAGTCTGTGATGGTATGGCGACAGCTAAGACATGTCCTCATGATGAAAAATTCAGGGTTAATGTATCTGGCACGCGCCAACGTCAAATGCTATCGAACGGTGAGGAAATATCCACTAAATTCGCTCGACCAGAGGTTGTCACTGTCCTGCGAAAATTTTACGACAGCCAAGTTTAATTAATGCTCATGGTACGCCCTAACAGGAACCTTTTAGGGCGTACATATTCTGCTAGAATATTGATGCAATGATAATAGCCCAAATCTCCGACAGCCATATAGATCCACAATCTGACATGCTGGAACACCGACTCAGAGATCTGCGGTGCGTGGTTGACAACCTTAATAATCTGAACCCCGCCCCCGACATCGTCATTCATACGGGTGATGTGGTACACAACGGTTCCCAAGAAAAATACGATTTGGCTTTGACGATCCTTGGCGATATCCGCGTGCCGCTTCATGTCTGTGCTGGCAACCGCGATGATCGAAACCTGATTGCCAAGAACTTCCGTACAGGCCGTGACATTGCACCTGGTTCAGGGTTCCTGCAATATAGTATCGACGATTACCCAGTTCGTCTGATTGCCTTGGATACCCTTTGCGCGACTACTAACATGGGTGATTATTGCCAGGAACGCGCTGATGCCCTTAGCCGGATACTGGCGGAAGAGCCGCAGAAGCCGACCGCACTTTTCATGCATCATCCGCCCTTTGAGATTGTTAACTCCAAATATCGATTTCAGTTCGACGATTGGGATAAAGTGGATCACTTGGCCCGTGTCTTGAAAAAACACGATCAAGTAAAACAACTTTTCTGTGGCCATACCCACCGTAATTCGAACGGTGAAATCCTTGGCGTTCCGGCCAGTACCGTTCCCAGTATCGCCATCGATCTCCGTTTTGGTGATGTACCCGAAGGCGCAGAACTCCGGCCTGTTTATCATATCCATAAATTTGATGGCATCCAGTTTAAAAGTAAAACCATGGTCTGTAGGATATTAGAGGATGCCTAATTAATTCGCTGACAATCGAATGCTCCTTGGCCTTCCCCAATGATAGAGGCAAGTAATAGGCTTCCCTAATTAATAGGTTACTCTGGCAAGGCTGTCTACTTAGAGATTTATACTAATCATCAACATAGCAAAACCTACTTTTCAGTTACCACCTCTGGAGTACGGCCATTCAATATTAGACTTCCGCAAACGTAAAATTGCCTTTAAGTGAGGTGATTTAAGCGTTTCCTATATCGCATTTTCGTCGTACAATGTGCAGCTATAAAAGCGTAAGCTATTGAATTCGAACACGAACATAGATGTGTAAACATCGTTCACCATGGAAGGTTGTAACACATTTCCTACACAGTGCTTATTAGGTACATATAAGTAATTGATATTACTATGGATTTAATTTGGATTACTACGAGTGGGAATAAGGCGCCACTGTAGCCATAGAGACTAGACCATGCAGGCCAATACCCATACCGCAGCCTTCACAGACCAAGACTTCATGGCTCAGGCCTTGGAGCTGGCGGCCCAAGCGGCGCAAATTGGTGAGGTTCCGGTTGGTGCATTAGTGGTGCATGAAGGTCAAATTATCGGCCAAGGCTACAATCAAACTATTAGTGCTCACGACCCCTGTGCCCATGCTGAGATCATGGCCTTGCGGCAGGCGGCTCAATCTATCGGCAATTACCGCCTTAGTGGGTGTGATCTCTATGTCACACTAGAACCTTGTACTATGTGTGTTGGCGCTATAATTCATGCGCGTATTCAACGACTTGTTTATGCCGCAACCGAGCCTAAGGCTGGCGCTGTTGCTAGTCAATTACAGTTGCTGTTGCTGCCCCATTACAATCATATAGTGCAGGTTGAATCAGGCCTTATGGCCGATGAATCCAGTGCTATGCTGAGCAATTTTTTTAAACAGCGACGCTTGCATCATAAAGCTGAAAAAACCGCTGTAGCTAGTTCTATACCTGTTATAGATCAATCCAAAGATGCAGTTCTCTAGAGGCCTACCATGTTAATTCTTCGCGGCGCACCCGCCTTGTCCAACTTCCGTAACCAACGCCTGCTTTCTCGTTTGCAACATGCGCTGCCTAATATTGAGGCTGTATACGCAGAGTTTATGCACTTTATTTTGGTAGATGGTGAGTTGTCTCAAGAAGAAGGCGATAAGCTCAATAAAGTACTGCGTTATGGTCCTAATGTGGCTGGACAAAATATGAGCGATAACCTGATATTGGTGATTCCTCGTTTAGGCACTATTTCACCTTGGTCTAGTAAGGCGACAGACATTGCCCAAAACTGTGGTTTACAACAAATAAAACGTATTGAACGTGGTACAGCTTTTTATCTAGCAGCGCCTGAGCCTTTATCGGCTAAAGAATACACACTGGCTACAGCCGTATTACATGATCGTATGGTAGAACAAACCTTAACTGCACTAGATCAAGCACGAGGTTTGTTTGTACAAACTGAACCCGCTCCTCTAGAACGGATTGATATTCTAAAAGGTGGTCGCGAAGCGTTAGTTCGCGCTAATGTTAATTTAGGCATGGCCTTGGCTGAGGATGAAATTGATTACCTTGTTGATGCCTTTGATGATATAGGCCGTAACCCAACAGATGTGGAACTGATGATGTTTGCCCAGGCAAACTCAGAACATTGCCGACATAAAATATTCAACGCCAGTTGGTCTATTGATGGCGAAGACCAAAACTTGTCATTGTTTAAGATGATTAAGAATACCAACGAGCTTAACGGTGAAGGTGTGCTTTCTGCCTACATAGACAATGCCTCTGTCATTAAAGGCCATAAAGCTGGCCGTTTCTTCCCAAAATCAGAAGATCAGCAATACGCCTACCACCAAGAAGACATTCATTTATTGATGAAGGTAGAAACCCACAACCATCCTACCGCTATCGCTCCGTTTGCTGGTGCAGCTACGGGTTCTGGCGGAGAAATCCGTGATGAGGGCGCAACAGGAAAAGGCTCTAAGCCGAAGGCTGGCCTTACAGGGTACAGTGTATCTAACCTACGTATTCCGGGTTTTGAACAAGCCTGGGAAGTGGATTATGGTAAACCAGCCCGCATTGTTTCTGCCTTAGATATTATCTTGGAAGGGCCTATTGGTGGCGCTTCTTTTAATAATGAATTTGGCCGTCCTGCGCTCAATGGTTATTTTCGTACCTACGAAGCCCAAGTTGAAGGTGTGAACGGGCAAGAAGTTCGTGGCTACCATAAGCCTATTATGATTGCAGGTGGCATGGGTAATATTCGAGCTGACCATGTAGAAAAAGGTGAAGTAGGGGTAGGTGATAAATTAATTTGTTTAGGTGGTCCAGCTATGCAAATTGGTTTGGGTGGCGGTGCTGCATCCTCTATGGATTCTGGAGCTAGTGCTGAAAGCTTAGACTTTGCCTCAGTGCAGCGAGATAACCCAGAGCTAGAGCGCCGCTGTCAGGAAGTGATCGACCGCTGTTGGCAAATGGGAGACCATAACCCCATTAGTTTCATCCACGATGTGGGTGCTGGTGGTTTATCTAATGCCTTTCCAGAGTTAGTTAAAGATGGTGGCCGTGGTGGTGCGTTCCATATCCGTGATATCAATAACGATGAGCTGGGTATGTCGCCCCTTGCTATTTGGTGTAACGAAGCTCAAGAGCGCTATGTGTTGGCTGTGGCACCGGAAAACATGGGCATCTTTACTGCACTTTGCGCTCGTGAACGTTGCCCCTATGCAGTTGTTGGTGAAGCCACCCAAGAACACCACTTATCTTTGGGTGATACACACTTTGATGACCAGCCTGTTGATCTACCGATGTCTGTATTATTTGGTAAACCGCCTAAAATGCACCGAGACGTTAAGCGTCAAAAAGTTGAATTACCAGCGCTAGATCTTTCTAAAGTGGATTTGCCTGAAGCAGCAAAACGCATATTGAATCTGCCCACGGTCGCCAGTAAAGGTTTTTTGATTACCATAGGTGACCGTTCTATTACCGGTATGGTGGCCCGCGAACAAATGGTTGGTCCGTGGCAAGTGCCTGTGGCTGACTGTGCCGTAACCACCACCGCTTTAGATTCCACAACGGGTGAAGCCATGGCCATGGGAGAGCGTACACCACTAGCCTTAATTAATGGGCCAGCATCCGGTCGTATGGCCATTGGTGAAACTATTACCAATATGGCCTGTGCTCAAATTGAACAGATAAGTGACATTCGCCTCTCCGCCAACTGGATGTCGCCAGCGGGTTACGCTGGTGAAGATGCAATTTTATATGACACAGTAAAAGCTGTGGGAATGGAGCTGTGCCCTGCACTTGGGATTTCCATTCCGGTAGGCAAAGATTCCATGTCCATGCGCACAGTATGGCGGGATGGTGATACGGACAAGAGTGTAACGTCACCGGTCTCCTTGGTCATTACTGGTTTCGCACCAGTGGCTGATGTACGCAAGACACTAACACCACAATTAATTACTAATGCAGGTGAAAGCTCACTCATTTTGGTAGATCTAGGTAACGGACAAAACCGCTTAGGAGGCTCGTGTTTAGCACAGGTGTATAGCCAGTTGGGCGACACCACCCCAGATTTGGATGATGCTGAAGATTTGCTGGGCTTGTTTAGTGCTGTTCAAGGCCTGAATGAAGATGGATTATTATTAGCCTACCATGATCGTTCCGACGGTGGTTTATACACCACCTTAGTGGAAATGTCCTTAGCTGGGCACGTGGGTATTGATATTGAATGTGCAGAAATGATCAGTGATGCCGATGACTTGTTGGCTTGGTTGTTCAACGAAGAACTCGGTGTAGTGTTGCAAGTAAAGAACAAGGACTGTGCTGAGGTATTACGTCAGCTAAGTTCATGCGGTTTAGCAGAGCAAAGTCGGATGATTGGTCACCTTAACGATGACGACCAAATACGGTTCACCATAGAGGGTGAAGAGGTCTTGGTGGATTCAAGAACACAAGTACATCGTACATGGGCGCAGACCAGCTATCATCTGCAGACCATGCGCGATAACGCTGACTGTGCTCAACAAGAATATGATGCCTTGTTAGATGCTAATAATCCAGGTCTTAACTCATTGCTCACTTACAACAGCGATGAAGATATTGCCGCTGATGTTATCGCTAGTGGCCAACGCCCGCGTGTTGCCATACTGCGTGAGCAAGGAGTGAACGGTCAGCTAGAAATGGCTGCAGCTTTCGTTAAAGCTGGTTTTGATTGTGTAGATGTACACATGAGTGACATTTTAGAAGGGCGTCGTGCGTTGAGTGAATTTAAAGGTTTGGTAGCCTGTGGTGGTTTCTCTTACGGAGATGTTTTAGGTGCGGGGGAAGGTTGGGCCAAATCAATTTTGTTTAACCCCCTTGCAAGACAGGAATTTAGTAACTTCTTTCAGCGTCAAGATAGCTTTGCCTTAGGCGTGTGTAACGGCTGCCAGATGTTATCTAACTTACATGAATTAATCCCTGGCAGTGGCCATTGGCCACACTTTGTGCGTAACCAATCGGAGCAATTTGAAGGCCGAACGGCGCTGGTTCAAGTACAAGACAACGACTCCATTTTCCTACAGGGGATGGCTGGCTCGCATATGCCTATTGCAATCGCTCATGGTGAAGGCCACGCAGAATTTGCCAGTGATGAACAGCGTCAAGTCTGTGAACGCATGGTTGCACTTAGGTTTGTGGATGGCTATGGCCAAGTCACAGAAAACTATCCAGCTAATCCTAATGGTTCAGTGAATGGCATTACTGGATTAACTGCGGCCAACGGTCGAGTCACTATCATGATGCCACACCCAGAGAGAGTGTACCGTAGCTGCACTAATTCATGGGTAGACAGTGCTTGGGGTGAAGATGGGCCGTGGATGCGCATGTTCCGCAACGCCCGTGTATGGGTAGGTTAAAAGGTTAATTTTGAGAGTTAATTATGGCATTACTATTTGAAATCATTCCAGTCACACAGTTTCAGCAAAACTGTAGCTTAGTCTGGTGTGATGAGACCATGGAAGCTGCGTTGGTTGATCCAGGTGGCGAGTTACCGCGCTTGTTAGACCGAGTATCTGTCCATGGAGTAGAACTCAAGCAAATTCTGTTGACCCACGCTCACATCGATCATGCAGGTGCGGCAGGACAATTGTCTGAAGAAAAGAGCTTGCCAATTATTGGCCCCCACGAAGGGGATCAGTTTTGGATAGATGGTCTAGCCGATCAAAGTCGTATGTTCCAGTTCCCAGAGGCCAAACCTTTTGTGCCTGCACGTTGGCTGCATCAGGGAGATCAAGTTACCGTGGGTAATCAAACCTTAGATGTATTACATTGTCCCGGCCATACCCCTGGTCATGTAGTGTTTCATCATCAAGGTCAGGGGTTGTTGTTTGTGGGCGATGTGCTGTTCCAGGGTTCTATAGGGCGCACCGACTTTCCTCAAGGTGATCATGCTACGTTAATTGATGCGATCAAAACGAAATTGCTAGTGCTCCAAGATACTGTGAAATTTGTGCCAGGCCATGGACCAATGTCCACCATTGGCTCCGAGCGTCGAAGTAATCCTTACCTGCAGGGGTAATTAAGGACTGCTTAGGTTTTGATTTTAGAAATCAATGTGATGAAGTTGCTTAACACCTTTTTTTCGATCTTCAAAAAAACGTTTTAATGTTTGGGTTACTGTGCCAAAAGCAATGTCATCCCAAGGGATATCAGCTTCGTCATAGAGTTCTACTTCTAAACTCTCTGGGCCAGATTCATACTCGGCTACAGTCATTTCTGCTAGGTAATATATGTGAACTTGATTGCCTTTGGATAGGTTACATACACTAAATAAGGGCCCTAATTGAGGTTTTGCGTAGGCCTCTTCATAAGTTTCCCTAAGGGCTGCTTGCTGTGTGGTTTCACCATTTTCCATGAAGCCTGCAGGTAAGGTCCAATACCCTAGTCGTGGTTCTATGGCCCGTTTACACAGTAAAACCTTGTCTTCAAACACAGGAATGCAGCCAGCTATAATACGAGGATTTTCGTAAAAAATGAATTCGCACTTGTCACACACATAGCGACGGCGGTTGTCACCCTGAGGCACGATAAAGCTCACTAGGGCACTACAGTGGCTGCAATATTTCATGGTATGTTGTAGATCTCTCACTTAAATAGTCTGTTTATTGTAAGATAAACGCACTCTACTAGAAACAAGAATTGACAATCTAACCTAATGCATCAGTTTATTGCCCAAAAATTAGCCCAACATCGGCCTAGAACACTTACTGCAGAGTTACAAACACCTGCTGCCGTGTTGTTGGCTATCACTGACGATGAAGACAACCCAGAGGTGATACTAACTCGGCGAGCAAAACACATGCCTACTCATAAAGGTCAGATTGCTTTTCCGGGTGGTAAGGCAGAGCATGATGATGCAGACCTAGTGGCGACTGCACTGCGGGAAGCTTATGAAGAAGTGGCACTTAAACCAGAAGCAGTGACAGTGGTTGGACAGATGGGACAGGTGCTATCGAGGCAAGGGTTCGTGGTGACGCCTGTTGTTGGCGTTGTGCCTGTCGCAGTAGTTGACCACCTTATACCTAATTTGGGCGAGTTGGACCGAATATTCACCGTGCCGCTGCGCTTTTTTATTGATGCCAAGCCGGTGATGGATGCCTTGCCAATAGTTGTGGGGGTTAAACAGGTGCCTAGTTTCTATTATGATGAGTATCGAATATGGGGTATGACCGCCTTTATTCTGGCTGAATTTGTCAATTTGGTTTACGATGCGCGCATTGATCTATACACCCACCCAAAGGATGTTTGATAGTGTCAGGAAAAACCATTGCTTCACCCTGCGTTAATATATGTTATCTAGATGATCACGATATTTGTCAGGGCTGTTATCGGTCTGGGGAAGAAATTACTGCTTGGATGCGATTGGATAACGAAGGTCGAAAAAAGGTGCTAGCCAAGGTGCGTGAGCGTGAGCTAGCTAGCCCATTTGTAACCATTGTAAATACTTAATGCACCTCTTCTGCAGAGACTTCTACACGACGTAAACGCACAGTTTTAATGAAGTTGTCTCTAATCTGCACGGTTTCTAGGTGGTATTCACCCATTTTTAAACACACGTTAAACTGAGGGATTTCCTCTAGCCTTTCGGTGATCAATCCATTAAGAGTCTTGGGCCCATCAATTGGTAGAGTCCAGGCAAGGGCTTTATTGATGTCACGCACTGTCGTGGTGCCATCAATAAAAAACGAACCATCTTCTTGTGGATGAATGTCTTCGTTCTCAAGGTCTTGTTCTTCGGCCATGTCGCCCACAATTTCTTCTAAAATATCTTCTAGGGTAGTTAGACCTTGGATATCACCATATTCATCCACCACCAAAGCCACCCAATGTTTACGCTTTTGAAAGTTCAGCAATTGAGTGTTCAGAGGCGTACTTTCTGGCACGAAGTAGGGCTCTCGAGCCAGTGCTAAAAAGTCTTCTTTAGTAGGGTTTTCGGCATGCATAAGAGGAAGTATTTGCCTCACGTGTACAATGCCCACCACATTATTAAGCTCTTCTTGGTACAAAGGTAACCGAGTATGAGGGCTGTGACTGATGGTATTCAAGATAGCTTTAATGTCCTCATCAATATCAATGCCAACTATTTCGCTACGAGGAATCATGATGTCTTCCACAGTAACGGTATCTAGATCCAAAATGCTTAATAACATAGATTGGTTGCGGCGGGGAATTAGTGCGCCCGCTTCATGTACGATGGTACGTAACTCTTCAGAGCTGAGGTGGTCGCTGACTTTGGCTGCGGCATTAAAACCGAGCATGCGCAGTAGGCCATTACAAATGGTGTTTACCACCCATACAAATGGATACAGTAATTTAAGCAGAGGCGATAGGATCAAAGAGGCAGGAAATGCCACTTGTTCAGGCTTAATGGCGGCCACCGTTTTTGGTGTTACCTCTGCAAAAATAAGGATCACCATGGTAAGCACAGCTGTTGCTATTGCTACGGCAACACCAGCGTCTAGAAACTCACCAGCAAGACGTAACGCAATCATAGTGGCAATTGCAGATGCCAATATATTTACAAAATTGTTGCCAATGAGGATGACGCCAATAAGTCGGTCTGGACGATCCAGAAGCTTACTCGCACGCATAGCGCCACGATGTTTTTGTTTAACCAGATGGCGCAGACGGTAACGGTTGAGAGACATCATGCCAGTTTCGGAACTGGAAAAAAATGCCGACAATAAAATAAGGAATGCTAAGCTCGTAAATAAATAGCTTAAAGGAATTTCGCTCAAGGCGGGTTTAACCTCGTATCAGTTATGGTCCTCAATTCTTATGCTTGAGGCAGCTCATGTCAAGTGCTTAGGCGTTATAACAGAAATTCCAAAACCAATTTAGTGCCGAAAAAGGCAACAACAAGGTTAGCAAAGCCCCACAAAGTCCAACGTATTGCAGTGCGTCCACGCCAGCCTAAACGGTAGTGGCCCAAAAGAAGAATAGTAAAAATAAACCATGCCACAAGGCTTAAGATGGTTTTATGAACCACATGTTGGGCCCATAGATCGTCTAAAAATAAGAATCCCGTCAACAAAGCTATGCTTAAGAAAACTTGGCCAGCAGCTAGTACTTCAAATAAAAGACTTTCCATGGTTTGCAAGGGCGGTAGGTTTGCAACCAAACGCGATGATTGGTGTTGTTTTAAGTGGCGGTTTTGGTAAATAAGCAACACAGACTGACAGGCAGCAACTGCAAATAAGGCATAGCCTAAAATAGAGGTGACAATGTGTAACAATATACCAGGAGAAAATTGACGACCTTCAAAATCAGGCACGCTCACAGTATCTACCGCAATGGCGATGGCAGCAATTGGCGCAGCAAACACAAGTAAACTAGACACAGGTTTGCGTAAACTGCTGATTAGAATGACCCCAATAACAGCCCATGCCGTCAACGATAAGGTAGCACCTAAATCTAACAAAAGACCGGCTTGGGTAAATAGATGAAGATATAAATGAAAACCCTGCAGCATCCATGCGGCGAGGCTAAGGGAGTAGCCTCTTTTGGAGACTATTTTAGATGGTGCATTATTTTGAGTCCAAGCGCTAAGTAAGTATAAAAATATAGCGCTGAGACCAGCTATTAAAGAAATCATGGTGATTATTTTTGTCCAATTAGTCGCCCCATCATAATCAAGCAAGGCAGCTATGCCTAGACTTGATGTGAAAAAAGACTAAAACTAAGCGCCAAAGATGGATAGCGAGGGTATACTAGGGTCAATAATTTGGCGTATCACAGAGACTTACATGTTTGACAATTTAACCGATCGCTTAGGCAAAACGTTACAACACATCCGTGGCCAAGCGCGCCTAACAGAAGACAATATTAAAGGGACGCTACGCGAAGTACGTATGGCGCTATTGGAAGCCGACGTTGCCTTGCCGGTGGTTAAAGCGTTTATTGAGCAGGTTAAAATTCGTGCCGTAGGTACAGAGGTTAGCCGCAGCTTAAGCCCAGGCCAAGTGTTTGTGAAAATTGTCCAGCAAGAGCTGGAATCGATCATGGGCACGGCCAATGAAGATCTTAATCTGGCGGTTCAGCCTCCTGCCGTTATCCTTATGGCAGGTCTGCAAGGAGCAGGTAAAACCACTTCTGCTGCCAAGCTAGCTAAGTTTCTCATTGAAAAAAAGAAGAAATCAGTCATGCTGGTTAGTGTAGACGTCTATCGTCCAGCGGCCATCAAACAGCTACAAACTCTTTCCGAAGAAGTGGGTGCTCACTTCTTTCCAAGCACCGTTATGGAAAAACCCGTAGCTATTGCTGAAAAAGCGATTAACCATGCACGTCAACAGCATTACGATGTGGTGATTGTTGATACGGCAGGTCGTATGCACGTAGATGCAGATATGATGGACGAGGTGAAAGCCCTTCATGCCACTGTAGAGCCTGTCGAAACACTATTTGTAGTCGACGCCATGACTGGCCAAGACGCAGCCAACACAGCAAAAGCTTTTAACGAAGCATTGCCCCTAACGGGTGTTGTACTGAGTAAAACTGATGGTGATGCCCGCGGTGGTGCGGCACTTTCTGTACGTCATATTACGGGCAAACCTATTAAGTTCTTAGGTGTGGGTGAGAAGGTTGAGGCCTTAGAACCTTTCCATCCAGATCGTATTGCTTCACGAATCTTGGGTATGGGTGATGTGCTTTCCCTCATCGAAGAGGTAGAGCAAAAAGTAGATAAGGCCAAGGCAGAGAAGCTCGCCAAAAAGATCAAAAAAGGCAAAGGCTTCGACTTAGAAGATTTCCGTGACCAACTTCAACAAATGAAAAATATGGGGGGCATGGCAGGGCTACTAGACAAAATGCCTGGCATGGGAGGTATGGCGCAAGCCGCTTCAAGCGCAGGTGCAGAAAAGAACTTTGATCAAATGGAATCCATTATTAATTCCATGACACCAAAAGAACGTGTGCTACCAGACACCCTTAATGGTTCCCGCAAACGCCGTATCGCCTCAGGGAGTGGTACACAGATCCAAGACATCAATCGCTTAATTAAGCAGCATAAGCAGATGGCCAAGATGATGAAGAAAATGTCGGGCAAAGGTGGCATGCAAAAAATGATGCGTGGCATGCAAGGGCAAATGCCTCCTGGCATGGGTGGTGGAGCTGGAGGTATGCCACCAGGAATGCCTCCTGGGATGCCTGGTGGACTGCCGGGATTAGGTGGTGGTTTTCCCTTTGGCAAGAAATAACACTGGCAAAAAAACCATTCAAAATAATTGAAACTTAAGGCTTTTATTTCCCAAAAGGTTAGGGTAATATACGCGCTCTCTGCGGAGAGGTGGGTGAGTGGCTTAAACCAGTTCCCTGCTAAGGAACCGTACCTTTATACTGGTACCGTGGGTTCGAATCCCACCCTCTCCGCCATTTTTTGAGCGCCCGTAGCTCAGCTGGATAGAGTACTCGGCTACGAACCGAGCGGTCAGAGGTTCGAATCCTCTCGGGCGCGCCATTTTAGAGTGGTATCTTGGGTTCACATGGACTCCAGATGAGGGCTTAAACCTTCTCTTTAACAAAGGCTTACTGAAAAATAGGCCTTTTTTATTGCCTAAAATTTAGCACGTACTTGTTGTTCAACTCAGGGCTGAGCCAAGAATCGAGCCAAGAAATTAGAGAATCGGACAAACATATAAACCGCAACTTATATAACTAAGAGCTTTGTTAACTCTCAGTCGTCACTACCTATAGTGGCTTTCCAGTCACCTAGGAAGGTAGCAAGGAAAAACACCTTCCACCCCGGACGATTTAAGGGGCCTCACACATACCCACCGACGGGGTAGCGGCCCTGTGTACGTATAGATATAGAGGAACAGATTTTTATGCCTAATTATTCCCAGAGAACCTCTAGAACCTCTAGATACCAACACCAGCAGATGTATACTGCTTAATAAGAGTTATCGTTAACATAAGGAGTACGTTATGAGCATAAGTAAAGCAATGAAGAAGGCCGAGGACGACAAGGATGTTGAAGCGATGATGTCGTTCTACCACGAAGATTTTGAGTTTGTTAGCCACAAATTTGGCTCTAGCCTAACAAAGCCTGAATTCAAGGCGATGTGTATAAAAATGTTTGCTCACGCCAGCTTTGATAGACTTATGCACCGCGTCATCTATGAAAATGACGAAATTCTAGTGGTACACTTTGTAATGAGATTTCCTGATGGAACACGGGAGTCTGTGATGGCCGTTAATATGCTAGAGAATGGACAGGTGATCCGACAGGAGACTGGTGCTACGCCGATGAAGTAATAGAAGCATCTACAACCAAATGTATACTGTCTGGTAAGCACTGTCGTTAACGCGAGGATATATAGACGCGTATGAATAAATTATTAGTAACCTTAGCTTTCTTAATGCTCTTCAGTAATGGAGTTGCAGTTGCTGCATCGGAGATAGATTGGGATGAGATTAAAGATATTAAAACAACTGAGCCTACTCAATGTTATGAGGGGGCTATGATAATATTCGAAGGTTTGGGTCTTGGGAATGGTCAAATGGGCATGGCTTTAAGATTATGCGGTGGGGCAGAAGATGCCACGATGGTAATCGGCTGTCTTTTGAAATCGATTGCGTCTGCTGAAGAGGGTGGTCTGGGGGTTCCTTTAGGACTAGCTATAAAATTCTGTAAACAAAACGGGTAGGCTTTCTAAAAAGATTGACCTACGAAGTTCCAGAGAACCTCGCGGCCAAATAAGTCTTGTTAGTTATTGCTAAGCCTTCCATTTAGGGCTGACACGTATTAATGCAAGTTTCCTACGCTTTGCCCATTGAGTAAGCATAAAGTGAGTAAATACAAGAAAGAATCCAGCGACACAAGCTATAGTGGTAATCATAAGAACTCCAATGTTAGCACAGAGATATGCGTTAGATTGACCTAAAGGGTTCTGAAGAACCCCCTTGGCCAAAGAAGAGTAGCGCTTAAAGGCTAGGCTTCGAGTACATCCTATCAGATATTATTTTACCAAACAGTAAAGCTTACATAGATTTACTTTATCTGGATAGGTAATCCATGATGACCATTACGTAGAGCTAACCTAAAGACTACATAAAACAGGCGGTTACATCTAGTTGTCTAGTTGTCGCCAACTCTTTTATAAACACTTGGTAAACTTTGCTCAAGAATGGAGTTAATAGTTTGGAGACCGTATTGTCACTGAGGTTACTCTCTACCAAATCATACTGAACTGTTCAATCTTTGTTAGATTGGCTAGGCGTTCTAGAGGCTTGTCAGAGACAATGTGAAAAAGAAGCATTAAGCTTTCAAATGTTTCCAAATGCTAAGGACAGAAACGAGCCAAGAAACGACCCCAGTTTGGCTCAATACAGAGTTGGCTAGTGAGCCACCTCACGGGAAACCCAGTGACAACGGGGTATACGACATTTAGATAACGACCAGATACTCGTGAAGGGAGGTTATTCGGTAGAAAATATCGGTGTCAATGATTACATTCGATAGGGGTATCAATTTCAAGGTTCTTAAAACCACTTTAGCCTTTTTGATCTACTAATACAGATGTTTTACTAGCTTTAAACATCGCTCTAGCGCATGCTTTTGCATTATTTTGTATTAAAGGCCACCCGTGAGGATTTGTTATGAAACTGTTTAGAGCAATTAAGAAAGCCAATGAAGAAAGAGATATTGAGACGTTAATGTCGTTGTATCATGATGATTTTGAGTTTGTTCGCCATCAGTCGGGCACCACTCTAAAAAAGTCAGAATACAGGGTGCTTATTTCAGGTATGTTTGCTGAGACCAGCTATAAAGAAATTATGCACCGATGCATTTATGAAAATGATGATATTCTGGTGGAACACTCAGTAATGAGGTTTCAGGATGGATCGCGGGAGTCTTTGATTAGCGTTAAGATGCTAGAAAATGGACAGGTGATACGTACCGAAACTGGCGCTTCTTTAATGAAGTGATTGCCTCTCGCCTTTAACACTACTAACAAGAGTCCATTATTACACATGTACTTCTTAGTCTAGTGCGCCTAGATCTAAACTAACCTAATCAGTGGGCCTAGGGCTTATTGGCTAAGAAGTGTGCCTTGGGTGTAATACCAGCGATCGTCCTGCCATAAAAAATCACTATTTTCATGCAATCGGTAGGCTTGGCCGTGGATTTTATAACGCGCTATAAATTCTACTTGCCCCTGAGAATCTCCTTGGTTTCCATCATGGGTGGCAACAATTTTAAGCCCCAGCCATTGTTGTTGGGCTTCAAACTCTATGCTTTCAGGACGTGTGCTAGGGTGCCAAGTCTGTAGCAAGTAGTTCAGGTTATGCAGGTAAAAGGCTGTATAACGTGAACGCATTAACGCCACTGCCGTTTTAGCGGGGTGATTGCCGCTGAGCGCTGGATAACAACATACTTCAAAGTTCACACCAGAATTACAATAACAGTTGGTAGGTTGTGATTCGGTAGATCTCACCTACTTTTTGTTCATAGCAAGGTTTCAATGTCACGGGTAAGGGACCGAGACGTTGGTGATGTCCATGGGTTATATCGCTCAACCACCACACCGTTTCGATCAACTAAATATTTACTAAAGTTCCAGCTCGGTTTACCTTTTTGCTGTATCAGGTGCTGGAATATAGGGTGTGCATTATCACCCTTGACTTCGATGGTTTGGCTCATCAAAAAGGTAACACCAAAATTAAACAGGCAGATTTTAGCGGCCTCTTCTTCGTTTATAGCTGCTTGATTAAAGGCGTTGCTTGGGAAGCCAATAATGACCAGATCTTGGTCTTTGTACTCCTGATGTAATTCTTCTAAATCTCCAAATTGATTAGTAAAACCACAGTGGCTTGCCGTATTAACGAGCAACAGCGGTTTACCAGCTGTTGCGGCACATAAATCTAACGGTATGCCTGAATGGAGTTGCTTAAGGTCGTGTTTGAGCCATGGCGCACATGATGCCAAGGCAGACTGTGAGGCAGATAGGCCGATGAACAGGCCAAATAAAACATGTATAACGTAAGGTGTAGGCATAATAAAAAAACTATCCAAGGTTGGTATATACCAATATACATAATCGTGATGATAAAGGCTTTGTTTTGGAACAATAAAACTTGATATGCTCAAACTAGCGATTTGATTTTACAGCAATGGACGAGTTAGATGAATTCATAATCCTTGTCTAAAGCAGTTCTATTATAAGATTTTGTACATATTTCCGTGGGTATCGAACACGTGGATGATATCATTGCTGATACTTAACAAACACTAGAAAAGAGATAAACTGCTGTGTCCACTCCAATAGCCACTTCAATACCTGCGCCAACATCCATGCCAGATGGAAACCCATCCTTACGCACCATTGCTATGCCTGCCGACGCTAACCCAGATGGAGATATTTTTGGCGGCTGGATTATGTCTCAAATGGACATCTCCAGTGGTGTATTTGCAGCCCACGTGGCCAAAGGCCGAGTGGTCACCGTGGCAGTGGATGCCATGACGTTTCATAAACCGGTGTATGTGGGTGACGATGTGAGCTGTTACTGCAGCGCCGCTAAGCGTGGTAATACCTCCATTACGGTCCACGTGGAAGCGTGGGTTAGACGCCATCATAGTGACACGGTAGACAAGGTCACAGAAGGAATGTTTACCTTTGTGGCGGTGGACAGCGACGGCAAACCAAAGCCATTACCTAGTGTGTAATGACTACTTTGCCTTTGGCTCTGCCCTTGGATAGGTATTCGAAGGCGTCAATGCTTTCGGTAAATGGATAGCTGCGGTCGATCACTGCTTTTATTTTTTCCTGTAGATACAAATTAGCTAACTCAGCGAGTTGAACACCATCAGAATTCATGAGGATCATGCGATATGTGGCGTTCTTTTTTACTGCAGCTTGGGTGATTTTTCTGGCCTTAAAGCTTAGAATTTTGCGGATGATAAAATTTAACCCAAGCTTTTTGGCCAGGATGTCGTCTACTTCTCCGTTTACAGACACTACCCGCCCGCCGTTTTTTATCACTTTAAAAGCATCAAGTGTGTAGACACCACCTAACGTATCAAACACCACATCAAAATCACTCACTTGCTCTAAATAGTCTTCTTTTTTGTAATCAATCACCTGATCAGCGCCAAGCTTTTTAACGAGATCTACATTGGCTGTGCTGGTGGTTGTGGCGACAAAGGCACCTAAGCTCTTGGCCAGCTGGATGGCAATAGTTCCTACGCCGCCAGATCCAGCGTGAATGAGCACCTTTTCACCTGCTTTTAATTGAACAGTTGTTACCAGGGCTTGCAGTGCGGTGAGGCCCGCTAAAGGCATACTTGCTGCCTCTTCGTGGGTCATTTCTTGAGGTTTTAAAGCTGTGTGTTGTGCTTCTGAGGCTACATATTCAGCCATAGTTCCCACAAGTTCTTCGTCGATTCGAGATAGGACTGCATCGCCTACTTTCAAATTGCTGACGAGGTCTCCAACCTCCACCACAACACCACTGACATCACGTCCAATCCCTTGTGGAAAGTTTATTTTTTTGAAGGCTTTAAACTCACCCTTAAGCACTTTGTAGTCAAATGGATTGATGCTGGAGGCATGAACTTTAATGATGACTTGGCTTGGTGAGGCTTTGGGTGTTGCGATACTTTGGAAGGCGAGGCTGGTGCTAATATTGCCATATTTGGTCATCATTAAAGCTTGCATGTAAACTGTTCCGTGTTGATGTTCGTTTAGTTTTTTGTTGCTGATATGTATTATAGAGATTGGTTATATTTCTTGTAGAGGGGTAAAATGAGAAATATACTTGTCTAAAAGACAATAATAGGCACTATTGATTATGTGCTATGTAGGACAAACATGGATAAGTTACGCGCACTAAATTATTTTCTAAAAGTGGTTGAAACCTCTAATTTCACCCAAGCAGCAAAGGCTTTTGATGTGCCTGTCTCTTCTATGTCGCGGCGTATTAAAGATCTAGAGTCGGAGCTTGGGGTTGAGTTGTTTAAGCGTTCGACCCGAGTGGTGCGTCTCACAGAACAAGGCTCCTTGTATTATGATGAAGTGAAAGAGGCTATAGCGGCCTTGAGCCATGCTGATGAGTTGGTCAGTCTACAGACAAAAACACCTTCTGGCACTTTGCGAATCACCGCTACACCGGGTTATGGAGAAACTTGTTTGATGCCTGTATTGACCAGATTTAGGCGACAATACCCAGGCATTACCTTGGATATTCAGTTAACTGATCAAGTGTCGGACCTCACTGGTGATCAAATAGATATAGCTATTCGTGTAGGTGTGGAACCTCAAGACAGGGTGGTCTCTCGTAAATTATCAGATAATAATTTTGTGCTAGTGGCTTCGCCTGCCTATCTAAATACTCATGGAACGCCTCTAAATGTAGCGCAACTTAGTAGCCATCGCAGCCTATATTATAGAGGGCCACATGCTGTTTTTTATTGGCAGGCTAATGTTAATGGCGAGTGGCGGCAGCTGAATAATAAAGCCAATATCATCAGCGATCATGGTGGAGGTATTGTTAAAGCTGCAGTTGAGGGAGATGGTATTGCTTTGCTACCTAAATGGGGTATTGAAAAGCAGTTGAGTGAGAACAAATTACAGGTGATCAACTTAAGTGATACTGAAGTGGTGATTAGTAGAGGCCCTGAAACAGGTATTTACTTACTCTACATTAAACCCAAATATCAGATCCAAAAAGTAAAAGTGGCGGTTGATTTTTTAATTAGAGAACTACGCATTATTTAAGCAATTATTATTAATAGCAGTGGTTGAACCTTGGGCGAATAACGATGATTTTCTGGACTGAATAAACAGGACACGTATGTTAGTCTAGCATTGATAAATTTGTTGGTAAGGGGATTTTGTGACGCAAAAAAACATACTTTTCATCATGTTAGATCAACTGCGAGCCGACGCCTTGTCTTGTTATGGTAACGGTGTGGTGGATACACCTAATATAGATCGTTTGGCACAGAAAGGTGTGAAATTTAACCGCTGTTATGTACAAGGTACCAGCTGTGGTAATTCCCGTGCCTCCTATTATACGGGCCGGCATGTGCGCTCCCACGGTGCAACTTGGAATGGTTGGCCGAACAGGGTTGATGAGTTGACCTTGGCAGATCATCTTGCAGCTTGTGGCATGAACACCTATTTGATGGGTAAAACCCACATGAAGCCAGATTTGGCCGGTATGCGACGCCTAGGTCTTGACCCAAAATCGGAGTTAGGGCGGTTTTTAAGCAATGCAGGATTCAGTCAAGGTGAGCATGATGACGGTCTGCACACCTTGGGTGTGGCAGGCGGCTACGGTAGTGGCACACCGGCTTATTTCGACTACCTGCGCGAGCAGGGGTATGCAGCACAAAATCCTTGGGCTACTTGGGCTAACGCCATGCAGGATGAAAATGGGGTGCTGCGTAATGGCATGTTTTTAAAACATGGACATTTGCCAACAAGGGTGGATAGCGCCCATTCAGAAACGGCCTACACCACTGAACGTGCCATTGAAATGATGCAACACATGGGGCAGCAGAACTGGTGTTTACATGTGTCTTATATAAAACCTCATTGGCCTTTGGCAGCCCCAGCGCCTTATCATCAAATGTACCGCGATGTGGACTTACCACAAGCGAGTAAGTGCGAGGCCCAAAAACACAACGCCCATCCCATTTATCAAGCCTTTATGGCGTTGCCACAAAGCCAAACCTATGCACAAGATGAGTATCGCAATCATGCTTTACCCACCTATTATGGTTTAGTGAAGGAAATTGATGACAATTTAGGCCGTCTGTTTGCTAGTTTAGAGCAACAAGGCCAAAACAAAAATACCATGATCGTGTTGACGTCGGATCATGGTGACTTCTTTGGTGACCACTGGTTAGCAGAAAAAGATCTATTCCATGACGTGGTGACCCGCGTGCCTTTGCTTATTATGGACCCTAGCCCCGCTGCTAATATGAGCCGTGGCACAGAGTGTGATCAATTAGTTTGCGCAATTGATCTAGTGCCAACCTTTGTTGATTGGGCCGGTGGTGAGCCCCAGTGGCATTGGTTAGAGGGTCAATCATTGGTGCCTGTGCTGCATAAAACTGTGGCCATTGACCGAGATTTTGTGGTGTCAGAATGTGACTATGGTGCTATGGATTTTGCTAAACAGTTAGGCCGTACTAGCAACAACTCCCGCATGACTATGTTGTACGATGGGCGTTATAAATATGTTCATTGCTTGGGTTTTGAACCCATGTTATTTGACTTGCAAGAAGACCCACAGGAGTTTTCTGACTTGGGTAGGGATGATGGTTATACTGCTGTTCGTGGGCAACTCAGCGAGCAGATGTTAGATTGGTCAGCTGGATTAAAAAATCGTGTGACCGTGAGTCAGGAAGCCTTCGGCCAGCGTTTAGGCAAGGCTGGGCAGGTGGGTATTTTAATTGGTTATTGGCAACAAGAAGATGTGCCTCAGGCTCTGCAATTGGAACCAGAAGTTTCGCCCATATGAATACAATGAGACAGCCAAATTTCCGTGAGGCCGTTTTTCTCTCCCAACATATTCAAACCACCATGGATTTTTACCACCCCCAGGCTATTGACCCAAAAGGTGGTTTTTTCCATCATTTTCGTGATGATGGCAGTGTTTATGATGCTCAAACCAGACATTTGGTCAGCAGTACACGGTTTATCTTTAATTATTGTGAAGCAGCGCGTTACTTTGACAACGCAGAATATCTTGCTGCAGCACGTCATGGCTTAAATTACTTACGCAGCGCACATTTGAATTCTCATGATGGTGGTTACGCTTGGCTCATTAGAGATGGCCAGCAAGTGGATAAAACTAATCATTGTTATGGTCTAGCATTTGTTTTGTTGGCCTACTCATCGGCTGCAAAAGCCGGCATAACCAAAGCTCAAGACTACGTGCATGAAACCTTTGCACTGATGGAACGGCATTTTTGGTTGCCTGAACATGGCCTCTATGCCGATGAAGCGAGTGCAGACTGGCAAACACTTTCTGCTTACCGTGGGCAAAACGCCAATATGCACTCTTGTGAAGCGCTTATTGCTGCCTTTGAAGCCACGGGCCATGAGCCCTATTTAGACCGAGCAACACTACTTGCACACAATATTTGTGTGCGTCAAACCCAAACCACCCAAGGCCAAATTTGGGAGCATTATAACCGTGCTTGGCAGCCAGACTGGAATTACAATAAACACGACCCACAAAACCTTTTTCGCCCATGGGGTTATCAGCCAGGGCACTTCACCGAGTGGGCTAAACTGTTGCTAATCTTAGATCGCTATCAACCAAAACCATGGTTAGTAACAACTGCCAAAATTTTGTTTGACCAGGCTCTAGAAAAAGCGTGGGATCATGAGCATGGTGGCATCTGTTATGGTTTTTCTCCCACCGGTGAAATCTGTGACACTGATAAGTATTTTTGGGTACAGGCCGAGTCTATTGCTGCTGCTGCGTTGCTCGCTGAAAAAACCGGTGAACAACGTTATTGGGACTGGTATGAGAAATTATGGGCCTATGCTTGGGAACATTTCGTAGACCATGAAAACGGTGCTTGGTACCGTATCCTAACGCGTAAAAATAGCACCTACAATGAGCTTAAAAGCCCTGCTGGAAAGACTGACTACCACACCATGGGGGCGTGTTACGAAGTGATTAATAGTTTGCGATTATAAGTTTGTTTATTGTCGATTTAGTGTCCTAGCTTTAATCATTTGAATGTTACTGTGGATAATATCAACCTGTATTCTATGAGTGGTTTTTACAGCTAATTAACTACCCCATTATCTACCAATAGTATTAAAAAGGAGCTCGCCTTATGCCAAGTAACCTTTCTGTCCGGCAGTTTTTATTAGATATTAGCTTTGACACTTTGCCATCAGCAGTCATTGAACAGGCAAAAGTTTGCTGTTATGACCTGCTTGGTGCGGCGGTAGGTGGCGGTCGTTCAGCCCCAGCATCCATCATTACCCGTCATGCGCAAGATCATTTTGCCGCAGGAGCCAACATTACTGCAGTTCAACCATTACTAGGTGGTGAAAGTATAAGCCCTGTGGGGGCTGCCTTGGTGGGCGCAACTATGATTGACGCGTTAGATTGTCACGATGGACAGCGAGAAGTCAAAGGGCATATAGGTTGTAGCATGCTGCCTAGCCTCATCGCTGTGCTAGAGTCCCAGTTGCGACCCGTGACGGGTCGTGAGCTAATTAGTTTGATTGTTGCTGGTTATGAAATAGGCACCCGGGCGGGGTTGGCATTGCATGGAACAGTGACTGATTATCATACTTCTGGTGCCTGGGGCGCGGTTAACTGTGCCGCATTAACGGCCCATGTTTTGGGTCTTAATGAAGAACAATTCAATCATGCTGTGGGTATAGCTGAATATCATGGGCCACGCAGCCAGATGATGCGGAATATTGACCATCCTACAATGCTGAAGGATGGTTCTGGCTGGGGTGCTATGGCGGGCACCTCGGCGGCATATATGGCAGCTGAAGGCTTTACTGGGGCACCTGCCATTACTATTACTGCTGATGATGCAGCTGCCTATTGGCAGGATTTGGGCCAAAACTGGCAAATCCTTAATCAATATTTTAAACCTTACCCTGTATGCCGTTGGGCTCAACCAGCCGTTGCGGCTTGCTTAACGTTGCGCCTGAAGCATAATTTTGATCCGAGTCAGGTAGAGCAAATTACAGTGTGGACCTTTCATGAGGGCGCGCGATTATTTAGTGATGTGCCTAGTGATTCAGAGCAAGCTCAGTATGCCATCAGTTTTCCGATAGCCATGGCTGTTCTAAAAGGTGCTATTAGCGCTGACGATGTTTACAGCGGCTTTAACGATGCCCAGGTACGAGACATGATTGGCAAAGTCACGTTAATGGAAGGTGCGGATTATAATGAGGTGTTTCCAGCTGAGCGCTGGGCCCATGCGCGTATACGTATGGCTGACGGTACAGAAATGGTATCAGAGCCTCATGAAGCCTTAGGCGACCCTCATAAGCCTATGAGCAAAGAGCAATTTCAGGACAAGTACATTAACTTATGTGAACCCGTGTGGGGCCTGCAAAAATCACAACAGGTGTTAGCCTATATTGAACATTTGGAAAAGGGTGATTTAGCTGGCTTGTTGGCCTTAATTCGCAGCTAATTAGACAGCTGGATGACTGGAATCATAGCGCCTAAGAAGTCGTCCGTTAAATGGCATCTAAGCTCATGACCATCGGCCATTAACTTCATTGCTGGCAACTCCTTTTCACAAAGGTTATTAGCAACCTGTTGCTTGTGCTGGCAACGAGTTTGGAAAGGGCACCCTGATGGTGGGTTCATGGCCGAAGGAATATCACCGTCCAAGACAATGTGTTTACGCTTAATGCTAGTATCAGCAATCGGCACCGCCGATAACAAGGCCTCAGTATAGGGTTGATAAGGAGGACTAAATACTTGGTCTGTGCTACCCATTTCTACCACATGACCCAAATACATGACCATCACTCTATCAGAGATATAGCGAACGATTGACAGGTCATGACTAATGAACAGCATGGTGGTTTTATTTTTTCTTTGCAACTCCATTAACAGATCAGTTACAGCCGCTTGAACCGAAACATCTAACGCAGAAACTGGCTCATCGGCCACCACTACTTGAGCGTTGCCAGCAAAGGCACGAGCAATACCCACACGTTGTTTTTGGCCACCAGATAATTGGCGTGGCTTACGCAGGGCAAATTCTCGAGGCAGTTTGACTAAATCTAATAGCCCCAACATTCTTTGCTCTCGGTCCTCCTCGTTGGTGCCAACCCTAAAGACTTCAAGGGCGCGTATGATTTGGCGGCCGACACTCATGGATGGGTTAAGGGTATCAAATGGGTTTTGAAATACCATTTGAATGGACGACACAGACTCAACCTCACGGTCATGGATCAAGGTGTTTTGAATGTCCTCGCCCAGTAAGTTAGCAGTGCCTGCGCTAGCTTCCTCTAAACCCAGTAACACCTTTGCCAGAGTAGACTTGCCACAGCCAGACTCCCCAACAATGGCCAGGGTTTCTGATTCACGTGCTTCAAAGGAGATGCTCTCGTTGGCCTTAACGACACGCTTTTCCCCGCTACCAAACAAAGCGCTCGCAGCAACTTCATAGTATTTTTGTAGCTTATCAACCTTAAGCACCACTTCACCTATTTCGGTGGATTGCCTATCTGCAGCTGCTACTGGGGGGTTGAGCCAGTCTATTTGGTTGATTCTTGCACAGCGTGAGGCGTGGCTATGATCGTCTATCAAAGACAGCATGGAAATCTCATTCTGGCCACATGTTTCAGCATCATAATAATTACACCGAGGGCCAAAGTTACAGCCATTGGGGCGCTCATGGGGTAACGGGAAGTTACCTGGGATAGTGACCAAAGGACGGGCGTTTTTATCAGCACCGGGCAATGGAATTGAGCGGAACAAAGCTTGCGTATAGGGATGGCGCATGCGCTCAAATACTTTTTCAATAGGCCCGGCTTCTATAGCCTCACCTGAATACATGACACAAATGTCATTACAGGTTTCCAGCACTAAACCAAGATTGTGGGAGATAAATAGCATTGAGGTGCCATACTTCTCACCTAACCCTTTGACTAGGTCAACGATGCCCGCTTCAATAGTGACATCCAGCGCAGTGGTAGGTTCATCAAGGATCAGCAACGACGGTTTTGACATCAGCGCCATGGCGATGACAATGCGTTGCTGTTGGCCACCTGATAATTGATGTGGGTAACTGTTTAAGATCCGTTCAGGGTCAGACAGTCGAACATCTTCCACCACTTGCATGGCCAGATCCCAGGCCTCTTTGGCAGAGCTCTGTTGATGGATCATGGGCACTTCCATGAGTTGCTTGCCGACTTTCATGGATGGATTCAAGGAAGCCATGGGTTCTTGATAAATCATGGCAATTTCAGAGCCACGCAAATGCCGCAGTTCTTCTTCGCTCATTGTGTTGAGCTCTCGGCCCTTAAATTTGATGCTGCCACCAACAATTTTGCCGTTTACTCCAAGGTCTTGCATCACGCCTAAAGCCACGGTGGATTTGCCGCAGCCAGACTCACCCACAAGACCCATAGCTTGGCCTTGCTCTACCACACAAGAGAAGTCCATCACTGCAGGAATTTCACCCAATCGAGTAAAGAAACTAATGGACAGGTTGTCTATTTCTAAAATAGGTCCATCGTAATCCCATTGTTGCATGATCCTGCTCCCTTAGTCTTTGAGTGACTGTTCGCGCAGGCCATCGGCCAACAGGTTGAGGCCCAGCACTAGCGACATTAATGCTAGGGCAGGAGGAATAGCTAGGTGTGGGTATATGGATAAGAGTTTGCGGCCCTCGTTTATGGTCATACCCCAGTCTGGGCTTTCTGGGCTAACGCCTAGCCCAAAGAAACCCAAGGTGCCTAATAAAATAGTGATGTAGCCGATGCGTAAACAAAAATCCACAATCAAAGGCCCTCGTGCATTAGGTAGAATTTCCCACAACATAATATACCAAGGTCCTTCTCCGCGGGTTTCGGCTGCCGCTACATAGTCGCGAGTTTTAATGTCCAGAGTTAGGCCCCTGACAATACGAAACACCGTAGGTGAGTTAACAAATACCACTGCAACAAAAATATTCAGCAGGTTAGGTTCCATATAAAAAACACCTAATGGATCCATATTAAAAGCCAGACCTGAATAGGCCCAAAAGCCCAATACTAGTGTGATGGCGACATAAATATTACGCTTCACAGGCTGGGTATAAAATCGAGATTGAAATAACACAACAAACAATATAATAGGAAATACGAACAGTACTGCAGCCAAATAAATAGGTACACCAGTTGAGCGAATTTCTGGTGTGACTAACAAGAAAAATAACAAAATTACTGGGAAGGCTAGCACTAAATTGGACAAGAAAGATAAGATCGTATCCAACTTTCCAGATCTATAGCCGGCAGGTAGGCCTAAGGTGATCCCTACCATAAAGGCAAACACAGTAGCCGCTGGGGCAATAGTTAATACAGTGCGGCAGCCCATTACCACGCGAGAAAATATGTCACGGGCCAGGTTATCACCACCTAACAGGTAGAATGTACCTTCCACACCACGCACAGGAAAACCTATGCCTTTGTTTTTCATACCAGAAATTTGGGCTAAGGGGTCGTGGGTGATAATTAAATCAGCAAGGATAGCCGTTAATACCCAAAACAACACCAGTAGCAAACCCAAGGTGCCAACGCGGCTATCAAACAAGTGGCCATATAAGCCTAAGCGTTGTCGATAATAAGCAGAGATACTTAAAATTATGCCCATAGCAACCCATACAGGGATTAACTGGGTAAAAATGCCAATGGTGATTTGAAGTGCAGTTAATGCTTCCATCAGCGTGCCCTAATTGATACGAATACGTGGATTGAGGAATACATAGCCAATATCTGAAATTAACTGTGTGATGAGTACCACGAATACCGCCACCATCGAGCAGGCTAACAAGAGGTCGATATCATTGTTGGACGCAGCCTGAACTAGCAGCCAGCCAAAACCTTTGTAGTTAAACAAGGTTTCTACAATTACCACGCCAGTAAGTAGCCAAGGGATTTGTAGCATGATCACTGTAAAGGGTGCGATTAACGCATTGCGTAAAGCGTGTTTAAGCACGATGTTGCTAAAACTAACACCCTTTAAGCGTGCGGTTCGAATATATTGCGCTGTCATAACTTCAGCCATTGAGGCGCGAGTCATGCGCGCAATGTAACCCATTCCATAGAAAGCCATGGTCATCACTGGTAAAGTGAAATTGGCAATGGTGATCTCATCCATAGCAGAAGTCGAAGAGCCTTTAAACCATCTTAAGCCCACTGCTGAACTAGCAAATATCACTACAAAGATAACACCGGAGACATATTCCGGCGTTGCGGTGGTGAGGATAGCAAAAGTTGATAAGTTCCGATCCGTGCGTGAACCTTCTCGCATACCTGCCAGTACACCAATAATGAGCGCCATAGGCACCATCACTAACATCACAAATAGCATTAACCAGCCTGTTAACCCAAGGCGTTTGCTAACTATGCTGGCAACATTGTCTTTAAATACTGTAGACCAACCCATGTCAGCCTGCAACACACCACAATAGTTGGCAATGAGATCCACACCGGGTTTTACACAACGACCTAACGTTTTGCCATCTTCTCTGACAAACACAAAACCGGGTGTTACCCCTAACCATTCGCCATAACGTACCAGTAGGGGCTGCTTATAACCGCGACTCTCCAGCCATTGTTCAACCTGTACGTCGGACATGCGCATACTGCCCTGAGTCTTGGCTAACTTCTCTAAATTGGGCTGTAAGTTGGTTAAGAAAAACACCAAAAAGGTTAGGCACAGAGCAGTCAATACCATCATGCCCGTTCGCTTAACAATAAATATCCACATGTGCAGTCCTGGGATGACTAGGGCAGAGAGGTGATAAAAAAGAGCAGGCTACTAGGCCTGCTCTTTAGAGAAAATTAGAGGGCCACAAAGTGGCCCAAGTGTGGGTTTAAGACCACCACATTTTTTCTAGATGAAACTCAAACGCAGGATGCATTTCGGCATTCATTAGGCCTGGCTTGTTATGCCGATATAAAGAACGCCAATATGGCTGAATAATGACGCCTTCATCTTGCATAATAGCCTCGATCTTGGCCATGATTTTGCGGCGTTCATCGGCGTCAGGAACCGCCATAGCTTGTGATAACAAACTATCAAACTCTTTATTAGCGAAACCAGCTTCGTTCCAAGCTTCACCACTGCGGTAGGCTAGTGCCAACACCTGCACACCCAAAGGACGTTGATTCCAGTTGGTGGAGGAGAAGGGGTATTTTACCCAGTCATTCCAGAAGGTAGAACCTGGTAAAATGGTGCGCTTAACCTTAATGCCTGCTTGGCGCAATTGGGCGGCCACGGCATCTGTGGTGTTGCGGCGCCAATCGTCGTCGATGGATATAAGCTCATGTTCATAATCCCCCATACCGGCTTCGTCCATGAGCGCTTTTGCTGCTGCACCATCAACCTTTTGGGCAGGCAAGGCTGCATACTCGGGGTGAACTGGGCAAACGTGGTGGTTTTCTGCCGGTGTGCCATGGCCAGAGTAGCCAAGTTCTAAACATATATTATTGTCAACAGCCATCGCTAAGGCCTGACGTACGCGTTTATCAGCATAGGGCTTAATGCCATCCACTTCAGCCTGCTGATTAGGACGGATGACTATAGTAGCTGCCGTCACTGCTGACGTTTTTATCCAACCTAAGTCATCAAACATGCCGATAAATTCACCAGCAACGTCGTAGGTTATATCAAATTCATCCGCGTCAGCGCCGGCTACAATAGCACCGTAGTCGGTGCCATAGTCGATCATTTCAATACGGTCAAGGTATGCCCCTTCGCCCCACCATGAATGGGACTCATTGCGTACCAACACGGCCTTAACACCCACCTCGAGACTTTCAGGAGAGTATGGGCCAGTACCTATGGCATTGCCTATCATATTATCACTGTCATGGCTTGAATGGACAATAGCTGCAGGGTAGTCAGTCATGCCTGGAATAATAGAAATATCTGGAGCCAAAAGATTGAGCTGCACGGTATGGCTATCCACCACTTCAATGGCTCCTGCTCGTGCTTTGCCAGTATCGGTATCTATTAAGGAATTCATACGACCAGCCATGGAGTTGCCTTCCACGCTCTTGTCACACCAACCAATCATATTGCGAGCCACGTCATCGGCAGTGAAGGCATCGCCATTATTCCAGGTTACGCCCTTGCGCACGTTAAGTGTGAACACAGTAGCATCGTTATTGGCTGACCAACTTTCGAGCAATTGGCCTTCCATAGTGCCATCAGTATTAATACGTACCAGGTATTCTAACCAACCACGGCTGAAGTTGGCTATTTGGGACCAGTCATAGGTGCGTGGGTCTTTCATGGCCCGGACTTCCGTTTGATAACGCAAGGTGCCACCCATTTTAGGCGTGCCGGCCATGGCCATTGGCGCGACTAAACCAATCATGCTGTATGCCGCAATTGCGCTGGCACCCAAGGCAGAGGCACGTACAAAAAATTCTCGACGTGAAAGTTGGCCTTGTAAGTATTCATTTTTATACATGTCAACAACGGGATGCGTTGCTTTATCTATGTCAGTGGACTTCGTCATTCTATACTCTCCGGTTGTTATTGTTACGGACGGCAAGGTCCGGTTTTGTAGTCTAATGCTAGACTTTTTCACAGCTGAATATGATAGTTTAGCCTATTACTCAGAGGCATCAATGCACGGTGGTAGGCTAATCTATAAATACCAGATCTGACTACATTTGGCTCAAACCCATTCGCTTCATTTATTTCTTAGAGCTCACGTACTCTCCAAGTCTCTTCAAGTTCTACAGATCATTTGCACCCTTGTCAAATTTGCACACTTACCAAATAAGTATCTATGGCAGCACATTACGGCTTATTAAATTAACCTGAGGCATAATACATAGCCTCTCAAGTAATGGGTTTATACCATACACGATAGCATTCAAGAGATTACAAACTGGAGACTGAATCGACAATAAGTGGAATTAGCATTTTCATAATGATATCCCATCTTTTTTATAATGTACGAAAAATCTACATCCGCCAACAATAACGCCTTGATTAGTCCCTGGTGGATAATAAATAATTTGGTTCTTGCTAAAACTGAGACTTTCAACCTCCTAAAGTAGGACTAGGTAATTTGTCTCTTGTACGTTCTTGCCGAGGTGATATTAAAAATTTTGATCGGTAGCATTTTGCCAAATAGGAAGTCGAATTAAAACCACAGGCGGTAGCAATAGCAAAGGTAGAAAGACTGGTTTGTTGTAAAAGTAGTTGGGCTTTGTTGAGTCTTAAATCTAGGTAATACTGCGCAGGCCTTAGGCCGAAATGATGTTTAAATAGTCGCTCCAACTGACGCAAAGATAAGTTTGATTTGCTGGCAATCTGTGCTTGAGACATAGGATCTTCAGTGCAGCTCTGCATTAACTCAATAGCTTTGATTAGCGCTGGGTGATGAATGCTTAGTCTAGTTTGGGTAGCCATGCGCTGGTGTGCATGGGCATCACGGATGCTAGGGTGAATGCATTGCTCTGCCACGTCCTTTGCCAGTTTCAGGCCATGTTGTTGGGTGATGAGTTGGAGCATCATATCAAGCCCTGATAAGCCGCCTGAGCATGTCATGAAGTGGGTATCCATTTCATACAATTCACCAGTAATATTTAACAAGGGGAACTCTTCCTTAAAACTGTCAATGTTTTCCCAGTGGATGGTGCAGGGGCTTTGGTTTAGTAATTTGGCTCGAGCCAGCAACAAACTGCCAGTTGACGTAGAGCCTAAGGTGATGGAGAGGCGTGATAAGCGCCTCAACCATCGGCTGAGGACTGGGTCATCATGGTTTTCTACATCGATGCCTGCTACAACGATCAGGGCATCTAAATCTTCTGTATCTGCCATCTCACGCGTGGCAGCAACGTCTATACCGTTGCTTGCTCTCACCGGTAGGTAGTCTTTGCTGTAAAATGACCACTCATACAAATTACACTTGCTAAGCCGGTTAGCTATTCTCAGCGGCTCAACAGCAGCTGACATGGAGAGCATGGAGAACTGAGCGATAAGGAAAAATCCAATCTGCGTTGGATTACTGGCGTAGTTTGGTTGCATGTTGAATCCTCTGACAAGCTTAGGGTATCGGTCAATTTATGTTTATACAACTTTTAATTCCGCTTATTGTCGATTTAGTTTCTTTTTTTTAATCTTTTGAATGCTATCGTGTACGGTACAAACCCGTTACTAAGAGGCTATTTATTAGGCCTCAGGTGAAATTAATGAGCCGTATTGCTGGTCGCCACCGCAGAGTCAAACAAGAAACAATTAATCCATGTGCTATTCCCCAGCTCGAGCGACAGGTAAAACGTAACCGCTTTGCACCTATCGCAGCCTTGGAACCAGAGCAAGTGGAGCTTATCCACCAAGCGTCGATGGACATACTTGAACAGTTGGGCATCGAAGTTATGGGTCAAGAAGCTCTAGACTTATTCAAGCAGGCTGGGGCAGACGTTGATGATGCTGGTGTGGTGCGAATGGATCGCGCGCTGGTAATGGAATGTATCAGCAAAGCGCCTGCGCAATTCACCCTAACCCCACGTAACCCAGACAATGCCTTGGAGATTGGATCCAACGTGATCCATTTTGGGTTGACCTCTGGCCCCCCCAACGTGCACGACTGCGTGAATGGTCGCCGCCTTGGTAACTTTGCAGATTATGAGCACATGATCCGCTTTGGACAGTACTTTAATGTTATCGATTTTTTTGGCAACCAGGCTTTGGCACCAACGGATTTACCACCTAATACTCGGCATCTAGACACCACTTTTGCCACTCTAACTCTAGCTGATAAGGTGTTTCTTGCCCAAGGCATTGGTGCAGGCCGTGTCAAAGATGCAGTTGCCATGAACGCAATTGCCAATGGCATGAGCTTGCAAGAGCTGGCTCAAAATCCCGCTACCATGACCAATATTAATATTAACTCACCACGCAAATTGGATGACAGTATGGCCTATGGTGCTATGCAAATGGCAAAAATGGGTCAGGCCGTCACCGTTACTCCATTTACCCTCATGGGGGCGATGACACCAACCACCATGGCTGGTGCTTTAGCACAACAAAATGCCGAGGCATTGCTGGGCATTGCCTTGGTGCAGTTAACCAAAGCAGGTGCTCCAGTCGTTTATGGTGGTTTTACTTCAAACGTAGATATGCGTTCTGGCGCTCCAGCCTTTGGCACACCAGAAAATTGCCTAGCCAACATGGCGAGTGGACAAATGGCACGACGATATAACTTGCCTTATCGGACGAGTGCCTGCAACGCCTCTAATGCAGTGGATGGTCAGGCGGTATATGAAACCCAAATGGCTTTGTGGGGCTCTGTCATGGGTCATGGAAATTTGATTTATCATGCCGCCGGTTGGTTAGAAGGTGGTTTGGTCGCGTCGTTTGAAAAAATTGTTATGGATTGTGAGATGCTCCAGCACATGGCAGTAATGTTGCAACCCCTAAAAATTGACCGCATAGAAATTGGTATTGAAGCGATGGATGAAGTGGGGCCTGGTGGGCATTTCTTTGGTTCCAGTCACACCATCGAACGCTATAAAACCGCTTTTTATCAACCCTTTTTGAGCGACTGGAAAAATCACGAAAGCTGGGTTGAAGCTGGGTCTAAAGATGCTACTATGCGGGCTACAGAAATTTGGCAGAAAATTTTAGCTGAATTCGAACCGCCAAAACTTGATTTGTCTCGGCGTGAAGAACTTGAAGCCTATGTGGCTAAGCGCAAAGAAGAGCTGGGTAGGGCTGAACCTATGCTGGAACCGATCGAAATAGATTAGCATCGCCTTATATAGACAGTTTTAGGAGTTTTTATGTCGCGCATTACCTCCACTGAAGCAGATGCCAAGCAGATGATAACGTGGCTTGAAAGCAAGTATGACACTGAGTCGGTTGCCAGTTTTAAGGCTGGCCCAGGTATTCAAAAGTTGCAATTAAAGTTTGATATCGACAAGTTACGCCAGTGTTATCATGACATGCAAGATCAACTGGAAGACTTAGGTTCAGGTTTTCATGTAATGGCCCTAACGCGGCGCCCGGGTGTCGAGCACCCCACTCCCGAGGACAACTGCGGTCGGTTTTGGACTAGAGTGGATGACAGCTATGCTGAAGTCCCTCGAGACATTATGGTTGATGAGTCAGCGTATAGTGAGTTTAATCCACTATTTGCAGACACTTATTTAGCCGAAGTTTATGAGCAGCTTATCGCTCGATTTCCCATTGGTCGTATGAGAGTGTTAGGGAAAGATCCTTATAATTGCAATTCTTGGCATCGAGATCCAGAGCCGCGTTTGCACATTCCTATTATCAGTAACCCCGGCTCTTTATTTGTCGTCAACCACCATTGCACTCACTTACCTGCCGATGGTTCGGTTTATTTTACCGATACTCGTGGCTATCACACGGCGTTAAATGGGGGTGAAGAATCTAGAGTACATATTGTGGCAGCGCTACCTTATGCTGGGCAGCAGGTCAGTGACCTACAAGCGTTAGGAAAACAGGTCTAAATTATGACATCACACTACCCATCGGCAGAAACACGAAGCTCTATCAGCAGTCCGATTACCATTGATCTGCGCAGTGATACCGTTACGCAGCCCAGCCATGCCATGCGCCAGATTATGGCAGACGCGCAAGTGGGGGATGATGTGTATGGTGATGACCCCAATGTTAACGCCCTCGAGCACGAAACTGCCGAGTTATTAGGCAAACAATCGGGCCTATTTTTACCCAGTGGCACTATGAGTAACTTAGCTGGCGTGTTGGCCCATTGCCAGCGGGGTGAAGAGGTTGTGGTGGGTGATAAATACCATATTAGTTGTGATGAAGCGGCTGGTGTAGCAGTGCTGGGCAGTGTGGCTATGCACGCACTGCAAACGGATGCATTCGGGCGTTTTGACCTTGAACAACTAAATGCTGCTGTGAAACCAAATGATTACCACTGTCCTATGACGCGGCTACTGTGTCTAGAGAACACAGTGGGGGGCTGCATTCAAGATCAAGATCATATTGATGCTTTGGTTGACTGTGCCAAATCACATGGGCTTGCTACACACATGGATGGCGCTAGATTACTTAATGCTGCAGTAGCCCAAAATGTGCCTCCAGCTCGGCTAGTTCAGTCTATTGACACAGTATCCTTGTGCTTATCTAAAGGCTTAGGTGTGCCTTTGGGCTCGGTGTTAGTGGGCCCAAGTATAGTCATTGAAAGAGCACGTAGGCTGCGTAAAATGCTAGGTGGGGGAATGCGTCAAGCAGGTATTATTGCAGCAGCGGGCAGGTATGCCTTACAGCACAATGTGGAGAGGTTAGCGCAGGATCATAAACGAACACAGGAACTCGCCACAGCACTTGAAGGCCTGCAAGGGTTACATTTTGACCGGGCTCGAGTACAAACTAATATGTTGTTTTTGCAATCGCCACAAATGCCCGCCTTAGCCAGTTATCTTGCACAGCGTGGTATTGCCATCACCGCTATTGGGGAAAGTGCTCGTATTGTTTTGCACATGCAAATCGATGATGCTGCTCTGCAGCAGATTACTGAGGCGATACAGGGGTTTTTTACCATGAGTAACTGACCCCAGTATGTAGAGCAGGTGTACACTAAGGGCTCAACATATCAACCATCGTAAAAGTTTTAACTCTAAGTTAAGGCCTAATGCACGGGCTCACTGAGGTCTGATTGATACGGCAAAGCTACTAAAGGTTTGCCTATTACCTCATTATCATGATAATACTAACTGCTGCATCATTAACCTGAAGTCTGTTTTGACGATATTTGACTATGCAAACTCTCGCTGTAATCGACGATGATTTAGAAATCCGCCAGCTACTGAGCCAATACCTGAGCCAACAAGGTTTTAAAGTGGTGGCCTTTGCAGATGGTGAAAAATTCTTACAGGCTGATATGACGCAGTTTGCTTTAGCGGTGTTGGATGTTGGTTTGCCCGGTATAGACGGGCTCGATGTGTGCCGCAGCTTGCGACAAACGTCCAGCTTACCGGTAATCATGCTCACTGCAGCTAGTGATGACCTAGATCGTATTTTGGGTCTAGAGCTAGGTGCGGATGATTATATGGGTAAACCTTTTAATCCCCGGGAATTATTAGCCCGTATCAAGGCCCTGTTGCGCCGAATGCAGGTGCAACAACCCAAGCCAGATTCAGATGCCCCCTTGCTGCATATAGATGTGCTCAAACGCTGTGTTAGCTATGCTGGCACCAACTTGCCATTGACTGGTGCAGAGTTTGATTTACTCAATTTGCTGTACCAACATCAAGGTGAGGTGCTTAGTCGTGATGCTATTTGCCAAGTTTTGCATGGCCGCAATGCACAGCCTTTCGACCGCTCTATAGATACCAGTATTAGTCGCTTGCGCAATAAGCTCAATCAGGTGGCAGGAGATAGTATTCAAAATGTGCGTGGCAAAGGTTATGTATTGGTGCTTGCATGAGCTTTGTGACGGGTCTATGGCTCAGGCTTATACCTAATACTGTTATGGCACGAGTCACATTGGTGCTTTTTTTAGGAATCCTGATCGCCCAGGTGTTTGGCACATGGCTATGGGTTTCGCAACTTAAGACCACAGAACACAACCGGTTAATCGAAGTCTCTCAAACCATGGGCTCTCGTATTGGGCAGACCGTAGAGTTTTTCAAAAAGTTACCTGATCAATATCGTCATATTGTTTTAGATCAATTGAGGGATATGGGGGGCACGCGATTTTTTGTTTCTGTAAACTCTCAGTACATCGACTTATTGAACATTCCTGAGACAGATTTTTCTCAATTGGTGCGGCAACAACTTAGTGCCAGTATTGTTGCTCAAATGGGCCAGACCAAAGGACTGGATATTCAATTTGTTAATTTTGACGACTTGAAAATACTTTCTGGTTCTAATTTAATGGTAGATTTGCCACCTAAATGGAAGCGCTTTGCCCTAATAGAGCCTAGTGATGCCAGTCCAGTGGCTGTAGTGCAACTGCCTGTGGCTAATGAGTGGATATACTTAGCGGCGGTTATCCCCGAAGGCCATATGCTCTCGGGTGTAACCTGGCTTACCAGCGAACGTATGTTGAGTATTGGTCTAGTGTCTTTAACAGTGTTCTTGCTAACCTTGTTACTGGTGCGCTGGGTGGTGCGGCCACTACGGTTGTTAGCCAGACAAGCAGAAACCATTGGCAAAGGACGAAATCCCCGTCATATGCGCGAGCAAGGCTCCAGCGAAATGGTAGCTACCATCCGCGCCTTCAATGCCATGGTTGGGCGTATTCAAAAATTTACTGGCGACCGAGAACGACTATTTGCCGCCATTTCACATGACCTTAAGACACCTCTTACCCGCGCCCGCTTGCGGGCTGAAATGATTTCAGATACCGACCAAAAACTGGCCTTAATAGGTGATTTAGAAAATCTAGAGACCATGGTTAAAGGCAGTTTACAGATGATGAAGGACGATGCCATCCACGAAAATGCTGAGCGTATTGACCTGAGTCAATTATTGTTGGGTCTAGCGGCACAGAACCAAATATATGGTTTGCCTATCGAGCTAGATATCCAGCCGGGTTTGATCATAGATGGCCGCAGCATGGCCCTGCAACGCTTATTCAGCAACCTAATTGATAATGCCCTTGCCTATGGTCGAGCGGTAAGTATTATCGCTATCGCCAATGCTCAAGGTACAGTGATTAGTATTTTGGACCCAGGTCCAGGTTTAAGCGATGCCGACAAAGCTCGAGTTTTTGAACCTTATTACCGCATTAATCAGAAGCCCAGTGATGATCACGTTGGGCTTGGATTAGGGATTGCGCGCAGTATTGCCAATCTGCATGGTGGTGAATTAGAGCTCAAGGATCGCCGCGGTGGTGGTTTAATGGTTGAGGTTTATTTCCCTTCGTAACCTTTTGTCACACTTCCCCACGTTATGACACTTTGCCGTGTATACACTGCCATACACCGGAGTGTGACTGCCGGATAATAAAACTAACGAGGAACTCACATGAAAACTAAATTAACAGGCCTAGCCTTAGCCACTATGATGGCTGTAGCGCCGAGTGCACAAGCAGGCGAAGTAGAAGTATTACATTGGTGGACCAGTGGTGGTGAAGCCACTAGTGTAGCCTTTTTAAAGAAGCAATTGGCTGAATCTGGTGTTGATTGGGTTGATTTTGCCGTTGCTGGTGGTGGTGGTGAAAGTGCCATGACGGTATTAAAATCCCGCGCTATTTCTGGCAATTCACCTACAGCAGCCCAGATTAAAGGCCCATCCATTCAAGAATGGGGTGAGCTAGGTTTCTTGTCTAGCATCGATGATGTTGCAAAGGCGAATAACTGGGATGAAATTTTGCCAGAAGTTGTGTCTGACGTAATGAAGTACAATGGTGAATACGTAGCTGCACCAGTGAACGTGCATCGTGTTAACTGGTTGTGGGCTAACCCAGAAGTATTCCGCAAAGCCGGTGCTACTATCCCAACTACTTGGGATGACTTTATGGTGCAAGCTCAGAAGTTGAAAGATGCAGGTTACATTGCTTTAGCACATGGCGGCCAAGCTTGGCAGGATGCCACTGTATTCGAAGCTGTAGTATTGGGTGTTGGCGGTGCTGATTACTACAATAAGGCTTTTGTACAGGCAGACATGAATGCCCTAAACAGTGCTACCACCAAAGAAGTGTTTGAAACCTTTGGTCAACTCCGCCAGTTTGTTGATATCAACTCCCCTGGCCGTGACTGGAACTTAGCTACTTCTATGGTAATCAAGGGTGAAGCTGGTATGC
>Ga0209091_10000381_pt1 | contig 43033 bp, 38 predicted proteins | sample ArcticOcean_MG_C_6_FD_187438 | JGI IMG/M metagenome (GOLD analysis project Ga0209091, IMG submission 187438) | Marine microbial communities from western Arctic Ocean - ArcticOcean_MG_CB8_128 (SPAdes) (version 2) | ecosystem: Environmental > Aquatic > Marine > Oceanic | place: Arctic Ocean...
CATCAGTGCTTCTACAAAAATTATGGCTCAGGTTTCGGGCTGGTAAGCGACTCAGTGATGTCCGTTTCAAGGATTGCGGCATGAGTAGAAAAAAAGCCGCCATGCTGGTACGCAACCAAACGGTCTGTAAGAGTAAATAGATGATGCAATTGATTTTATTTCTTTTGTCTGCACTCGCGCTTTTATCAATGTCGGTGTCCTCAAATGCTGGGCTTAAGCAGCTTACTTGTGACGCTTTTCGGAAAGGTGAATTGAAAGGGTGAATACCTTTGTGTTTGATAGTGACGATTTGCGCCGCGAACGTCCTACATTTTCCTATTCATACAGGTATGCAGGGAAATGTAATATGAGAGGCTGTGTTGGAGAAAGTTCTGGCTACATGGTAGTTACGCCAAATCATATCTCTTTTTTTGGTACGCTCTTGTGCGATGAAGTAAGGCTGGGGCGTCTCAATAGGAAGAATCTTGCATTTGAGGGTGTGAACCCATTTTCCAAAAATACTTATGAATGCAGGCTAGAAGAACTCGAAGAACCGCTCGATAATCTGATCTAGAAAGTGAGTCATCTGTTGCATGGGATTGCAGGATAAAATGTGTGTAGAAATGTGGTAAAGGAAGGTTCTATCATATAAGTTATTGATTTATATATATAACTGGCGGAGAGACAGGGATTCGAACCCTGGATACGCTATCAACGTATACTCCCTTAGCAGGGGAGCGCTTTCGACCACTCAGCCATCTCTCCGAACTGACACTTGTTTGGGCGTCGTGTTTAGCCCTGAACTGCCGCAACGGGTGCGTCAAGAACTCGTATAATGGTGCGCTGGGAGGGAGTCGAACCCCCGACCTTCTGGTTCGTAGCCAGATGCTCTATCCAGCTGAGCTACCAGCGCACGCCGGGGCTATTATCTAGGGCGCTCTGGTCAAGGTCAACCGCGATCATTGGTTATCGAAAAAGAAATTGGTATATTGAAGCTGTAACAAGTGGAACTGCCATGACGCCAGATTTAACCGCAATGGGTCTCGAACTTGCCTTCATTGGTATGGGCACGGTGTTTGCGTTTTTGACGTTGTTGGTGGGTGTGACGAGCTTGATGTCGCGCTTGGTGATCCGGTTTTCAAGCGCTGAACCGGTGAATCCGGTTCCGCTCACGCGTTCCGGGCAAGCCCGCCCGTCGCCAGCCATCTTAGCGGCGGTGGCAACGGCCGTTCGGCGATACCGAGATGGTCAAACGCGGTAACGGTTTAAAGTCAGGATTCCCAGAAGATTCAGGCTGCGGCGAACGCGGCTTTGGCTGCCCTGACGGGTGAAATTAATAAAAGTGTTTTGGAGCAAGTTTTATGTCTGAGCAGGTCTTGTCGAATTCGGCGCCGCTTGGGATCACGGATGTGGTGCTAAGAGACGCGCATCAATCGTTGTTCGCAACCCGTCTGCGCTTGCATGACATGTTACCGATTGCCGAGAAACTCGATCAGGTTGGCTTTTGGTCTATCGAGAGCTGGGGTGGTGCAACCTTTGATGCCTGCATTCGGTATTTGGGCGAGGACCCCTGGGAGCGGATTCGCGCGCTGAAAGCAGCGATGCCGAATACCCCGCAACAAATGCTGTTTCGCGGGCAAAATATTTTGGGCTACCGGCATTACGCGGATGACCTGGTTGAAAAGTTCGTTGAGCGCGCGGCGGTCAATGGGGTTGATGTGTTTCGGGTCTTCGATGCGATGAACGACCCACGCAATTTAGAATGTGCCATTGCCGCGGTGCGAAAGCAGGAAAAGCATGCTCAAGGCACGCTGTCCTACACCGTCAGCCCGATGCATAATCTAGCCGGCTGGCTTGACATGGCAGCGCGCCTGGAGGCGATGGGCGCCGATTCCATTGCCATCAAAGATATGGCAGGCCTACTTACGCCTTATGCCGCGTTTGAATTGGTGAGCGGCTTGAAGAACACCGTACAGGTCCCCATTCATATGCAGTGCCATGCAACGACCGGTCTGTCGACGGCAACGTATCTCAAGTCCATTGAAGCCGGTATCGATAATGTGGATACGGCGATCAGTTCCATGAGCATGACCTACGGGCATTCGCCCACCGAAAGTGTGGTTGCAATGCTGCAGGGCACCGAGCGGGATACCGGCTTGAATATGGTCTTGCTCGAGGAAATTGCGGCCTATTTCCGGGACGTTCGAAAAAAATATGCCGCCTTTGAAGGCGCCTTGCGCGGTATTGATTCTCGCATTTTAGTGGCGCAAGTTCCGGGCGGGATGTTGACCAACCTTGAAGGGCAATTAAAAGAACAAAACGCGACCGATAAACTGGATGCGGTACTCGAGGAAATCCCGAAGGTTCGCGCCGAGCTAGGCTTCATTCCACTGGTCACGCCAACGTCGCAGATTGTCGGCACCCAAGCGGTGCTCAATGTGTTAACAGGAGACCGATACAGCAATATCACCAAAGAAACTCAAGCGGTGCTAAAGGGTGAATATGGTGCCACGCCCGCACCGGTGGACGCAGTCCTACAAGCCAGGGTCCTTGCAGGGCAGGCGCCCATTACCTGTCGACCCGCCGATTTGCTCAGTCCAGAGTTCGATCGGTTGCAGACTGAACTCGAGGGTCTCGCCAAAGAAAGGCCCATCATCTTCGGTGAGCATCTTGAAGATGACGTCTTAACCTATGCCTTGTTCCCTCAAATCGCGTTGAAGTTTTTTGAAAACCGAAACAACCCGGCGGCTTTTGAGTCCGTGCCCTCTGGTGTTCCCCTTGCAGCGAAAGCGCCGGATGCATCGGGGGCTGTGGCCTCATCTGGTCCTGAAACCTATACGGTGGCGGTCGCGGGTCAAACCTTTGTGGTCTCGGTAACCCCTGGCGGGGAGATTTCTGGGCTTGTACCGGTGGTTGAATCCGCCAATGCCATGCTGATGAGCTTTCCAGCGCCGCTCGCCGGTAATGTCTTCAAGGTATTGGTCAAAGCGGGGGATTCAGTGGCCGCGGGTCAGGTGGTGTTAATTCTGGAGGCCATGAAAATGGAGACCGAGATCCGCGCAACCAGTGCAGGCGTAGTCAGCGAGGTCTTGGTGCGGGAGGGCGATGCGGTCAAAGTGGGCGAAACCTTGATGATGCTGAGCTAACCCATGGATCAATTGCTGCAACTTTGGCAGAGCACCGGTCTGTATCAGATGCATCTGGATCAGTTTGCAATGATCTGCATCGCGTTAACGCTTTTATATCTGGCCATTGTTAAAGGCTTCGAGCCTTTGCTGCTGGTGCCCATTGGTTTTGGCGGGCTTCTGGCCAATATCCCGGGGGTTGATATCGCGGTCGGCGATGGCATTCTGCATCAGTTTTATAGTTTGGGGATCGAGACTGGGATGTTCCCGTTGCTTATTTTTATGGGCGTGGGCGCCATGACAGACTTCGGGCCGCTCCTTGCTAATCCAAAAACGTTATTTCTGGGCGCAGCCGCGCAATTTGGTATTTTTGCGACCCTGCTGGGCGCCTTAGGCTTGAGCGAACTGGGGATCTTTAACTTCTCGGTTTCGGAAGCCGCGGCCATTGGCATTATTGGCGGCGCGGATGGGCCGACCGCCATCTATGTCGCCGGGCAGTTAGCGCCGCACCTGTTGGGAGCCATCGCGGTTGCCGCCTATTCTTATATGGCGCTGGTGCCGCTCATCCAGCCACCGATCATGCGCTTGCTGACCACCGAGGCCGAGCGAAAGATCGAGATGGTTCAGCTGAGGGAAGTGTCCCAGCGCGAAAAAATCGTGTTCCCGCTTATGCTCTTGCTGCTGGTTGCACTCATGGTGCCAAGCGCGGCGCCCCTGTTAGGCATGTTTTGCTTTGGTAACTTGATGCGCGAGTGCGGTGTTGTGAATCGGTTAAGCGATACCACTCAGAATGCCTTAATTAACATCACCACAATCTTTTTAGGCTTGGCGGTCGGCTCCAAGCTCCGTGCGGAGCAGTTTTTGGTTTTTGAAACCCTTGGGATCCTACTGCTGGGTATGGTTGCCTTTTGTATTGGCACGGCGGCCGGGGTCTTGATGGCAAAGCTCATGAATCGCATTGTGAAGCAACCGATCAATCCGCTGATTGGCGCCGCGGGCGTGTCGGCGGTACCCATGGCCGCGCGGGTTGCCAGCAAGTTAGGGCTTGAAGCCAATCCCAATAACTTTTTGTTGATGCATGCGATGGGGCCGAATGTGGCGGGGGTCATCGGTTCGGCAGTCGCGGCAGGCATTCTGATTCAGTTTGTCCGGTAAGCTGTGCGCTGCGTGCAACTTAGTCTTGACAACCCACAGGGCGCTTTGTAGTTTGTGAAGCCGTCATCGAAGCGGGTTTTGTCTAGAACCCCTCGGTTGTCTGGTTCTGGCAGTACGCAACCCGTGCCCAGAACGGTCAGCGCAATTTACCGAATTTAAGAAACCGTAAAACCGCCTTAGTTAAAAGGCCCATTCAGTAAGGAAGAGGAAACACCATGCAAGAATATATGCAATTTTATATCAATGGCGAATGGGTCGACCCCGTCACCCCATCCAGCCTAGAAGTGATTAATCCAGCGACGGAACAACCCTTCGCAACCATCAGTATGGGCAGTCCAGCCGATGTTGAAAAAGCGGTTGCAGCAGCCAGCGCGGCCTTCGACAGTTTTTCTAAAACCAGTGTTGCGGAACGCGTTGAGCTACTAGGCTCGATCCTTGCGGAATACACCAAACGATATGACGAGATTGCGGCTGCGATTTCAACGGAAATGGGCGCGCCGCTTTGGCTGTCTAAAGCGGCTCAAGCAGCGACGGGCCAAGCCCACTTTGCAACGACCCTTGGAATGCTCAAGAATTTTGAGTGGGAAGAGCGTAAAGGCAAATACCTGCTTCGCCGCGAACCGGTTGGCGTATGTGGTTTGATTACCCCTTGGAATTGGCCGATCAATCAGATCTCCTGCAAAGTCGCGCCAGCATTGGCTGCGGGTTGCACGATGGTGTTAAAACCCAGTGAAGTGGCGCCAGTGAACGGCATTATCCTCGCCGAAGTTTTACATGCGGCGGGCGTGCCGGCCGGCGTGTTCAACCTGGTAAACGGCGATGGCCCGAACGTGGGTGAAGCCATGTCTTCACATCCTGACATTCACATGATGTCGTTCACCGGTTCAACCCGCGCGGGCATATTGGTTGCGAAAGCGGCAGCCGACACGGTCAAGCGAGTGGCGCAGGAACTGGGCGGCAAATCCGCAAACATCGTGCTGGAAGATGCGGATTTAGAAAAAGCCGTGAGTGGTGGTGTGAGCCAAATTTTCACCAACTCAGGTCAAAGCTGTAACGCACCGACGCGTATGTTGGTGCCCCAAGCATCGCATGCTCAAGCCCTCGAGATTGCAAAGAAGGCGGCTGCTTCCGCGAAGCCAGGTGATCCCTTTGCCGAAGGCACAACAATGGGCCCTGTGGTCAGCGAAGTGCAGTGGAACAAGATTCAAGGTTTGATTCAGCAAGGCATCGATGAAGGCGCTGAGCTGGTTTGTGGTGGTACGGGTCGGCCGGATGGCCTGAACGCGGGTTACTACGTCAAGCCAACAATCTTTGGCAACGTTAATAATGAGATGACGATTGCACGAGAAGAGATTTTCGGGCCAGTGTTGTCGATCCTGCCTTATGAAACCGAAGCCCAAGCCATCGAGATTGCCAACGACACGCCTTACGGTTTGTCAGGCTATGTTCAGTCCGGTGATGTGGATCATGCTTTAGCCGTTGCGGCGCAAATCCGAAGTGGCAATGTTCACATTAACGGCAGTGGTGCTGATTTTACCGCGCCGTTTGGTGGCTATAAGCAGTCCGGTAATGGTCGTGAATGGGGCGAGCTGGGCTTCGAGGAATTCCTTGAAACCAAAGCGATCTTTATTCCCGCAGGCTAAAACGTTGAAGTTTTAGTGTGAGTGATCAAAACGCCCCAACTGGGGCGTTTTTTTTGGCCTAAATTAAGGCCTTGCTACCAGGTATCGATGAAAGGTCGCTTCTTTCCAGCTCTGGGTAGGGGCTTGGGTGTCGACTTCATCCCGGAGATAATCCAGTGCCGAGTATCTTTCGGGTCGATCACTTCATCGATTTCAAACGCGGTCGCGAAATTCACGGCCTTGCCGCGATCGTACATTTGGGCAACACGCTTTTCGTATTCGACCCGCCGCGCCTCCGGGTCGGTGATGGCCTCGAGCTCTTTTCGGTAACCCAGTTTGACAGCGCCTTCAAGGCCCATGCCCCCGAACTCGCCGGTGGGCCAGGTCACGGTAAAGGCCGCGGCCTTGAAGCCGCCGCCGGTCATCGCCTGGGCGCCGAGGCCGTAGCCTTTGCGCAGCACAATCGCAAACAAGGGCACCGTTAGGCTGGTGCAAGTTACAAAGACGCGACTGGCATGCCGAACCAAGGCCGTTTTCTCGATTTCAGGGCCGACCATAATGCCCGGACAATCCACCAACGACACAATCGGCAAGTCAAAGGCATCGCACAACTGCATGAAACGGGCAGCCTTGTCGGCGCCGTCGCTGTCGATGGCGCCAGACAGATGAATCGGGTCATTGGCAATGAGACCCATGGGTTTGCCGGCAACCCGAATGAAGGCGGTAATCATGCCGACCCCAAACTTGGGCCTCAGTTCTAACACCGAGTCGGTGTCGGCTATGCAGTCGATGATCTCGTGAATGTCGTAAACGCGGAGCCGGTTTTCAGGGATTGCGGCGCGCAACTTGCGTTGGTCGTCACAGGTGAAGTCCGAGACGGGGCCTTGGAAATACGACAACAGCTTTTTCGCCATGAACATCGCTTCGGCTTCGTCCTTAACCGCAATGTCCACCACCCCATTGGGGACCTGCACCGACATAGGGCCCACTTCGTCGGGGGTAAAAATACCCAGCCCGCCGCCTTCAATCATGGCGGGGCCACCAATACCAATATTGCTGTCTTCGGTGGCAATCACAATGTCACTGCAGCCCAGTAAGACCGCATTGCCGGCAAAGCAGCGCCCACTGGTGATGCCAATCCGAGGCACCAGACCCGAGAGCGCGGCGTAAAGCTGGAAGGCCAAACAGTCGAGACCTGCGATACCAGCGCCATCGGTGTCGCCTGGGCGGCCGCCACCGCCTTCGGCCAAAAGAATAATCGGAAGTTTGAGTTGTTCGGCCACTTCAAACATACGGTCTTTCTTGCGATGGTTCTGCAGTCCTTGGGTGCCGGCCAGAACCATGTAGTCGTAGGACATCACCACGCATTGAGTGTTCTCATCGGGAAACAGTTCGCCGTTCACGCTGCCAATGCCGCACACCATGCCATCACCGGGCGTTTTCTCCATGAGGTCTTGAACGGATCGGCGACGGCGCTGGGCCGCGATGGCAAGCGAGCCATATTCGATGAACGAATCCGGGTCGCACAGGTCATTCACATTCTCTCGGGCTGTTCGGTGCTGGGTCTTACGACGTTTCGCAACCGCCTCCGGACGGTTTTCGTCCAGCCCGTATTCATGCCTTAGGTTGGCTTCGGCCAAATCCGGGCGAATGTGGTCAAGGTCAACTTGGGTTTCGGTGGTTGCATCGGTCACGGTCACCGCGGCAGGGCGTAAGTACAGCATGGCGTGATCTTCGAACACGGCGTCGCCTGACGCGACATTAATCTGAATAATGACGCCGCTCTCGGGGGCGCTGACCACATGCTCCATCTTCATCGCATCCATTACCAACAGCGGTTGCCCGGCATAGACCTCCTGATTCGGCGCCACGTTAATTTCAACCACCGTGCCTTGCAGTGGCGCCCCAATGGCCAGGCTGTCTGAGGGTCCGCTTGCAACCGGTTCGGGGGCGGTAGTCGTTTCAGCCGAGCGATGGTTTAAGACCGCGAGTGGGTCACGGGCATCGATCGCGGCCCCGGCGCCCGTGGCTGATTGGGCGCTCAGGGCTGTTTCCTCGCTCAAGGCTGTTTTTTCGCTCAAGGCTGTTTTCTCGCTCAAGGCTGCTGCAGCCTCGGTCAATCGAGCGGAGATTTCAGACAGGTGCGTATCAACAAACCCTGTCAGCAGCGTGCTGTTGCTGAATTCAGGTTGGTTGAGCAGGTCTTTAACAAAGGCAAGGTTCGTGTCAAAGCCTTCGATTTGAAAGTCAGCGATCGCGCGTTGCGTCTTGGCCACCGCGCTGGCAAAAACAGGGCTGCGGCTGTGGGTGATCACTTTCGCGAGCAGCGAATCATACCGGGTGCTGGTTTGATAGCCTTTATAGGCAAAGCCATCGACCCGAATACCGATCCCAGTGGGCGGTGCATACTGGGTTACCGTGCCGCCGGTGGGTTTGAAAAAACCTTTTTCCGATAAGGTTTCCATATTAACTCGGCACTGAATGGCGAAGCCTTCTGCTTTAGGGGGCTCGATCAAGTTTAAGTCCGTAAGGGTTGCGCCATCGGCAACTTTCAGTTGCAGGGCCACCAAATCAAGCCCCGTTATGGCTTCTGTGACGGTGTGTTCTACCTGCAGGCGCGCATTGGCCTCGATAAAGAAATAGCGCGCCGGTTGGTTGGCATCCACCAGGAATTCGAAGGTGCCCAGGCCGCGATAGTTTGCAGACCCTGCCATGGTGAGGGCGTCGTTCAATAGCTGATCGCGGGTGCGGGTTGGAATGGCCGGGCTGGGGGCGATCTCGATGAGTTTTTGATTTTGGCGCTGAACCGAACAATCCCGCTCCCAAAGGTGAACCACCCCACCTTGGCCATCACCGAGAATCTGAACTTCAATATGGCGAACCTCTGGGAGGTATTGCTCAACGTAAACAGCGCTTTGGCCAAAAGCTAACGTCGCCTCTGATTGGCAACGCTCAAAGAGCTTGGCAAGGTCATCCCCTTGCAAGACCTGCCGCATGCCCCGGCCGCCGCCGCCGTGGACGGCTTTGATCAGCATCGGCTCATCCCCCAAAGTCTTCCGAAAATCAGCCGCCTCCGCCAAGGTGGTGTCGCCATTGGTGCCCGCGATGAGCGGCACCTGGTGCGCCTTAGCTAGGGCGCGAGCCCCTGCTTTATTGCCAAACTGTTCGAGTTGTTCTGCGGTGGGCCCAACGAAGGTGATGCCCGCGGCGTCGCAAGCCGCCGCGAAATCATGGCGTTCACTCAAGAATCCATAGCCTGGATGAATCGCGTCAGCCTGGGTCGCAATCGCCGCGGCAATGAGGGCGGCGATATCCAAATAAGCGCTAGCGCCAGCGCCGGGCAGGCAGTAACGATCGTCTGCTAGGCGCACATGCTGGGCAAGGGCATCGTCCTCTGGATAAACGCTGATGCAGGTGATTCCGAGGTCTTGGGCGGTGGCAATGATTCGTACCGCAATTTCGCCGCGGTTGGCGATGAGTAATCTATTCATGGTGCGTGAGACTCGAAAAAGGTGAACTGTAAAGCTATCGCAACGCCGACACTTTGTCAGCGGATAGCGTGATCAAATTTCGCGCTCGAGGGCGAGCGCACCATGGTAGACTCGAGGGCAAAACTGCATGGAGAGGCTTTGATGACAACAATACAGACAGGCACTAATGATCTGCTGGCGGAGAATATTGATGGCGTTGGCGTGATCACTTTAAATCGACCCGAAGCGCGCAACGCGATGTCGGGTGAGATGAATGCGGCGTTGTCGCAAACCCTCGCGGCTTGGGAATTAGACCCTGCGATCAAATGCATCGTCCTGACCGGTGCGGGCAAAGGGTTTTGCGCCGGCGGTGATGTTAAGGGTATGGCGGCCTCCGGTGATGGCACGGTCGGTGACAATACCATCGATGGCGCAATTCATACCCAGCGGGTCAATCAACGGGCAACCGCCGGTAAGCTGTTTAAAATGCCGAAGCCGACCATCGCGGCGTTGCCAGGCGCTGCCGCCGGCGCGGGCTTAAGCTTCGCTTTAGCGTGCGATCTGCGCGTGATGGCCTCGAGCGCGATTATGACCACTGCTTTCGCGCGGGTTGGTTTCTCTGGTGATTATGGTGGCACCTACTTTATGACCCAGCTGTTGGGCACGGCCAAGGCGCGAGAGCTGTATTACCTGTCGGATCGCGTTGATGCGGCCGAAGCCTTGCGGCTTGGGCTCGCCAATTGGGTTGTTGAGCCGGATGATTTAATGGCTAAGACCATGGAAATCGCGAACCGTCTGGCCTCTGGACCAACGGTTGCCTATCGTTATATGAAGGAAAACTTGAATCGCGCCTTGGCAGGCGATATTGATGATTGCATGGACCTTGAAGCGACCCATCATGTGCATTGCGGGCAGACCACCGATCACAAAGAAGCCACAAAAGCCTTTGTCGCGAAACGCGAGCCCGTCTTCATCGGGCGTTAAGCCCAAGCTTTGAGCCCAATGCCGGCAAGGTTTGGGTTCGGTAAACAATCAGAGCAAGGAGCAGGGCTCGAGTGGCAATTGCATATTTGAATGGACAATGGATGCCGCCGGGCGAGGCCAAGGTGTCGGTTTTTGACCGGGGCTTTATGTTTGGCGATGGGGTTTATGAAGTGATGCCGGTCTATGACGGCAGGATTTTTACCAAGGCCGCCCATCTGGCCCGATTGGCCCGGTCGCAATCCGAGATCGATCTCGCGCCAGTCATGTCGGCTGCGGCGTGGTCGGCCCTAATGGATGAGGCGGTTACGAAATCAGGCGAAACCCAAGCGCTCATTTATATCCAAGTCACCCGCGGCAGTGCAATCGAGCGATCCCATGTTTATCCAGGTGGGCCGCCCACAGTGTTGGTGATGGTCACGCCCTTTCACCCAAAAACGGCTACTGAAATTCAGCCCTTAAAGGTCAGCACGGCCGAGGATATTCGTTGGCATCGCGCCGATATTAAGGTGACGAGCTTGATTGCCAACGGGATAATCAAAAATCGGGCGCTCGCCAATGGGTTTGACGACGCGATTATGATTCGCGGTGAGAATGTGACCGAAGGCACCGCTTCTAACGTATTTATTGTGGTCAACGGTGAAATTCTAACGCCGCCGAAGAGTCAGTGGCTCTTGCATGGCATTACCCGCGACGAGATGATTCGGGTGGCGCTTGAGGCGGGGTTGCCGCTTCGAGAGGTTGATTTTGACGAGACAGTGTTGGCCGGGGCGGCGGAAATTTGGCTCAGCTCGACCGGCCTCGAATTGGTGCCGGTGGGTCAGTTGAACGGTCAATGGGTTGGCGACGGTTTGCCGGGTCCAATCTGGAAACAAGTCTTTGATGGCTTTCAAGCCCGGAAGCGCGCAATCGATTGAAAATATCGATCAAGTTAAGCAAAAAGATTCATTGGACGTTAAGACGATGTCCGATTTAAAGTAGGTCCACTACAACTTAGGAGAAGCAAGATGGCGTTGAAAGACTCCAAGACAGAACAAAATTTAAAAGACGCGTTCGCGGGTGAATCCCAAGCTAATCGTCGTTACTTGTACTTCGCATCAAAAGCCGATGTGGAAGGTTATAACGATGTTGCTTCGGTATTTCGCTCCACAGCCGAAGGCGAGACGGGTCATGCCCACGGTCACTTAGAGTATTTAGAAGAGACGGGTGATCCTGCAACCGGTATGCCAATTGGTAGCACGTCAGACAATCTGAAGGCTTCTGTAGCGGGCGAAACCCATGAGTACACGGATATGTACCCAGGCATGGCGTCAACCGCTCGGGACGAAGGGTTTGATGAAATTGCAGATTGGTTCGAAACGTTGGCAAAGGCTGAGCGTAGCCACGCCAATCGATTCCAAAAGGCGCTCGACTCACTCGACGACTAAATTAGACAGCAGTTAGGGTTATTAATAACGCGCCCTCTCAGGGCGCGTTTTTTATGGAGGAGACATATGTTAAGTCGCGCAGATTTATGGTCCCTTGAGGACTACTCGGTGCATCGAGCGAGTTTTAGGGAAGCCGTGTTAGCCCACAAAAAAAATCGCAGAGTGTTGATTGGTCAGCATGTTCAGCTGATCTTTGAAGACCGGACGACCGTGAAATATCAGATCCAGGAAATGCTCCGAATTGAAAAAATATTCGAAGCTTCCGGCATTCAGGAAGAGTTGGACGCCTACAATCCGCTGATCCCTGAGGGCAAGAACTGGAAATGCACGTTGCTCATTCAGTACGGCGATGTGGAGGAGCGTAAACGCAGACTGGAAGACTTGGTGGGCATTGAAGATAAGATCTGGGTACAGATTGGTGAGGGCCAGCGAATTTGGCCGATTGCCGATGAAGACATGGATCGCAGTAAAGAAGACAAAACGGCAGCCGTGCACTTTATGCGCTACGAGCTAACCGATGCAGACCAGGCGGCGGCCAAGGCCGGTGCAGAGATCGTCTTTGGGGTCGAGCATGTGGCCTATCCATCCGAGCCGGTTGTGTTGCCTGAGGTCTCGAAGGCGGCCTTGGTTGCTGACTTGAGCGACTAGTGCGAGCGGTCGCGTCAAACGGCAAACTTTAAGAGAAACGATAAAAGCCGGTAATAACCGGCTTTTTCGTCTACAGTTGTCCACTAGGCCACGGGTATTGGGTCTCTTATTATCATTCTTTCTTAAGGACGGACGTTGCAATGAAACAATCGCTTATGGCGCACTTTTTGATGTTTGGCTTACTGCTGTTGGTCAGCGGTTGTGGCGTGAATAACCTGCCAACGTTGGACGAAGGGGTGAAGGCCGCGTGGTCTCAGGTGCAAAATCAATATCAGCGCCGGGCGGATTTAATTCCGAATCTGGTGGCGACGGTGAAAGGCTATGCCGCGCAAGAACGCGATACCCTGCTTGCGGTGACCGAAGCGCGGGCCAAGGTCGGTAGCATGCAGGTGGACCCCAGCCTGATCGATGACCCGGCGCGGTTGCAACAGTTTGAACAAGCGCAAAGTAAGTTATCCGGCGCGCTCAGCCGGTTGATGGTGGTGGTTGAAAAGTATCCCGATCTAAAATCGAATCAAAACTTCCTGGCCCTGCAGTCTCAGCTAGAGGGCACGGAAAACCGCATTAGCATTGCGCGCCGCGACTACATCAACAGCATTGCTGGGTACAACACGGAGTTACGCACTTACCCCGGTAAGCTTTGGCATGGCTGGCTTTATCCTGAACTCACCGTTCGGGAAGATTATTACGAGGCGACCGCTGCGGCCGCTGATCAACCGCCCGCGGTTGCGTTTTAGTGAAAGGGCTGGTTCTTGCGGCGCTGTTATTCGGCCTGAGCCTGTCGGCACGATCGGCCGAGCCCGATTTTCCGAAACTGTCTGGCCGTATCGTAGATGAAGCGGGCTTGATTAATGCCGCCGACCGGCGACTGATCAATGCCGCATCCAGAAGCCTTGAGCAAACCTTGGGCCACCAATTGGTGGTGGTCACGGTCAAAGACTTGCAAGGGTACGTGATCGAGGATTTTGGTTACCAGCTTGGCCGGCACTGGGGTATTGGTCAGGCCAAGGCGAACAATGGCGTGCTGCTGATTGTGGCGCAAGCCGAGCGCAAAGTTCGAGTCGAAGTGGGTTATGGGCTCGAGGGCGATTTAACCGATGCGCGATCGAGCCAAATTATACAGGGCATCATGCTGCCGCGGTTCAAGGCCGGTCAGGTGTCGGCGGGGATTGTGGCAGGCAGTGAGGCGATTCGGCAGGTTTTTCAAGGCGAGTTTGTGCCGCCTAAGGTCACTCGATCGCGCGCGTCTGGCGCAGCGCCCCCGATGTTGCTCGGGTTACTGTTCGGGTTGTTTTTCCTGAGTAAAATTATCGGCTTGGTTGCTGGGGGTGTACTAGGCGTGCCAGTCGGCACGGGGCGGCGTCATCGCGGCGGCTATGTTGGTGGGGTCGGCGGTTTTGGCGGTGGCGGGGGTTTTGGCGGTGGCGGCGGCTTTGGCGGCGGTGGCGGCGGTTTTGGTGGCGGCGGCGCGAGCGGAGGTTGGTGATGAGCGGATTATTGACGAAAACACAACTGGCGGCCATTGCGGATCAAATTACCGAGATCGAAAAGGCGACCGATGCCGAGATCGTGACGGTGCTAGCAAAGCAAGCCGATGATTATTACTACATACCAACGCTCTGGGCGGCAATGGCGGGCGTGATTGCGCCCTCGGCTTTACTGCTTTTGCCCCATTGGTTGGTCTTGTCCGAAATTCTGTTGATTCAAGTGAGCTTGTTTGGCGTGCTGGCGTTGCTCTTGCGCAGTCCGTTCTTGCTCCGGCGGTTGATTCCAAAGCAAGTTCGGCACTGGCGCGCAAGCAATCTAGCGCGCAGGCAATTTCTTGAGAACAATTTGCACCACACCGAAGGCGGTCTCGGAGTGCTGATTTTTGTGTCAGAGCTCGAGCGCTACGTTGAAATTCTTGCCGACCGCGGCGTGGCCGAACAAATCCCCAATGAGACCTGGGCTTTGATCGTTCAGAGCTTTACTCAGCGGGTGGGGCAAGGTGAAGTCTACGAAGGCTTCGATCAGTGTTTGCAAGCGGTGGGCGTCGAACTTGCTGCGAAGTTTCCGATTACCCAGGATAAAAACGAGCTCCCCAACCACTTGGTCTTGATCTAGGGCCAGCAGGCGTTTCGGTTACGCCGGGCGCTGTTTCGGCGCCGTGGGCCCATAGGTCATAAACTTGTCGATGGCCTCAGCGACCGCATCAGGGGCGTGAACCGCAACTTCATGGCCAACCCGAGACAACACCGCTAGATCCGCATTCGGTAAGCGCTGAAAGTCTTGTAAATTTGCGGTCAGCAAACCATCACCCGAGCCGGCAATCATCAGCGTAGGGGTATTGAGTGCGCCCAAGTGTTCTGTGAGGTTGAGCGCGGACATGGTTTCAAGGCCGCCGGCAATATGGCCGTCAGAAATACTCATTAAATGATTTACGCGATCCTCGAACCAGTCGTCGTGCTCAAGTTCGGGCAAGAACCGTCCTTGTTGATACCGATTCAGGAAGAAGGCTCGGTCGCCGCGCTTGCGGGCGTCAAGCTGGTCATTGAGCAACTCGACGCTATAGGGGCCGATGCCACCGCTCGGAATGGGCGCTTTCAGAATGAGTTTTGTCAGCCGCTCGCTGTGGTGAACGCCCAGTTGGAAGCCGATGCCGCCGCCCATACTGTGGCCGGCAAACGCCACGCGCGCCAGCGACAGATGATCCAGCAATCCAATCACATCGAGTGCATATTGCGCAATCTCATAGCCGGCCTGGGTGTGCTGGCTTTCGCCGGTGCCGCGGCATTCCATCAAAATGATTTGGTAGCGGTCTTTTAGGCGCTCGGCAATGGGCATCCAGTTAACCCTGGAGGCAGTGTAGCCGTGATGAAGCAACAGCGGCTCGCCTTGCCCCATGACCTCATACCATAAGTTGGCGTCGTTGATGTTCGCGATGGGCATGATGGCCTCAAGTTGTGAGTAAGCCGTGATCCTGTGGTTTTTATCGATTCAGATCAAGGGTTATTGGGATATCGAAACTTCATTGAACGGGCGCTTTGGCCGGCCGTCAGTCGTCAAGGCACCTGCAAGCCCGTGATTGCCGTGCCCTTTCAATGATCACCATGACCACCATCACACGTGAAGGTTCCAGAGTTTTCACAGGTGCCAGTAATATCAAAGGTGAAGTGATCCGTTCCAGTATTGACCACTACGTTGGACACCGCGCGCCGATAAAAGTCATCAGCCCAGCTGTGAGTCGCGTTGAACGTTAGAAAAACCAGTACAAGACCAAGCGCCGCCCTGTAGCACTGGCGCTTCAGCGTGTTTCGGTCGGCGCGATTCACTAACTTTCGCATAAGGTCACAAGCTACAGTTTTTAGCCTAAAGGAAGTTTACGCTGATCCTCCTTGGCGAGGTAGTCAAGGATTCAGTTTTGGTTTGGACGCGGTCATACTGAAATCAAAGATTTTGAAGTGAAAAGATCAAAATAATGTTCAGGTGCAACGCGCTGAGTATCCCAACCTTTGGCCTTTTAACCGGGGGCTTCCCAGGTCAGTTCTGGATCGTTGGACTGAAAACTTGCGCGGCCTTGAGCACGTCTCCTGAAGACGCAGCAGGCATTGGCGAAGTTGCTTGGTAGTCTGTGTTGGGTGAAAGGCTCGCGCTCCAAACTTCCGCTGAGCACTGCAGCGACGTCACCGCCGCAAACCCTGCATTCACCAACCCTAAGTCGCTGTCTGCGGGCGGGTTATATTCGGTCTCGACCAAATCAAAGAACAATTTCCCTTCTGCTTGGTCGACAATTTGGCTTCGAACCGAGCCGAATTCTGCGAGGCCGCCCCAGCGCAGGCCTTTCGTTTGCGCATAGGGCAGGGCGGGCACATTCAGATTCAGCGCGCAGCGTTCTGGGCCATTGGCCAGGGCCTTCAGCAGTTCAATAGCGTATTGGCAGGCGGTGTCGAAATGCCACTCCTCCGATACAGCAAGGCTCACGGCCAGGCCGCGCATGCCGAAGTTCTGAGCCGCTAAGGCCGCACCAACGGTGCCGCTGTGCAGTACCGAGCGGCCGGTATTCAAGCCTAGATTCGGGCCTGAAACCACAATGTCGGGCCTTGGGCCAAAGGCTTCTAAATGACTGGTGATGGTGCACAGGGCGGGCGGGCCATCGAGCGCAAAGGCCTTGCCGGCTAACCCAATGATCTGAACTTCTTTATAGGCAATCGGGCGATCTCGGGAGATATGGCCCAAGCTCGCGCCGGTGCCCGAGGCATCAAAGCTGGGCGCGACCACGACCACTTCAAAACCAGCGGCTTCAACGTGGCGGGCGAGTTCATGTAATCCTGGGCTGTCGATGCCGTCATCGTTGGTCAGTAGTGCGCGCATGAATTCTCTCCTGTTAAGAATCTATTGTCCGCCAGTTCGGCCCTGGCAACAACCCAAGGCGCCTGAATTGTCGGTTATTATGGGCCGCTTTCAGCCACCGCCGCGGGATCATCGTTGATCACCCATTCGAAATTACTTTGGGCTTGCAGCTTGGCCATCGATTGCTGGTTTAACGTTTTAAAGCGGGCCTCCTCGGCCAAGGCGATGGCTTCGGCGAGCATGGCGGGTAAAACGGCGAGTTTAACGGCGTCATTCAAGCTGAGGCCTGGGCCCTTTTGCACTTCGGTGAGCCAAGGGTTGAGCGCCGCATCCAGAATGATATCGGCGCCAAACAGCGCAAAGCACGAACCCTGTGGTGGCGCCTGCGTCAGCACGGTTTGGGTCGCCCGCAGGGTATGGCGCAGGATGGCCTTGAGCTTTGGGCGCAGTTGTTGCGCGATGAAATCAGGCTCGGCTTGGCCTGTTGCAACCAGATGCGCTTCAAGGTCCGAAAACCCCTATTTTAAAACGGCGTCGGGGTCGTAGTTGGGATGCTTCTTTTGCTGGTAAACGTTGGTGATGTGAATGAGCGGGTTATCCCATTGCCCCAACTCAAAGGGCAAGGTATTGAGCCGCACCGTGCCCTCGTTGCAGAGCAAGACCCGTAAGGGCGACAGTGTGAGGACTAAAAAATAGAGCCGGATTTCACTTTTGCGGTGGTTGAGCAATAAAGGGTTGGTGAGATAGCGCTGGGCGATGAAGGTTGATGCTTTTGGGTCTTGCCGCCGCTGCGCCTCGTACTGATCCAGCCAGGCCGTAACCGCCTTGGGGTGATCAAAGATCTTAATGCCGCGCCCTTTTGATAAGTCAGCAGGCTTCACGATCCAAGGCGCGCCTTTTGGTTCGGCATTCACCACTGCCCGAAACTGATCCACTTCAGTCGCCGTCTCAAGGCAAAAGGTTTGCGGATAAAAATCGTCTAAGGGTAGGGCGGCGCCCGGTAGGCTTTCAGGCAAGCGCTGCAGGCCTCGAGCCAAATGGCTTTTATCGATTAGTGCGCGCTCGTTGGGGAGATGATTCATGGCTTGATGGGGCGCAAGGTTTTGCAAGGCGTCGGTGTAGCCGCGCCGCATCCACAGCACATTGGCGTCCTGAGGCGTTGATGCAAACTGCACTTGCATCTTCTCGAACACGGTTTTGGCATTGGCCGAGGCCGGGTCACAATACAAGGTGGTTGCTAGCGGGCGGCTGAGTACATATTGCAACGTTCGGACCCCGGGGTTTGAGAAGAGGGTATTACGCGCGGTCAACACCGCGCTGGAAGGTGTTAGTCGTCGGCTTTAAAGGCCGCGCAGCTTTCTTCAGCGGTTTGCCGAGCTTTCTTTTCACATGCTTGCCAGAGTTCATTGCAAACTTGGTCCTTGCGAACATCAATTAAGGCAGCTTCGAAGCAATCTTTATATTGCCGGTCACAACTGGCCAACAGTAGCAAACCTGTGATGATCAAAAAACGTCGCACTCTGAACTCCCCATTCCCAATGGCTAAAAATTTAGTGCAATGTGGCCTCTGTGGCAAGCTTTGCGCGCCGCCTTTTTAGGCCAGTCGTGGCAATGCGTCTTTGGGTTGATGTCTGGGCGCGGTCATCAAGGGCATTGGCGCGCCGTTTGGCGCTCGGCTAAGGCATAAAGGCGGCAGGGTCAGCGTTACGAAAAACGGGCGATGAGGCCCTCGCTTGGTGTTTATCATCAGCCGGTTGCTGAGCTGTGCTAATCTTGGCGTCGAATTAAACGCGCCAATTTCGCAGCGCAGGGTTTGAAAAGGGATGGGTACAACATGATTGAAATGTCGATTTTTGGGGGGCTGCTGATCGGCTTGGCGAGTGTCTGCCTGATGCTTTTCCAAGGCAGAATTGCTGGGATCAGTAGCATTGTCTATCGCGCGATCTTTCACCTGAAATTCGAATCCTGGGCGTTGACCTTTGTGATTGGGTTGGTGCTCGGCCCCTTACTGGTTGCAGCCTTTAATGGACCCGCGGCGCCCGTCATTGATCTTGCCTGGTGGCAGGTTTTACTGGGCGGCGTGTTGGTTGGCGTTGGTAGCCGGTTGGGTAGCGGTTGCACTAGCGGGCATGGGGTTTGTGGTATTGCGCGTGGCTCGACCCGGTCGATTGTTGCAACGCTCACTTTTATGGCCACTGGCGTGATCACCGTCTTCCTGATGGGGATGATCTGATGATGATTTATATTACGGCGCTGGCAACCGGCGCCTTGTTTGGTGCTGGGTTGGCGGTCTCGGGGATGACGGACCCGGCGAACATTCAAGGGTTTTTAGAAATAACCGGCGCCTGGCGGCCGCACCTGGCGTTGGTCATGCTGGCTGCGATCGCCGTGGCCTTGCCGTTTTTTCAGTGGGTGCTGCCGCGTTTGAGCAAACCGGTTTATGGCGCCGCCTTCTTATCGCCGTTATCGACAGCAATTGATAGCCGGCTGATAACAGGCGCGGCTGTGTTTGGTGTCGGGTGGGGGTTGTCGGGTCTTTGCCCTGGGCCCGCCATTACAGGCATTGCTTATTTAGAGCCGCAAATTTTTGGGTTTCTGGCAGCGATGTTGATCGGCATGAAAATCGCCGACAGGCTGCCCAGCCCATCGGCGAAAGCCTGATCTCAATCCTCGATACCGCGCTTGCCGGCCTCTCGGATCAGCTGGGTATATTCGACAAAATTAGGTGCGTTGGTGGTTGCGCCAATGGTGGTGCCCGCGTCGGTGGTTAAGGTATGGCCCGTTGTGTAGCCCGACTCATCGCTGGCCAGCCAAAGCGCTGCGTTTGCAACGTCGCTGGCCATGCCCGCGCGGCCCTTAAGCGGGGACGCCGCAGCTAAGCGGGCAATCGTGCCGTCGATATCGGTGGGGTCGCCAGACAATCCAGCGACCATCGCGGTTGCCATGCCCGATGGCGCAATGGCATTCACCCGAATGCCGTGATGCGCGAGTTCGGTCGCGGTGTTTTTGGTAATACCGATCACCGCATGCTTGGCCGCGGCATAGGCGTGGGGGCCGAGCCCGCCCATAATGCCGGCCGTGCTGGCCATATTGATGATCGAGCCACTTTTTTGAGGAATCATCGCGCGCGCGGCGTGTTTAATACCATAGAACACACCATTCAATAAAATATCTAAGGTGAACTTCCACTCATCCGCAGGCGTGGTGTGGATGGGACCGGCGGCGCCGACAATCCCTGCATTGTTATACATGATGTCGATTTTTCCGAACGCGTTGACGGCCGTTTCGATGAGGTTCGCGACCTGATCTTCTTGCGTTACATCGCACACACAAAATCGTGCCGCGTCGCCCAACTGCGCTGCCAAGGCTTTGCCTGCATCGCTTTGAATATCGCCTAAGACCACTCGACCACCCTCGCTCACAAACCGTTGTGCGGCAGCTGCCCCAAAGCCACTGGCTGCGCCTGTGATGGCGGCGACTTTCCCTTCCAATCTGTTGGACATTTTGCTCTCCTATTGTGTACTGCCAGATGATTAACCGAGCCATCAAACCACGCTTACGCCATGGCTTCAACACAAGGGTCTGCTTGACCAAAGGGCGCTGTCTATGCTCGGATAGCGTCTTGCGTCTGAGGTTCAATCTTCATCATGTTTTTGAAGGAGTAAAACGTCAACTGAGGCAACAGCAGATTGTTCAAAAGGATTGTCTATGAACGCAGCGCGTGATTTTCTTGGGCATGCGGTGGTCCAGGTGGCGTATCACGTGCCGGATATTGAGGCGGCGGCGCTTGCGATGGCCAAGCAAACCGGTGCGGGGCCGTTTTTTATTTCGCGGAATATTCAGCTTGCGCAAAGCGAGCACCGCGGTGAGGCATGCCCGTTTGTCCACAGCTCGGCCTATGGGCAGTGGGGTTCGGTTATGATCGAGTTTGTCCAGCAGGACTCACCAGGGCCATCACCCTTTCGGGATCTGTTTCAGGCGCATGAGCGAGGCTTGCATCATATGGCGGTGATGACCTCCGATTTAAACGCCTCGTATCAACACTTTGAAGACCACGGCATGCCGCGAGCCACCCGAGCCGTCACCCACTCAGGGGTCGAGTTTGCCTTCCTGGACGCGCTTGAAACGCTCGGGCACTTCATCGAAATTTATGAGGCCAGCCCGCAACTACTCGGGTTTTATGAGCGGGTGCGCGCAGCCGCTGTCGGCTGGCAAGGCGAGGCGCCCATTCGCTCGTTTCGTTAAGGCTATCGCCTTATGGCGTCTGTGCAAGGTTGTTGGGCGCAGAAGCGTGCGCAACCCCAGGCCAGTCTTGTTGAGGGTTGCTGTGTTAGGCCTTCGCGCGCCCAGCGCCGCCGAGTCGATTTTTGCCTGCTGGGAATGCGCGTTCATAAGATGTTGATTGATGGCCCTTGGCGATGCAGCGTTGGCATCGGGCCATAGCGCCAAGGCTAAAAGGGCTGCAATGGTAAGGGTTGGCGCCGATGTTATGACCATGATCGCCGCGGCGCGAACTACCGAGCCCGACAAATCTCAAAGATCAGCAGGCGCCGCGGCGAACCTCGCCACCCGTAATGTTTGTTTCGACTTCAACCGTTGCCGTGTTCGAAACCCGGACCGCGCCCCCGGTGGCGGTTTTTCCCGTAACCAGTGCGGCGCCACACACATTGGCGTCCCCGCCGGTGGTGACGTCAACGCGCGCAGCCGTGGCTTGCAACTTGGGTCCACCGTAGAACTGACTACCCGTGCTTAATGTCACAAACAGCTGCCGCGCGGTAACCGTTTCAACAATCTCGACATCAGAGCCGGTGGTAGCGGTCACCGCCAGTTCGCCAAAGTTGCTGGCAAGCATTTCAAGGCGCGAGCCAGTACTGGCGTTGATCTCTAAAAGGCTTTGAGACGCGCTGCAGGTTTTGCCGGTGCCGCGGGTGCCGGTCGTCAGATCCAGGTGAGGCAAGTCGCCAGTGAGCTGGATTTGGACATGGACGTCCTGATCTTGGCTTTTGCCAAACGTTAAGAGGCGCCTAAAACTTTTGCGGGTAATGCTCAGGCGGCCATCTTTCAGGGATGTTTTAAACGCGCGGGCATCAATGCTGGTGATGGTAGCTGAATGCGCTTGACCGCAGGTGACCTCGAAGGTCAGTCCGCCGGACAACTTTAGCGCTTTAAGGCCGTCCAGGGCGTGGGTTTCGGCTTCCTTGGCTTGGAGCGGTGCGGCCCAGGCGAGGAGCCCAAAGGCTAAGCCCAAAAGTCTCGAGGTCAAAGCAGGCTTTCGCGTCATGAGGTTATCCTTGATTGGGTGCGGGTTCGGTCGGGCATGATAAACCAGATGCCTGAACTCAACCTGAAAGGCCAGAGCCGCTGATCGAGCCAAAGGCTCAAACGGGCGCATTTTAAACGGCGATGGCGCTACTCTATTTTCGATCCAGGCTCGGCGGGCGCACAAGGTAAATCAAAATGCCGGATAACACATTCAGTCCGGCAACAATCACAAATGCCAGTACGTAGTTGCCATACAGGTCATAGTGATAGCCAACCAGCCAGGGCGCCAAAGCGCTGAGCGTGAGCGCAAAGGGTAGCCCCGCCCCGCGAATCGCGCCGATATGGGTGCGACCAAAAAAGCTGGCCCAGATCACCTCTTGCATGGGGATCATGCCGCCCCAACCGAGTCCCAATAGTACAAAGGCGCCATAAGCCCAGGTCAGGGCATTGGCTTCAACCGCGGCGACAATCAAGAGCAACGCAACACCTGTGAGGCTGGCAGAGATTGCCGCCAAGGGTTTGATCGGCATTTGGTCGATGAGCGTGCCCCATACCGGCTTTGATAGCATGGCCGGAACAGAGGCGATGACCATGGCCATTGCTGCTTCGGTTCGACTAAACCCGTGATCGGTGAGGTACGGCACGGTATGCAGTAACAACACCACGATGTTAATTGAAAAGAACCCGAAGGCAATCACCAGTGCATAAAAGCTGAAGGACTGCAGTGCCTCTCGCCGAGTAAACGCATTGGCTTCCTCTGCGCGGGCTTTTTCGCCCCGATCGCTGAGGTAATCGGCATCGGTCAAGCCATCCGGCCGAAGGCCATAGTCTTCCGGCCGACGGCGCATCATCGCGGTCACCGGAATCATGATGATAAAGGTTAAACCCGCCAGCCAAATCCAGGCTTCCCGCCAGCCGACGGTATCGATCAGCCAAGTAATGAATGGGGTGATGACAATGCCGCCCATCGAAACGCCCATGGCGGCAATCGCGATGGCTTTGCCGCGGTGCAGGACAAACCATTTCGACAAGGTGACATTCACCACGAGGTTTCCCACCATGGCGCAGCCGCAAGTGAGCGCAACGCCATTGAGTAACCACCAGGCCAGCAGCGAATCAACTTGGCTGTGGTAATACAATGATGCCGAGAGAATGACGGCGCCAATCGCCATGATCGGCCGCGCACCAACGGCATCGACCCGGGCGCCAATCATGAAGCCGACCAGAGCCATGACGATTTGGCCGATGGTGCGCGCTAAGGTGAAATCAGCTCGACTCCAAGCCAGCTCCAAGGTCATGGGCCCCATAAAAGAGCCGAGCACGTAGCTGTAAATGCCCAAGGAAACGAATTGCGCCACAAAGGCCGCTGCCAGCAGCGGATAACCGTAATAACTGACTTTTTTCAGGGGGGCTATCCTTTCGTCTTTGCGTCAGCGCAGGATCCGTTGTGTTTGGGCGGCGCTCGCACTGGGTATTGGCACCCGGGTTTGCGCTGGGGTTTTCTGGCAGGCAGTAAAGCCTGAATTTTGTGTCGATGCAATGAGGGCCAAAGCATCGGCGTCTAAAAGCACCCGGACCTTGAGGGTGATGCTGCCGCCGCACAGGGTTTCTGATATAGTCTCCAGCGCAATCATTTGCCGGGCCTATAGTTAAATGGATATAACCAGTCCCTCCTAAGGATTAGTTCCAGGTTCGATTCCTGGTGGGCCCACCATCTTCTGTTGCTGCGGTTATTTACCACTTTGAAAAGGCAGGGAGTTTTCTGAAACTTCTCAATGAGCGTAGGCAAAATTGAGGACATTGAAGCGTGCTTCCGACACCGACCTTAAAGGGGGTATTGATTACTTTCCTAAACCGGTTCCGCGGGATCTATCAGCGCTCTACGTCAAACCTAGAATCAATAATTCCCGCCGTGCTCAGTCGGCTCGGCAAGCTAGGACAGCCATCTCGATGGTTGACAGTAAACCTTGAAGCTTATGGGCGAGGGCTGTTTACAGCCAGCAGATGTGCCTGCGGTTAATCTGCAGGCGTTTCCGAGAGGACCGTTAGAAATCACGGCCAGCAATTGATGATGCGTTAGAACGAACCCGATCAGCTAAAGGGCGTGCAAAAGAAAAGCGCGTCTATCGCCACGCTATAAGAACGATTGCGCTTGCTGTTCGTGACTCGGGTAACGACGGTCAGCGTGTTATGCAAGGACTGACGCCGCGATCTTGCGGCCGCGGTTGATGGAAAAGAGCCACAGCAATACAGCCCTTGCTGAGATGGTTTGAGGTTGTTAAGGCGGTGGTCAACTTCTACTTAAGAGATCAACCGTCGATTTTGCAAGAATATGTTTGTAGCAGTTTATCTTGTGTTGGCCGTCAACAAAAAAGAGACCCAATAAAAGAGGTGACGGTCTGTCTTGCTGATGAGGTCTTGATCGCAAGTCAGAATCGATAGAAAGCGTCGTGTCGGGGACGCAATTCTGATATTGGCTTGAAAGGGAAAGGCGTTATCGAATGCAATTTATTGCAAGGCAAGCTTCATGTTAACGAAGACCAAGGTTTGAGCGCTAAAACTTGACAGGCTAGCTGCCGCAGACGGTATTGCTAAGTTGGGTTCATTGTCTCGGCGCGCTGCCTTTCGCAAGAGCGTGCGCGCGAACCTTTTTAGTTCTATAAAAGACTAAATCCAGAAGTCTCGGCGCATAAGCTTAAAATGGATCAGCATTAGCAGTCCTATGATTGCAAGCCGCAACGCAAAATTGATATTAAAAATTGCGCTCACAGGGTGCTCGAGCAGCCTTAGGATCCACGCGATATCTTGCCATAAGAGTACGACCGTGGTCGTCAGTGCGGCGATAGAAATTAAGTGAATAAAGACTGATCTGAGAAATATTTGATACGTGGCATAAAACAGAACTGCAATTAAACTTCTGTTCAATAATATTTGATCACTACCCGTCAGGTCGCTTGTCACGTAAAAATAGCTTTCAGAGTTGAAGAAAGACAGTACCCCTCTGGCAACTAAAATGAAGACGATCATTAGCCCGATCGTTAATATTTCTTTGTTTATGAATTCATATTTTTGATCGGCCCGGTCGCGAATTTCATTCATTTCGCGTTGTAGGAAAGATCGTTCTTCATCCGTTATTGTTGGTCTCATGGCGTTGTCCTGCCCTTTAATACTGCAGGACGAACGGTAGGGCATTATCGTGTTAACTTCTTGACCTTGCGGGTCAATTCGGCCGTTATTTGGGCTAAAAAATGTGCTGTATTCTGATGGGTTCAGGCCCGGGCTTTCAAAGTTGACGCGATTTGTTGCGTATAACGCGGTTGATCTGTTCGAACAACGGTGCTTGTTTTATGGCGTGGCCAGGTATTTTCGGTTGCCGCAATTCTATGATGCACGTTAAGTTTAACCGGCTTCGAGGGCTGCCCGATTGCGCGTGATTCATTCGCTAAGTCATGCGGGGAGCAACAACCTCTTGGCCCAAACAGTTTGTGTTCATTGCCTCGATACTCGCGCGACTGATCATGATTGCGTGAGTTGGATGGAAACGCTTTGCGAGCTGGCCACAAAAAAACAACCGCTCGAAACCTTGCGTTGCTTTTATAACAGACGTTTTAACCGACGTTTGAAAATCAGAGCGCAATGAGGCAACGGGAGAGGCCAGTACGGGTTATTCGGTTTCCGTCACGGTGAGTCTTGATGTATCGACAACCAATGGCGTAATGTCTTGGCGTTCATGGCTTTCCAATAGGTCACCGTCTGATGCCTTCACCGATAGGTTGGATAAATCTGGCACGGCAACCGGTTCTGCTAGGCCAATGGTTTCAAGCAGCGCGCCGGGCGCGCTCAGATCAAAGTTAGGTACGGCCACCTTTGGCGCGACATCGGGTACTGGCGCGACCAGCGGACTGCCATCGTTGTCTTTGAGGCTCATGCTAGAAAGGTCCAGTTCGGGCATCAAGTGATCCTTGGGTGCTTCCAGGGGTTCATCGAAATCGGTTAGGGCCGATAGCCCAGATAAGTCAAGGTTAAGCGGTGCAACGGGCGGGGCCGGCGGCACGATAAACCCGTCATTTCCCGCAAGGCTTAAGCCGCTCCTGTCGGGACTGGGCTCAGCCTGCACGGAATCAAGGCTTGCTGGTTTTGGGGCCGCTGGCGTCTCAGTGAGGCGGGCTGCGGGCGGCTCGGTTGGCGCCGGGGCTTTTGCTGCGGCATCCGGTTTGGGCGCCAAGCGAACGCTCACATCGGCGCCCAGTTTTTTTAACTGTTGCGCGAGGGTCAGGGCTTCCGTTTTATCTTGGGTGCGTTTGATAACGACTTGTTTACCTGAAAATAATTTTCCAGATTGGTCTTCCGTCAGATGCAGAGCAGCTTCAACCTGCGCTTGAACCGTTAAGGGATCAAAGCCGTCGAGGGCGGCGCCGCTAAAAACAACCAGGAAATCAGGCGTGCTCATGGGTTCTTACTCTGGCCAAGGGAACAGGTCATTAGCTTAATCGTTTGTTGGCGCGATCCCTAACCATGCGTGGTTCAACGCAGCAACGAAATCGGTTTCTTGAGCATTATTTTCGATCACAAGGTCTGCCCGAGCTCGACGGTCGGCATTGCTTAATTGGCTGCTGAGTCTTTTTTCCACCGCCTCTCGCGTTAAGCCGTCTCGGGTCATGGCGCGGGCAATGGCAACCTCGGGCTCGGCGATCACAACCCAGGTGGCATCGCCTAGGTCATCCCAGCCAGCCTCAAACAAGACTGCCGCCTCGAGGATGACAATGGCATTTGGGTCTGCTTTAAGTAGCCGTTTGGTCTGCGCCTCGGCCAGCAATCGGATTTCGGGCCAAACGATGTCGGTGAGTTGCTTGAGCGCCTCGGGTCGGCCGAAGACCATCCCGCCGAGCGCTTTACGATCAATCCCGCCGTCTTCGGCGCGAATCGCCTCGCCAAAGGTCGCCACAAGACGTTGATTGGCGGCCGTGCCTGCCTCGTAGGTGGCATGACCTAATTGATCGGCATCAATGATCTTGGCCCCACGCTGAGCGAAGTATCGAGCGGCGGTTGATTTGCCTGCGGCGATGCCGCCGGTTAAACAGATGATCGGCATGAATTTCTCTTTGAAAGTAAACGGGTAATCTGCCATAGCCCGGTTGTGATATAAAGGGGGCGGTTGCTTAAAAAAGTTGTCGGCAACCGCTGAGCACGTCGGTCAGTTTGATGCACCGAGCGGTTATGAGGGTTCATGCTGCACACATCGATGTATTGCTATGGGGCTTGATCGGTGCGGTTGTCCGTGTGGTGATCAGTATTTTAATGCGGTCGGTGTTGCCGGCTTGAGCCGATGTTTCACACCGTTTGCCGTAGGGTAATAGGAATTTTTACGAGGATAGAGGATGAGTCAAGATCGAGACGCCGCAATTGTCGGTATACATGAATACCCGAGCCGAGATGTAGAAGGTGAGGTGAGTCCACTACAGATCAAAGCCGAATCTGCGAGTCGAGCACTCAAGGATGCGGGCTTGAATTGGTCAGATGTGGATGCCATTTATGATGCCGGGGAGGCGGGCGGTATGGCCGGACTCACCATGGCAGAGTATTTTGGGTTGTCGCCGAATGTGATTGATACCACCAATGTTGGGGGCAGTAGTTATGAGTTTCACGCAGCCCATGCTCGGCGCGATATTCGTGCTGGCAAGGCCAAGGTTGCGCTCTTAACCTACGGCTCAACGGCGCACAGCAATGCTCGGGCAATCGGAGTGGGCGGTCGAGGCGGCGCGTCGATGCACCCGGCAGAAAACATGGATGCCTACGCGGGCATGACCTTGATCGCCAACTACGCCATGGTTGCGCATCGTCATATGCACCAGTACGGCACCACCAGCGAGCAGTTGGCCGAGATATCGGTGGCCACTCGGATGCATGCCATGCGCAATCCAGAAGCCGTGCGCGCGATGGAAGACTTGGAATTTCTCGATATTCGGGAGACCACGATTTCCGATGTGGTGAACTCTCGAATGATCGCGGATCCCCTACATTTACTCGAATGCTGCATGATTTCAGATGGCGGTGGCGCCGTTGTGATTGCCTCGCCCGAAGTCGCCCGGGACTGCCGAAAAGCGCCCGTTTGGATCTTGGGCTCGGGAGAAGCAACCAAGTACCCGATGAGCGGTGGCGATATCACCACCAGTGCCGCGGCGCAGTCTGGCCCGCAAGCCTTTTTGGAAGCGGGGGTGACGCCCGGCGAAATGGACATCGCCATGATTTACGATTCGTTCAGTATTACGGTGCTGGCCCTATTAGAAGACCTTGGTTTTTGCCCGAAGGGCGAGGGCGGACGTTGGGTCGAGGGCGGGCGGCTTCGGTTTGATCGCCCGAACGATGGCCCGGCACTCAATACCGATGGTGGCGGCTTATCGTCTAACCACCCCGGGATGCGCGGCATCTTTTTATTGCTGGAAGCCACCCGGCAACTGCGCGGCGAGTCGACGTCGCAGGTTGCGGATGCGAAATTGGCTGTCGCCCATGGTAATGGCGGCATGCTGGGCAGTCGCCATGCGGCTGGCACCATCATTTTAGGGAGAGATTAAGATGAACGAGCCAAAACGACCGCTGCCAAGGGCGGATGAGTTCGACACCCAAGCCTTCTGGGCCGGCACCAAAGAAAAAGAATTCCGGTACCAGCAGTGCACGCAATGCGAAACCGTTGTGTTTTACGCACGCCGGCACTGTACCGGCTGCCTTGATGGCGAGCTGGAATGGAAAGTGGCCTCGGGTCGTGCGACGGTCTATACCTATAGCGTGGTGCGCCAGAGTTACCATCCGTTTTTTCGGAATCAGGTGCCTTATGCCGTGGCCTGGGTTGACCTAGAAGAAGGGCCGCGAATTCTGAGTAATATTGTTGGGGTGGCTGATCCGCTCACCGACGTCTCGATCGGGATGCCGCTGCAGATTGAGTGGGAAGAACATGATGACTTGTGTATCCCTTTGTTTAAACCAGCCTAACCTGAACCCGATGCGGGCCAAATGTCCCGAGGATCGTTCAGCTTAGGCGAGGGTGAACCTTAGCGCGCCAAGGCTACGGTCGGCCTGTCGCAAGCAGGCAGGCCAGCCTGAAGCGAAGGAGCCTATCGAAAGGAAGTCTATAATCGGGAAGTCCATAGCTGGGAAGTCTATAGCTTGGAAGTCTATAGCAAGGCAGGCCAGACCCGGATCAGGCTAAAGGTTGGCGCCCGCAACGCTTGGGCGCTTTAAAGCGTTGCGACTCATCGCGGCGTGCCGGTTTTCAAAATGCTCGAGGGGGCGCCCGCCTTAAGAAGAGCGTGTCAGCACCGTGTTTTACAACAACGCTTTTCACAATAGGGTTGTTCAAATCAGAGCGCACCGACGTTTGCCGTAACACCGCTTATGAGCAAAGCGTGCGTGGCGAGGTTGTTCTCGGATGCACAGAGCCTGCTGGGTAATCCTGCTGATCACCGAGCCCTTTTTCAGGTTTACCCTTTGCGTGGGCCGGGTTTCAGCCGCCGTAATTACGATTACGGTCTTACATTGTCGTTCAGGTTAATGAATCAGTCTGTTGCCGCTGCAAAGCCGATGGTGGCCGTGCCAAAAACCCGGGTTTCTTGCTTGGTATTGGCAACCGTTAAGTCGATTTCCACGGTGCCTGCATCGGTATCAATGTCGGTGACCACACCGCTAATGGTGTGGGCTTCGTCCGCCATAACCGGCGCTCGAAAAACGGTATCGATATTGATGATGTTGGCACTCGGCGCCCAATGGTGAATCATGGCCACCAAAAAACCCTGGCTCATGACTCCCGGGATCATCGCGCCCGGCAGGCCTTCTTTGCGCGCACCCTCATGATCGCTAAAGCGTGGGCCGTCCCAGCCAATTAGCTTTGCGAACTGGCCGCCCTTGGTCAAAGAGGTATCGGGGACAAAAGCGGGTAGGTCTGCACCAAATTCGACGTCTTCAATACAATTAATCACTTTGCGCTTTTCTCCCGCATTACAATTCGGCTGTCTGAGTTGGCCAGATGGATCCCGGCTTCATCAAAAAACGCCAGTCGAGCCACGACAAAAATCATGCGTCCGCTCCGGCCGGTCTTGGTGTAGATATCGTGCAGATGCGTTTTGCCAATGAGGGTTTGCCCGGTTCGAACGGGTTTAAGACACTCAATACCTTTACCGGCATCCATGCCCAGCCCAAACCTTGGGAAACCCGACGGGAGTGATCGTCCGCCGCTTAAGCAGGCCACAAAGGTTGGCGGCGCCTGAAAATCAGGGTCTTCTGGGTCGGTAAACTTTGGCAGGGTCTCGCCGCAGAGTCGTGCGTATTCTGCAGTCACGTTGGGGTCGATCTCGAATCGCTTCTCATCAAAATCCTGACCGAGAAATTGATCTCTGATCGCCTGAATGTCGGCATCCATAGGGTTGTCCTAATGTGCGGGTTATCGGGTTTTTAAGGTAATGGCCTCAAAATCACCGGCTTTTAAGGCCGCAACCAGGTCATCGATGGTTGCAATGGGGTGTTGGAACTGGGTCGCGCATCGACCAACGTGCGAGACAATGTGCGAGTCGCTGCCGCCAATGCCCAAGTAGCCCTGCTCGGCCGCGCCGTTGAGCGCAATTTGGTCTTCATCATCGCGACTGCCGCCATTATAGACTTCAACGATTTGAACCCCTTTGGGAATACCTCGGGCCTCGGTATGCGCGAACATGCCAACCTTCGGTCGACCCGGATGACAAGGCACTGCAATGGCGCCGTGATGGTTTGCGGCTTGGATGACGTCTTCGAGCACGTTATTGATACTGGCAAAATCGAAGGCTTGGGTTAAGGCGTCGGTTACGCCATAAACCAGCACATGGCCATACTCGGTTTCAACCTCGCTGGCTTTTAAAATAACCAGGTCATTCGTTTCGGCTAATTCGGTGTAGTCAGAGTCGAAATCAAACTGGCGATGTTCGGTTAACACGATGCCATCTATCGGGATGTTTTTAGCCCGAATCCACTGACAGTAGTTTTCGACCTTGGCGCGTCCATCATCAGATTTAATGGAATGGGTATGTAAATCGAGTATCAAAATGGCTCAGCTTGTTCTGGTGATATTGGGTGGGCTGGCATCGCAGCGAGTCTGCATTATACCGATATCGCTGCGGTTGTGGAGGCTCTGGTCAGGACCGGGATCGATGGGTGTGGCACGACCTTCCCGTCATCGATTTGATACAACGCAAAATCGGTTTGATCGGTTTTGATCGTGATGGCGCCGAGGGTGCCCGGTCTGAGGGTTTGATTGTGCGGCAGCGTCGGCGAGCCAGGATTGATCAAGACCATCGAGCCTTTTTCGGTAATCGATTCAAAATGAGTGTGCCCAAACACCAGGATGTCCGGTAGCGTCTTGAACTGCTTCAAAATGTGTTTTTCGATCACCGCATCGGACTTGCGCTCGGGTGAGGGGCACTGATGCATCATGCCCACTTGGGTCTCGCCAAAGCTTAGTAGCCAGTGCTCCTTGAGTCGGGGGTCGACCAAGCCTTCATCGCCATTACCCAGCGCCACATAGGTGGGCGCAACCGCGCTTAAGGCATCCACAACCTCTAAGGTGTGCAGATCGCCCGCATGCAAGATGGCATCACAATCGGCAAAAAAATCGAACACCCCAGGCCAAAGCATTTTTAAGGCGCCGGGCATGTGGGTGTCTGAAATTAAACCGATCTTGAACTCATTCGTCATGGGGATTCTCAAGGCTTGAAATGCCCAGGTTAAAGAGCGTAAAGCTCAAGGTATCCGCGGTTTGATTGATGCGCTTTTCGATTGAGGTGCCGGCGCCGTGGCCCGCATCCGTTTCAATTCGGATTAAGGTGGGTGCTGGGCCGCTTTGGGCGCCCTGCAAGGTGGCCGCAAACTTAAACGAGTGCGCCGGCACCACTCGGTCGTCGTGGTCGGCAGTGGTGATGAGCGTCGCAGGGTATTGGGCTCCGGGCTTTAGATTGTGCAAGGGCGAGTAACCGAGCAAGGTCTCGAACATCTCGCGGCTCTCATCGCTTCGGCCATAGTCAAAAGACCAGCCGGCGCCGGCCGTAAAGGTGTGATAGCGCAACATATCTAAGACGCCGACCCCGGGTAAGGCAACTTTCATGAGGTCAGGCCGCTGGGTCATGACCGCGCCAACCAATAGACCGCCGTTGGATCGGCCGCTGATGGCGAGGTAGTCCGGACGGGTGTATTGCGCGTCGATTAGATATTGCGCGGCTGCGATGAAGTCATCGAAGACGTTCTGTTTTTGATGTCGGGTGCCTTGAATATGCCAGTGCTTGCCGTATTCACCCCCGCCTCTGATATTGGGGACGGCGTAGATACCGCCTAGGCTCAGCCACAGCGCGGTGGTGGTACTGAAGCTTGGGGTGATGCTGATGTCGAAGCCGCCATAACCGTACAGTAAGGTGGGATTGTTGCCATCTCGCTTCAGGCCTTTTTGATGGGTAATGGTCATGGGGACTTGGGTCCCATCGGTACTGCTGTAGAACACCTGATGGGTTTCAAAATCATCTGAGTTGAAGCGGATCTCGGGTTTGAAGTAGCGCCGGGATTGTCCGGTAGCCGGATCAAAGGCGTAAATCGTGCTGGGCTGTTTGTAGTTGCTAAAGGTGTAGTACAGCGTTTCATCCTGGTCTTTGCCAAAAGGCCGGCTGGCAGAGCCCGGTTCGGGTAATGGGATTTCTCGCACCAAATCACCTGTATCGGTGTACTGATACAGTCTTGAGCGCGCATCAATCAGGTAGTGTGCAAACAGGTAGCCTGCGCCGGTTGAAATGCGCAACGGTAGCTCGCGTTCGGGGATGACATCCGTCCAGGCCGCCGGTTCCGGTTGATCCAAGGTCATGGCGACCAGTCGCCCATTGGGCGCGCCCTGGTTGGTGAACAGCAGTAGGGTCTCGCCCAGAGACTTAACCACTCGGGTATCGGCATGTTTCTCGGTCGGTATCAGGATGAACGCACTATCAGGCTTGCTCAAATCCTTGACCAGCAGCGTGTTGCCAGCCGTCGTTTGCGCGGTCTGAATCGACAAATAGCGCTGATCTTCAGTTAAGTCGGCGCCGACGTAGCGTCGTTTTTCATCACCCGGGCCGCCATAGATGAGTTCATCATTTTGTTGGGGGGTGCCGAGGCGATGGAAATACAATCGATGGTCGTCGACTTGGGCGGTGCGTTCACTGCCGTCGGGTTTTTGGTAGCTCGAGTAAAAGAAGCCGGTGTCTGCGAGCCAAGTAATGCCCGAAAATTTCACGTTCTGCAGCGGCGGCTCGAGCGCCTTTTGGGTTGTGACATCGAGAATATGAATGCTGCGCCAATCACTGCCGGCTATGGATTGGGTATAAGCGCTCAACCGTGCGGACTTTGAAAAGGAGACTTGGCCGATCGAGACGGTGCCGTTGTCACTCAGCAGATTGGCATCTAAAAAGACTTCCGGGGATTGCCCGAGTTGCTGCCGCATCAGGACAGAATGGTTCTGCAGCCCCGTGTTTTGGTAGAAGTACACCCAGTCACCTTCTTTAAAAGGCGCGGAAATTCGAGGATAGTGCCAGAGTTCGGTTAACGCTGTTTTAATTTGGTCACGATAGGCGATTTGTGACAAATAGGCTTGGGTGACCTGGTTTTGGTCTGCCACCCAGTCGGCGGTCTCCGCGCTTCGGTCATCTTCCAGCCAGCGGTACGGATCCTGGATGGTTTCGCCGAAATAGGTGTCTTCGTGATCACTCGCGCGCGTTGTGGGATAACTGGGTCGCACAGGTTGATCGGTATTAAGGGTTGTCTTTGCCGGATCGGGTTCAGCGCAACTGCTGGTGATGACAATCATCAAGGTCAGCGCGATGAATCGAGGCAAGGATGGCCAAAGCGGCTCAAAAACAGTGCCTTTAAGCACAGAGCCTTTAAGCACAGGGGCTTTAGGCACAGAGCCTTTAAGCAAAGAGGCTTTAAGCACAGGGACTTTAAAAACAGGGGTTTTAAAAACAGTGCCTTTAAAAACAGAGCGCTCAATAACAGTGGCGTTGCGGTTGATTGTTGTCATGAGTTTGGGCCTCAAGATGCCCGTAATGCGGGCGGTGGTTGGTGGGCTAATTTGAGGGTTTAAGCAAGGCGATTCGATCGTTCCATCAAGTCTTTTAGATAGCCAGCAAAGGCCTCGATTGTTTGCTCGGTTCGATGGGGGCCGGCGATGTCGCCCGTAAAGACATGCGCTATCGCCTCGGGGTCGGTCTCAACCGGGAGATGCGCTTTATCGGTGGACTGCCACTGACTGAAAACGCGTTTCGCGGCCTTGGCCGAGATGGTTGGGTCACGGTTCATCACCATCATGGCCATGGGTGTGGTCCAGCAGTGTGACGGTTGCGCCCGAAACCAATCCACGACCTTCTGCATCTCAATCACCGCTTGGATGTCGTAGGTACTGGTCCAATACAGCGCGGACGCATCGCTTTCTGGGGTCCAGCTATGGGTCCGGCCGAGTATTCGAGGCACGACGGATTCGGCAAAGGGCATGGTCAGCAGAAAATCGAACGGGTTATTGATCTTAAAATTTGGCGACATAAAGAGGTGGGCAAAGGGGGCTTTAAACACGCGCTGAAGTTGAACGTCAGCCCAGCAAGCCAAGGGTGCGCCGGTTGAGGTGCCCACCAAGATTACCTGCTCGCCCAGCCGGCAAGCCAGGTCATAGCTATCAACCAGGGTGCCCAACCAGTCTTCTGCACGGCAGTTCATGCCGTCTTCAGTCAGGCCGTGACCTGCCAGACGCACCTCGATCAAGTTTGCGTCAAAGTGTTCGGCCAAACGCTCGGTAACGGGTGCGGTTTCCTGACGACAAGCAGAAAAGCCGTGGATCCCCAAAAAGACCAGCGGCGTTTGGGTGGGGTTTTGAGGGTCCTGGTAAACGATTCGCGCCTCACCGCCGGCCACGACATTGGGTTGCTGTGACTCGGATTTGTTCAGCCACGCACTCAGTTCATCGAGGCGGAGGTCTTGCGGCACCTGGGAGACTGGAGCCTGGCTGGAAAGCTTAGGGCGTTTCAACATAAAGAGCCTATCGATTCGTGATGTACAGACATGGCCAAAGAACAGGGGCTCATAGCCTAAATTGCAGCAAACTTGACCCCCCGTCAAACGGTCAATGAACACCGTGTATTCAGGGCTAAATAGTACCGTGTTTCGATCTTTTTGTTTCGCTTAATGGCGCATTCTAGTAAGATTCCAGCATGCGACTTCAAGCGATAAAACTGGCCGGATTCAAATCTTTTGTGGATGCCACAACCGTGCCATTCCCCAATAATCTCTGTGCTGTCGTGGGCCCGAACGGCTGTGGTAAATCTAATATTATCGATGCCGTCCGTTGGGTCATGGGGGAGGGCTCCGCTAAGAACCTGCGCGGCGAGTCGATGACCGACGTCATTTTTAACGGGGCCAGTACCCGCAAACCCGTTGGGCAGGCCACCATTGAACTGCTGTTTGATAACTCGGCGGGTCGGTTAACCGGTGAGTACGCGGCCTATTCCGAAATTTCTATAAAACGCCAGGTTGCAAGGGACGGTCAGTCCAGCTATTTCCTGAACAACGTCAAATGCCGTCGTAAAGACATTACCGATATCTTTTTGGGTACGGGTTTGGGGCCGAGAAGCTACTCAATCATCGAGCAAGGCATGATCAGTCAGTTGATCGAGTCGAAGCCCGAAGAACTGCGGGTTTATCTTGAAGAAGCGGCTGGCATCTCAAAATACAAAGAGCGTCGAAAAGAAACTGAACGCCGAATCTCTCATACCCGAGATAACCTGGATCGGCTGACGGATCTTCGCGAGGAACTCGAGCGTCAGATTCATCATTTAGAGCGACAAGCTAAAAATGCGGAACGTTACACCGAGTTCAAAAAAGAAGAGCGTCAGATTAGTGCTCAGCTGTCCGCGCTGCGCTGGCAAAATTTAGATCAAAAGGCTGGGGCTCAGCAGCAACAGATCGATCAGTTCGAGGTGGCATTACAAGCTCGAATCAGTGATCAACGCCGCGTTGAAGCCGAGATCATTTCCCTGCGGGATCAATTGATTGGCTCAAATGATGCCCTCGCCGAGGTGCAGCAGCGTTTCTACGATGAAGGCACTGAGATTGCCCGGATAGAGGAAAGTATTCAGTATCAATCAGAACGGGCTCGGACGTTGGCCGACAGCTTGCGGCAAGCAGATCAGGAGCGCGCGGAAACGGCCGCCAGTTTGGCCAGTGACGAGGCGCTCATTAGCGATTTGACCGAGCAACTGACGGGTCTCGCCCCAGAGCAATCTGCGCTGAGTGCCTCCGAGATTACCTCGAAAGCGGAACTGCAAATCAAGGAAAGTAGTGTTGCCGAATTGCAGCAACGTTGGGAGCAATTCACCTCGGAAGCCGCCAAGGTGGCTCAGGCCGGCGAGATTGAGCAATCCAAAATCTCCCTGCTGGAAGATTCGCTGCAACGGTTAAACCAGCGCCTCAAAACCTTAGGCGATGATAAGACCCGGCTCAGCGAGCAGGCCGTCGCTGAAGAAATTGGCCCGTTAGAAGCGATGATTGAAACGCAAGAAGAACAAGTTGGACGAATTCAGGCGGAATTTGATGGGTTGGCGAGCCAGCTTCAAAACCAGCGGGTCCAAAATGAACAATTGTCACGGACCCTGAACGAGCAGCGCAGCGAAATGCAGCATCTGGCGGGCCGCAAAGCCTCCCTCGATGCCCTTCAGCAAGCGGCCCTTGGCCAGGCGGGTGACGATACGGCTTGGGTGAGTGAGCAAGGCCTCGAGTCAGCGCCCAGAGTCGGCGAATCGTTAGAGGTCGAAACCGGTTGGGAAGAAGCGGTTGAAGCCGTTCTTGGGGACACCTTGCAAGGGATCCTCGTGAGTAATGTACGAGAATTGTCCCCAGCGGTTGCGCGGCTCAAGCAAGGGTCGATAACTTTGCTGGGGTTGGCGGATTCAAGCACTCGGGTTTTAGACGGCCAGGCTCGCGCATCCCTCGCGTCAAAAATTAAATCGTCAGCAGACATGTCTGCCTGGTTGAACAAGGTCTATGTTGCCGAAGATTTGGCGGACGCTTTGAGCCAAGCGCAAAATCTTGCGGCAGACGAATCGGTTGTGACCCGGGATGGTCTTTGGATGGGTGCTCGCTGGATTCGAGTTAGTGCCGATAAAGACGTCACCGCCGGCGTGCTGCAACGACAAAAAGAACTCACCAGTTTGATTGCCCAAATTGAAGCCTTAGAAGCCTTAATCGACACCACGGATGAGGAACTGGCTGCCGGCGCGATTAATTTAACCGTTTTAGAGCAAGATCGGGACGCGCTGCAGGGCCGTTTGGCCGAACAGCAGCGCGCCTATGGTGAAACCAGAGCTCGACTCACCGCCAAGCGCATCCAAGCAGAACAAATCGCCGCCGAACTCGAACGGGCCGATCGCGAAATCACGAATAGCCAGAGTCAACTCGAAACGGATTCAATCCAATTACAGGCGGCGCGATCTCGATTAGGCGGCGCCATGGACGAAATGGAAGGCGTTGAGATCACCCGCGCTGAGTTAGCCGAGCAACGCCAAGCTGCGCAGCAGGCCTTGGTGACACTCCGTCAGCAGGCTCAAGCCGACCGGGACGCGAATCATCAGTTGGCGCTGCGAACCCAAAACCTGAATGCCCAGTTAGCGGCGACACGTCAGGCCATTACTCGGTTAAGCGCACGGCAGACGGCGCTGATCGAGCGCAAACAGGCGCTTGAAGCCGATATCCAAGCGCTGGCCGAACCCACCACAGAACTGCAAGCTAATCTGCAGCAACGGCTTCAGACGCGCCAGGCCATTGAGGCTGAGTTACTGGCGGGTCGTCAGGTTGCGCAGAAGATTGAATTTGATATCCGCAGCAATGAAAGTCAGCGGGCTCAATTTGAAGAGGGTGTGGACCAGGTCCGTGGACAGCTTGAAACGGCCCGATTGGAATTTCAAACCTTAGATGTTAAGCGCAGTACCATTGAGGACGTGCTCAAAGCCGCTGGCGCCGTGCTTGAAGCGGTCATTGCCGCCATGCCAGAAGCGGCGGATATTGCGCTCTGGGAAGCAGAACTCACGAAAATAGAGAACCGTATTCAGCGCCTGGGCGCCATTAATTTAGCGGCGATTGAAGAGTACAAAGTTCAAGCCGAGCGTAAAGCTTATCTGGATGCACAGAATGATGATTTAGAGAAAGCCCTCGACACGCTCATGATGGCCATTCGAAAGATTGATATTGAAACCCGCACCCGATTTAAAGAAACCTTCGATCTGGTGAATATCAAACTTCAGCAGCTATTCCCGAAGTTATTTGGGGGTGGTCATGCCTACCTGGAAATGACGGGAGAAGATCTGCTTGATACTGGGGTTGCGTTGATGGCGCGCCCCCCCGGTAAGCGAAACAGCAGTATTCATTTGCTGTCCGGTGGTGAAAAAGCGTTGACGGCCATTGCCTTGGTGTTTTCGATCTTTAGTTTAAACCCGGCGCCCTTTTGTTTGCTGGATGAGGTCGATGCCCCGTTAGATGATGCCAATGTCATGCGCTACTCTGAGTTAGTGAAAGAAATGTCGCGCACGGTGCAGTTTATTTACATCACCCACAACAAAGTTGCCATGGAAATGGCCGAACAGTTGATGGGCGTCACCATGCATGAGCCCGGCGTGTCGCGATTGGTTTCGGTTGATGTAGAAGAAGCGGTTGCGATGTCGGCGGTTTAATACGACGGTTTTTTGGGTTGGCATGGCGCCGGTAAAATGGTGACAAAGGTTGGCGGTTGCGCCGTGATGTCGTCGAAGCTGTCGCCGTCGGTGTAAATTGAGTGGTCGCGGTAAATTGCGAGGGCTCGGTAAGTTGCGAGGTCGCGTTAAATTGAGTCGTGGCTGTGGCGGCAGCTTTTGAAAGTTAGGTCGGCGCTGTATTGATTGGGTGACGGTTGCCACATCCATGACTCATGGCGATCACACCAGCAGCAGAAGTAACAGAAGTAACAGCAGCAAAAGTAACAGAAGTAACCGAAATACAAGCAGCAAAAGTGGCATCAGAAGGTATCGATGCCATGGTAGTAGGCCAACCTGAAAGAGGTTGCAGAACACATCGACCTGAAGCCAAACAAATTGCCGGCCAAAGGTTGAGCAAAACAGATAAGCGGCAAAGACGTCGAAAGAGAGGTCATTGTGGAACTGGAATTGCAAGAATGGCTGTTCTTAATATTAGGCCTGGTGATTGTCGTGGTATTGGCTCATGGTTTTTGGGTTCAGTACTTCGGTAGCGATCGCCTGCCACTGAAACTCGATAAGCGGTTCGCCTCAGCCGCCCCAGAGTCTGGCGGCGGTAAGGACGTGATCGACTTAAAGGCAGAACTGCCCAATGGCGGCGCCCGAATTGTGAAGGTGGGCAGCTCATCAATCCCCGTGTCGGATCCCGCTCAGACGCGATCAAGCCCGGCTGTGACACAACGGTCTGGGATGGCCCCGGAGTCGGTTCCAAATAACCCGGCGTTTGACCAAGCGAGTGACCGCACAGCGCAAAACCCGAATGCGTTAGAGGCCTCGGCGGCCCAGCAAACGAGTGAAGCCTACGCCGGCGCGCCGATGAAGCCGCAAGACCAAGCGCCGGCTCAAAGCGCGTCAGAAATCAGTCCGGATGCGGCTCCGCCGGAAACCTTGTTTTTGGTCCTGAATGTCTTGGGCGATCTATCAGGCCAACCTTTGCTCGAAAGCTTGATGGAGCAGGGGTTTGAGTATGGTGACAAATCTATTTTTCATCGCCTGGATGCTGCTGGGCAGCCAAAAATTAGTTTGGCCAACGCGGTCGAGCCGGGAATTTTCGATATTGCGTCGATGGGGGCGCTCACCACACCCGGAGTCACGGTCTTCATGTGCGCCCATGAATGCGAGGATGCACCGGCGGTTTTTGAGGAACTGTTGATGGCCGCGGCGCATCTGGCCGAGGATTTGGGGGCGCAACTGTGTGATGACCGACGCAGCGCGGTCACCGAGCAAACGATTGCGCACTTAAGACAAACCGTCCAAGAATTTCAGTTTCGCCGCACCAGGACACTATGACCCCCGACGTTGTCAGTCGCATCGATGCCTTAAAAGCCGCTTTGCATCACCATAACTATCAGTACCATGCGCTTGATGCCCCAATTATCGCCGACTTTGAATACGATGAACTGTTTCAGGCGCTCTTAGCCCTAGAAAAAGCTCACCCTGCCTTACTGACCAAAGACTCGCCCACCCAACGGGTGGGTTCTGAGCCGCTTGCAGGGTTTGCACAAATCCAACACGAGATGCCGATGTTGTCTTTGGATAATGCTTTCAATGCCGATGAGATCGCTGAGTTTCATCAACGGGTGGTTGAACGCCTTGGACAACCGCGCGTTCGCTATTGTGCAGAACCCAAAATTGACGGTGTCGCGATCAGTTTGTTGTACGAAGGGGGTCGCTTCATTCGTGCGGCCACGCGAGGGGATGGCGTAACGGGCGAAGATGTGACGATGAACGCTCGAACCATTGAGGCCATACCGCTCGTCCTGCAGGGCCAGGACTTTCCAGATCGGCTAGAGGTTCGGGGTGAGGTTTATCTCGCCAAAGCGGTTTTTAACGGTCTCAACCAAGCGCTGATCGACCAAGGCGAAAAACCGTTTGCCAATCCTCGCAATGCCGCCGCCGGGTCGATGCGCCAGCTCGATAGCCGATTAACGGCGAAGCGGAAATTAACGATGTTTGCCTACAGTGTGGGCTTGGTCTCGGGTGGTCGTTTGCCCGAAGATCATTACGCCTTGATGCAACATCTCAAGGGGTGGGGGTTTCGAATCAATTCGGATATCCAGCAGGTTATCGATGCCGCCGGCTGTCAGCAGTATTTTGAAGCACTGGCCAAACGCCGGGCAGACCTTGCCTATGAAATTGACGGGGTCGTCTTCAAGGTCGATTCGCTCGCAAGCCAAACTGAGCTCGGTTTTTTGACCCGCACTCCGCGTTGGGCGATTGCCGGGAAGTTCCCCGCAGCCCAAGGTCGAACCCGGGTTCTTGAGGTTGAATTTCAAGTCGGTCGAACCGGCGCGATCACGCCGGTTGCCCGCCTTGAACCCGTTCAGGTCGGGGGCGTGGTGATTTCGAATGCCACCTTGCATAACTTTGATGAAATCGAACGATTGGGTCTGAACATTAATCATGTGGTCATTATTGAGCGTGCGGGGGATGTGATTCCTAAAGTCATTCGGGTGGATACCCAAGCGCAGAGTTTTGATTTGAGGCCGATCGTTCGCCCTCAGCAGTGCCCAGAGTGCCAAAGTGACTTGATCCAGCGGCCCGATGAGGTGATTCTGCGGTGCGCGAATGACCTTGGATGCCCGGCCCAGCAAAAAGAGCGAATTCGGCATTTTGTTTCCCGCCTTGCAATGGATATCGATGGCCTCGGGGGCAAAGTGGTTGAGCAATTGATGAAGGCGGGCTTGATTCACAATGCAGCAGACCTGTATGCGCTGGCGTATGACCAATTATTGACCCTTGAGCGGTTTGCGCCCACGTCGGCTAAAAAGTTAATTGCCTCGATCCAAGCCTCAAAAACCACCAGCCTAAGCCGGTTCATTTACGCGCTGGGTATTCCGGAAGTCGGTGAGGCGACGGCGGCCTCCCTTGCCCAAGCCTTTCGAAGCTTGCAGGCTTTGATGAGCGCCGATGATACGGCGCTCATCAATGTGCCGGATGTGGGGCCCATCGTTGCCGCGCAAATTGCGGCGTATATGAGGCATCCCAGCAATCAACTGCTCATTGACCGGTTGTGTCAGCTTGGGGTGGTTTGGCCGGAGTCAGCCGCAATACCGGGTCAGCCCTTGCCGCTTGCGGGACAGACCTGGGTGATCACGGGGACGTTCGATGGGTTCACTCGATCGCAGCTGAAAACCCAGTTACAACACTTTGGGGCAAAGGTTGCGGGGTCTGTTTCTGCGAAAACGACCGGGCTGGCCGCGGGTCGAGAAGCGGGTTCGAAATTAACGAAAGCAGAATCCTTAGGTATCCCGGTCATCGATGAGGCGGGGTTACGATCATTATTGGAGCCATTACAATGAATATAAGCCGGTATTACGGGCAGGTTTTCGGTTCGGTGGTTGCCGTGTTGTTGCTCGCGAGCTGCACGGCAAAGCAGCCGTCGAACATCGACAATATTTGTGAGATTTTCAGTGAGCAGCGCGCCTGGTATAAAGCCGCGAATAAGTCGGCAAAGCGCTGGGGCACGACGATCCCGGTGATGATGTCGGTGATTCATCAAGAGTCTAGTTTCAAGGCTAAAGCAAAACCGCCTCGAACGAAAATTCTTTGGGTCTTTCCTGGGCCAAGACCCGCCTCTGCCAAAGGCTACGCCCAAGCCATCGATGGCACCTGGGATAGCTACCGGCGCTCAACGGGGCGCTGGTCTGCCGATCGCAACGATTTTAAAGACGCCAGCGATTTTATTGGTTGGTATATCGATCAATCGGCGTCTAAAAATGGGATTGCCAAGACCGATGCTCAGAACCTGTATTTGTCCTACCACGAGGGGCAGGGCGGCTTTGCCAAAGGCACGCACCAAGGTAAACCTTGGCTGTTAAAAGTGGCGAAGAAAGTCGAGGCCCGTGCAAAAACCTTTGATCGGCAGCTCAAGGGCTGCGAGCGAAAATTCAAAAAACGATTTTTCGGCTTGTTTTAGGCGGTAAACCAAAAAACATGAAGCCTGCGCTGCCGGGTAATGACTCGGTTCCTCATGGGGCTTGCCTTAACGAAAATGAGAGCGGCTCGAACGTCAATCTTGAGGGTTTGGTGTAACTTGCCCAGCCGCTCGGCGTTCGGACTCTGATGCCCGCAACCCGTCCGATGGGTTGGTACGGCCGTTGGGCTGATGGCTTGTGCTGCTGGGCGATCTGCGCGGAAATCCAGACTGACTAAAATTTAATGCTGATCAGACTGTTCACCGCCAATACTCAAAACGTAGAGGGCGATGGGCGATGGGCGATGGGTGATGCGCTA
>Ga0209091_10000387_pt1 | contig 42751 bp, 38 predicted proteins | sample ArcticOcean_MG_C_6_FD_187438 | JGI IMG/M metagenome (GOLD analysis project Ga0209091, IMG submission 187438) | Marine microbial communities from western Arctic Ocean - ArcticOcean_MG_CB8_128 (SPAdes) (version 2) | ecosystem: Environmental > Aquatic > Marine > Oceanic | place: Arctic Ocean...
TCTTTAAATCCGTGCGCGGAATCGCCGTCAGTTATGACCGTAATGACATCATTTAATTCAAGGCTATGAGCGCTTGAAAAAGAAAGAGAGAACGTGTCGTAGGTTTCGCTCGCTCTTGTACTGTCGGTTAATACAGTAACAGTCCCGTCTGAGAGACCCATATATTGATTTACGTCAATTTTATTTATAGTAAATCCGCTGGTTAGTGCGGTTTGATTAGAACCATCTGGAACTTGACCAATTGATTTATAATTGCCACCATAAAGAACTACGGTAGCTTGTGCCGCATCTACAGCAGTAACTTCAGCATAAAGTGTTGCCGCGACAATCGCGCCTTCAAAGTCTATTGAAATAGTAACTTGCAAAAGATCTCCATTAGATAAAACTGCTGACCTATTTGATTCGCTGTCAAAAGTAAGCACTGTGGCTTCCGCACCTCCTGCGGGAAACGAAGCTTCAGAATTTGATGAACGATTATCGGTATCTTGAATAGACGAAACGTTCCATCCTTGTAGGTTGGTTAAAATAACACTTGTAGAAGCAACACTTCTTGATACCCTATGCCAATTCCAAAATGCAGCTTTATCATTTTTAAGGTTATTGCTCGCAATCGCGTAATATTGTTCTTGAACTCTTTCGTTTGGTTTGCCTGCACCAACTTGTTGGGTGATGCGATTAATTTTCTGTACCGTATGAAAGTGATTTGAGTTATCTGCAAATCCGCCAGTTATGCCACTGTTTTTAAATAGATCGTGTGTCGCTGCAATTGGACCCTCAACTCTTAAGTTCGCTGCAGTTCCATTGTTGCTTTTAATTAAAGCTACACTTGTTCCTGGTGTGCGATTTGCAGATGGTATATTTAATTTAAAGTGGCCATCAAGCGTTAAATCCTTAAGTGAAGCGTCGCTGTCTCCAGATACAAAAGTTGACTCTATTGTAGAAACATTACCGCTGATAGAGTCGGCCATACCACTAACTGTAGAAACATTACCGCTGATAGAGTCTGCTAGACCGCTGAGCACTCCAGTTGCCGTTTCAAGACCCGAAACGCTAGCATCGAGAGCGCCAGTCGCTACATTTAAACTTGTTATATCTGCATCGTTAGATGAAATTTCGCTAGATAAAGTAGCTCTCGGGATAGTGTTTACGGTTACCGAGTTGCTTTGTTGCTCGGAAATTGTTACTGAGGGGTTTACTTGCTCAGTAATTGTTACTTTTATATCTGCCATATTATTAGGAAGTTATATTTTTAACAATAGTTACGGATCCAGTTAATAGTTTTAAGGAGCTTCCGTCTGTATGGTCAGCGAATAAATCATAAGTGCAGGCATTGTCTGTCAAGGCGGTTGTTTGTGCCTTTGTTAGAGAAATGGTTGCGATTCCGCCTGTCGCATTTGTTGGGCTAATAGTGAAAGTAGCCTCTAGTGCATTATCAAAATTTCTTCTTATTTCCCCACTAAGAGTTCTGTCAGTAAGGTCTAGTGCGCTGTTATCAGCTTGTGTAAAGGTAGTCTCAAAAGAGAACGTAGCTCTTTTTTCTATTGTTATGTTAAAAATTCCTGCTGCCATGAAGTGATTTACACTTTTTTATTAGGCTTTTCATGGGTATAGCCCATGTCTTTCATTTTTAGATGATCCTTATAAGTTTTTGCCTCATAGCCTTTGCCTGTTTTTGGATCATACATAGTGTGTGGCTTGTAGTCTTTTTCTGTAAATTCAGACTTTTCCCCCTTAGCTTTTTCAATTTGATCTTTTGTTGGCGCACCTTTGTCTCCAACTTTACGCATTTTTTCTTTAGAGCCTTGCTTAATGCGCTCTTTCTTCTTGCGAATGTTTTCCCAAAGGCTCGAATTGCTTTTAATTTGATCTGAAAAATCTAGTTCCATATAGGTTATTTACACTTAACCAGAGCAAGATTCACATTCTAATAAATTTCTACTCAATTCTTGCGATGGATTAGTTCCTCTTTGGTAGTATAGGCTTTTGACCCCCTGTTCCCAAGCAAAAATCATAAGTTGGCTAACGTCTTTTGGAGAAGATTTAGGATGAACCATAATATTCAAGCTTTGAGATTGATCAATAAACTTTTGACGTTGTGCGGCTTGAATCAAGACTTCTTTTTGGCTAATTTCACCGAATGTCTTGAAAACAGATTTTTCTTCATCCGAAAGAAATTTTAAATGCTCAACCGTGCCGCCTTTAATTAGAATGCTTTTCCATATCTCTGGAGTGTTTTTTTCTTTTTCTTCAAGTAGTGATTCTAGGTATGGGTTCTTATATGTAAACTTACCCTTAGCTAAATCTTTTACAAAATAATTACTATTTAACGGCTCAATACTTGGAGACACTTGCCCCAAAATAAATGAACTGGATGTTGTAGGAGCGATCGCCATTGTTGTGACATTTCTCTTACCGTACCCTTTTAATAGAGGTGGCTCGCCATACACCTCGGCTAATTGCTCTGTGGCGTATTGAGATTTTTCTTGTATTACTTTATGAATTTCAGTATTTAAAAACTTAGCCTTCATAGATTCAAATGAAATCATCTTAGATTGTAAAAAAGAATGCCATCCTAATACTCCTATACCTAGTGCTCTTTGATTTTTTGCGAAATTCATTGGAGCTTCCATGAAAGGCTTGCCCTTGCACTTATCAATAAACTCTGTCATTACTGCATCTAAAAAGTAAGTAAGAGTTTCTACTGCGTCTGTATCTTTCCAGTCCTCGTAATGAAGCAAATTCATAGAAGAAAGATTACATACAAACGATTCGTCTTTGTTTGAATGAAGTGCTATTTCTGAGCATAGATTACTTGCGTGAATATCCATCCCCTTGTCTCTATAAACTTGAGGAGAATTTCTGTTTACAGCGTTTTTAAACATGACATAAGGGTATCCGCTTTCAAATCGTTTTTTGATAATTGAGCCCCATACTTTGCGCTTGTCTTTGTCCCCAGCAAGCATATCTTTCATCCAGGTATCTGTAATTGTGACACCTATTGATAGATTTTGTATGGAGTTACCATCTCCTCTGATTTGTAGGAATTCCAAAATGTCTGGGTGCTCTACTGGTAAGTAAGCAGCAAAGCTACCCCTGCGAACATTGGATTGTGAAACTACGTTTGCTATCGTTTCGAAAATTTCTAAAAAATGAACTGGTCCATTTGATTTGCCTCCACTATTTATTTCAGCGCCTCTTCCTCTTAGCTCTCCAAAGTATCCAGAGGTTCCGCCTCCGCCCTTTGTCATCATGCCTACCTCTGAACTTTTCTTGAGAATTGACTCCATTGTATCTTCTATATAAGAACCAAAACAAGAAATTGGTAATCCTCTTTCTTTTCCAAAGTTAGCCCAAATGGGCGATGATAGGGAATACCATCCTTTTGCCATATAGCTTTGAAACTTTTCAGAGAATCCAGGTATGGCTAGAATTTTTTGAGCAGCGTCAGCTACGGTAGCTATTCTCTCTTCTGGAGTTTCGCCATCTTCTAAGTAACCCCTTTTAAGAAAGGTCCTTGAATCTTTGTTTAGCCAATAATAGTCTTTTAAGTCCATCTTATTTGTTTGATTGGTTTAATAGTTTTTGAATTGTATCGATCTTTGATTCAAGTTCATCTATTTTAGATACCTTGTTTTCTATCTCCTCGCCTATATTGGGGTGCTCCCCAATGGCTACAGGATTACTAAGGTAAACCATTAAATCTGCTTTTTCTATGTCTCTTTGTCCAGAGAGTTTAAGTAATATCGCTTCTAAATAATCCATAATTAAAATAAATCGTTTTCGTCAAATGATTTGTCCTTTTTCGAGTATTCGACAGGACGCTTGAAGAAGAAGTCGGTGGCGGAATTGCCTAACACATCTTCATCAAACCATATAGTAAGGTTTATTTTATCTTTGTCAACATCAAAAACCTTTGAAAAACCAATTTGTTCTAAAGACTCATTTAGTCTGTTTTTGATAAATTCTTTTAAAATGTCTGCATTGAGGCCTTCTCTATTGTAATCGCCAATAATCCAATCAATAATATCAGACTCAGCTTCAAAGGCACATTGAGCCTCTTCTTTTAGTCTGTCTGGTAGATCAGCGTTGAATAGATCTGGATATTCTTCCCTCAAGGTGTTTAGGATTTTTGTTCCGACTAGTCCGTGAATGTTTTCTTCACGGCTTGTATAAGCTACTTGCTGAGCGGTATCCTTCAGTACATTATCGAATCTGTTAAACCAATTAATAATATAGAACTGGCTGAAAAGAGAAACATTCTCAACAAATAAAGTGAACAGAATCATTGAGTAAATGTATTGCTTCTTATCGTCTTTGTAGCATTTTTCTAAATATTTCTTTAGGTAGTCAATGCGCCCTCTGATAATGGGGAGTTTTAAGTTTTCTTCGAAAACATCCTCCAACTCAAGTACGCTTAGCAGACGCTCATAGGCGTTATTGTGGATGACCTCAATATTGGCCATAACATATCCAAGGTCAGTAATTCCTGGGTGCGGCAAATGGTTACCTAAGTTAGCCCAAAACTTCTTAACAGAAACCTCAACTTGACCAATAGCAGAAAGAGTTCTCTTTACAATCTCTCTCTCTTGGTCGCTTAGGTTTACTTTAAAATCCTGTACATCAGATTGGAAATTGAATTCCTTATCGGTCCAGAAGCCATTGTGCATAGCGTTTACAAATTCATCTGTCCATGGATAGAGATTTGGTTTTCTTGATACTTGTTCCTCGAATAGCATACCCATGAATTTACACCACCATATTTAAAAGTCAAGTATTTTTTACAAAAAGAAAAAAATATATTTTAGGTCTTGACTTTCCGTGTATTCGTTGTATAATCTATCGTATTGCGAGTGAGCGAACGGAGTGAGCGAGTGAGTAATACATATATATTAAGTATTTAAAGTATTTATAAGATATTTATTAAATATATAAAAAAATAAGAAAAAGTGCTTTTTTCTTGACATTAATGTTCTTTGTGTCATGTTGGAGGTTAATATGATTAAATTAGAAGATTCTAAATACAGCTTTTTTCTATGCACTTCAGCTAATTGGTTCACAGTAGTCAAGGCGGAGTGTGAAGATGAAGCTTCGAGAAATGCATTAAAAAAGATAATTGAAGACCTAGAGGAGGGGGCTTTAATATCTCCCTGCATGAGGGTTAAAAAAATTAAAGAAAAATTTGAAGATTCAGATATCTTGATTAGAATAGATAAGATACTCGCGGATATGGGAATGCACAAAGATTCGAAATCTTTTAAAAGTATAATAAATAATTTACAAAAATGATAGGTATAGCAGGATTAGCAAGAGCGGGCAAAGATACGCTGGCAAAACATTTGTCAGATATTATATCTGAGGATATGGGAGTTAATGTAAAGATTCTTTCCTTTGCCGACCAAATTAAATGGCAAGTCAAAGACATATGTAATAATAATTATGGAGTCAGCCCATTTACAGAAGACACTGAGGAGAAGAAAATTGTTAGAGATATTTTAGTTTGTCACGGAGAAACTATGAAAAAATTATATGGAAAAACAATTTGGGCCGATTTAATCATTGAAAAAATTAAAAAAAGCAAGGAAGATATTTTCCCGATTATACCAGATGTTAGATTTGATTATGAAGTTGCATCCGTTAAAGATAATGGAGGTGCGGTTATCCATATACAAAAAGAAGGCAACAAACCCCCAAATGAAATTGAAGCAAAAAATGACCCTTTAGTTATCAAGGTCTCAGATTTGTGTCACACTTGGCCAGTTTACGATCCAGGACAAATGGAAGAATGTAAAGATCACGCACAAATTTTGTGGCAAATGGTAAAAGAAACTAATTTCGATACATGGAACAAGATATACAATTAATAGATAAAGTTAAATCCAAAAGGGATGAAGGGAGCCTAAAAGAATTAATAGAAAGGCACTCTGGAATTTATATAGATATGGTTAATAGATATATACCAGAATCTCTAGAGGGAATAAATAAACAAGACCTGTTGCAAGATAAAGATTTTTGTATTTACGATGCCGCAATAAAATTTGACGAATCTAAGAACACTAAATTTGGAACCTATGTAGGTAATTTAGCAAGATGGAAATGTTTAAATATTTATAATAAAAAAATAAAATTCCCTCAAACAAATATAGGTGACATCTTTGATTCAAGAGTATCACAAAAATCAGAAATAGATGAAATAGAGTATGAGGAAGAAATACAAAAAGCTTTAAAAGCCGTCACTGAAATAGAAGACACTAGGGTTAAAAAAATATTTACAATGAGATATTGTGGAGATAAAAAATTAACTCCTTGGAAAAAGATTGCGAAAAAGCTTGACTTATCAATTCAAGGGTGTATAAATATCCACAACAAACATTTAACAGAGATAAAAAAATATGTATAGTAAAACAGTAATCGTAGGAAATCTCGCAAGAGATCCAGAATCACGCCAAGCAGGGGAAACAACCGTTACCCGTCTTGTTGTAGCAGTTAACGACTCCTATTCTAAGGATAAGGTGTCCTATGTAGACGTAGAAGCCTGGGGTAAGCTCGGCGAAATCTGCCAAAAGTATCTTACAAAGGGTCGGCAAGCGCTCGTCGATGGTCGACTAGTTCAAGACACTTGGGAAAAGGACGGAAAGAAGAATTCAAAGCTTTATGTAAAGGCTGACAATGTTCAATTCCTGGGAGGCAAGGGCGAAAAAACAGAAAGCTCCTCACCCGCACCAGTAGGAAGCAATGAAGATATTCCTTTCTAATGGATTTAATTGTAGACGCACCAATTAATCAAGTTTCCTTCGGAAATGTATCATACAACATCCTCCGCCAACTTTGGCGGAAGGGTGTTAATGTGATGCTATACCCATACGGAGGCCAGGTTAATTTAGACTCTTTTGATAAAGTAGATAAGGATTTTTATGATTGGCTGGTAGAAAGCACAGAGAAATCAAATTTACTGGTTAAGAAAGATACTCCTTCTTTCAAATTATGGCACTTGAATGGATCTCATCAAAGGTCATCTAGCAAGCAAGCTCTTTATACGTTCTACGAATTAAACAAGCCGACAGAAGTTGAAATCAACTTGGCTAAATTGCAGGATAAGATTTATTTTTCCAGTAATTACGCTGCGAATAAATTCAAAGAACACGGAGTTGACGCTGAAGTTATTCACGTTGGTTTTGATGAAGATTTCCATAAAACAGGAAAGCAGTATTTAGATCCAGAGATAGTTCATTTTGGCCTAATGGGTAAATTTGAAAAACGTAAACATACCGAAAAGATTATTAAGTTATGGTTGTCTAAATACGGCAATAATAATAAATACCTACTATCAGTATGTGTTACAAATCCTTTCTTTAAAGAAGAAGAAATGAAAGCTCTGCTTAGTAATTGCTTAGACGGCAAAAGATATACTAATATAAACTTTGTTCCATTTCTAAAAACTAACTCAGAAGTAAATGAACTGTTAAACGCGATAGATATTGACTTGACTGGGCTTAGTGGAGCTGAAGGTTGGAATCTTCCATCTTTTAATTCTACCTGCTTGGGCAAATGGTCAATGGTGTTGAATGAAACCTCCCATAAAGACTGGGCCAATAATACTAACTCTATTTTGATTGAATCAAATGGAACCGAGCCTTGTTATGACGGCAAGTTTTTTAAAGAAGGCTTTCCGTTTAACCAAGGAGACATCTACACCTGGGATAGTGACAATGTGGCAGAGTCTATGGACTTAGCTGTCTCAAAAAAGGGACAAATTAACACTGAAGGAGAGAAGTTAAAAGAGCAATTTTCTTACAGTCGCTCTGTAGACCGCTTACTTAAAGGGATTGAAGAGATGTCTTAATATTGGCACGGGCTTTGCAAAAGGGAAAGTCTATGTATTCAAACTTATTAAATCAAATTGAAAGCGCCTTCTATGAAGGCCTTAGCGATAACTCTCTCCAAAAACATGGAAAAGGTTATGTTGGTCCATTAGATATTGAAGATGAAGAAAATCACTACCTAGTAAAAAAGGTCATTGTCGGATTCGAGTCAAAAGAAATCACTGCAAATGTTCGCAAGAGTGTTTTGAAGGTTTCGGTTGATGACGAAAAAGGCAAACCTATTGAAGTCCTTAGCTTAAGGATTGATAACGACAGTATTGATGTTACTAAAATCTCATCTAATCTTAAAAACGGAATTCTTAAAATAAAACTTCCGAAATCAGAAAATTCTAAAACTGTTAAAATTTCAGTAGAATAAATTAAAGCCCTCGATTGAAAATGTCGGGGGCTTTTTTATAATTAGTTATGCCCTTATATTTATATGAAAACAAAGAGACTGGAGAGGTCTTAGAGGTCCTACAAGGTATGAACGACACTCACGAGTACAACGGTGAGGACGAATTGGAGAAAGGCCTCTGGAGGCGCGTATACGTTAACCCTAATATGTCTACAGACACAAAGATGGACCCGTTTAGTTCATCTTCATTTAGAGCGTCAACCTTGGGTAAGAATGACACGTACGGACAGCTTTTTGAGCGCAGTGCTGAAGCGTCCGAAATGAGAGCTCAACAAGCTGGGGGAATTGATCCAGTAAAGCAGAAATCGTATGATGATTACAGTAAAATGACAAACGGCAAGACTCACCCAAACGAACAAAAAGAAAAATTTAATAAGGCTGTTGAAAAAGCAAATAAAGCGGGGCTAAATGTAGAGCTTTAGGCATTAGCGGTAATTATAACTTTTCTTCTAACTGACGTAGCTATATTGCCAGCTGCGTCACTTGCGTTGTAAGTGACAAAGCGCGTAATGGACGCAGGATTATTCCTAGCAATAAATGCTGCACTAGATGTGACAACAGTACTTGAATCAATTACCACCTCGGAACCATCATCCGTTGTCGCGCCTTGTTCGACATATGTATCATTCTCCATGAGATTAATGGTATCGGGTCCATTTATAGTAATCACAGGACGAGTTATATCCTCTGCTAAAATAGTATTTGGTTTATAATAATTTATTATATCCTTTTGTATAGAAGCTCTATTAGCCGATTGATCAGAGGGGTAATAAATGATTTCACTAAAGTAAAAATTTCCTACAGTATTTGAATTTAGAGTCCCAAGCTGTTCCTCGTGATTTGTAGACAACGAGGGGTTGATATCTAACGCCACAAATTCTGATCCAAACTGAATTCCGTCTTGATGGGCTACATGAGTTCCGCCTTGAGTTGCATCGGTTGGATGTGGTGTATCGTTAGTGATACTTGAATACAATGATAAAAAGTTTGATTGACTTTGCGTTCTGGTAAAGCCACCTTCAGTATCAACTGAAAACTTCAAAGTTGAATTTGAATCTTTATAAATTAGAGGTCTACGCCTGTCAGCTTCGTCAGAAGTGCTGCTCATAATCTCTAATAATCGAGTTGAATCACCCGCTGTAACTTGATTATCTGCGACAAGGAATAGCGATTGCTGCCCATCTGAAGATAAATCGTCAATACCGTGAATCATTTTTGAGCCTGCACTAAACTTAATTGATGGAGTTTGTTTCCCATTTATTGTTCGTGTAATCAACTCACCAGCATTAACAATCTTAGGTTGTTTTGTAGGATCCGTTTGCGTGGCGTGGTTATTGTTTTGCACAAACGATTCGCTTGTTACGCGGCTTATTTTAAAATTACTGAAAGAGATCTTGCAAGTACTTCCTATAGCCACCTCTATCTGTATAATAGGCGGTGTCGCTTTTACTTCTCCATCATCAAATATTTCAAAATCAATTACGTTAGACCCTACAGAAAAATTAAATTCACCATAAGGGTTTGAGAAATAATTAGGGTCAGCTGGTTCGCCATCGGGGTCTGCATAGAACCCTTTAATAGAGCTAACTGAACCAACAATCTCGGCTATGTCGCAAGTTATTCGGTGTTTTCCTAGTTGAATTCCGCTCGATATGTTCGCTAGCGTTATGTATCGATCATTTGTTGAGCTAGAAGCTTCAATCGTAAAAGCCTGCTCACTTGTTTTCGTAAGTGTAACGCCAACGCTACTATTTGTATTTGCATAAATTTTACTATACGCTTCATAAACAGGCACTACGCTCGAACTCTGATCATACCAAGTTCTAACGAAGCCGTCACGGTTAAAAGAAGCCAAGGTAATTCCGTAGTGACTGGCGATACCTTCTTCGATGGCGGGACGGTTGGCCGATTGGTCAGACTTGTATATGATAATTTCCTCAACGGATTTCTCAAAGTATCTTATTTGATTATTGCCTATATTTGCACCGATATATTCTATAGGAGCATTAGCTGTATTTGCGTCTGAAGTTCCTTGGTCGGGGTCGATCGTGGTTGCCGCTATACCATTAGCGTGTACTTGCACAAGAGATGTAACTCCCTCGCCTCCATGATTAGTAGAGAAAAGGGAAAGCTCGGTAGAAGATACGGATGAACCTAAAGTAAAACCTATTGGGTCTGATGACAGATAATATTGAGCACTAGAAGTCCTAAAACTAAGATATCTATTCGAGTTATCACCTAGTATGCTGTTGTCAGACGGAATTTGAACTGTGTAAATAGAAAGAGGGTTAGTTGTTTGTATCCCAATCTCGTTAAGCGCTGCACTACCGCCTATATCTAGTAGGTCATCAATACCGTCAAACTTAATACCATCGGGATTTAAAATGCCAGCATTAACAACCTTAGGTTGTTTTGTGGGGTCCGTTTGAACTGCGTGTTTGTCGTTACCCGATTGGTCGTACCATTTGGATACGGAAATATCATGGTTTTCTAAATAATATTTAATATTAGAGATCTCAAAGGTAACTCCTGTATCTCCTCCTATATGAATCATATTCCTACTATCCACCACAGAGTCTTTAGTCAAAGTCCCTTTAACAAGAGTCCACTCATCCTGCACTAGACCAGTAACGATAAATTTGTTTGAGGAATAATTTGTCCCGTAAGGTCTAAAATATAAACTGTCGCTAGAACTACCACTTGTGCGCTTTACATACGCCTCAATGGTAACTGTCTTATTTGGTGCTGATGGACCCATTCTGCTAACATTAAAAGAGCTACTAAAATAAAAGTTATTGGTATAGCTGCCATTATCTCCTGCGCCAGTAAAGGAGTATTTTTCAGTATCATTAAACCCGCCATTAGCACTAAAAGATAAGTTATTGGCCATGGTTGCTCCTCCTTGAACGAAGCTGTACTGCAATCCATTAGTGAATACCGTTCCAACCGAATTCGCCCCAGCGCTGTCAAAATACTTAAATGATTCATTGGCAAAACTTGTGAGGGTTCCTGCAGTAATTTCATCAGCGGTATATGATCTTGTTGCACCATCTATAAAACGTCTTACATCAACAACATTCCCATTGTAGCTAGAGCTAAGGTTGCGCAGCGCATAAGCCGCAGCCGCTGAACCACCTACGTCCAGTGGTAGGCTTGAGGTAAAGCTTTCATTTACAAAAGATGTAAGCGTACCATCAGCAACCTCTGCAGCCGTGAAGGACTTAATCTTTTCGTCAACATTCCTGCGAACCTCTACAACATTGCCCATAGGTCTATAGCTAATATTTCGCAGACTATAAGCCAAACTCGCGCCTTGAAATCTTTCAAGTAAATTGAATTTTTTAAAATTATTTAATTCAAAACTAAACCCTAAATTGGCAGAAATTTTTTCTCCCATAGAAGATGTCTGGCTTTGAGAAACTAACTTTGCTTTTTCTATTTGCAGATGGAAGTCCTCTCCCTTGGAATTCTCTCCAGCTATTTTTATTGAATAGCTTTCATCAGAACTTAAAAAATCTTTCAAATTTGCCATGTCTCCATTTAACTCAAAGCTAGACACAAGATTAGAAAAACTGAAACTCCCAGCCGAAGGGAATAAAGCTTTTCTTTTTAATGGATATTTTTTTCCTAAACTATAAATAGCCTTTCGGTTGATCGGTAAGTTTAAGTCAAAATTTTGAATAGAATCGGACCTAATTAAAAAATTGCCAAAAGACGTGTCCCCACTTATTGAAACATTTGTGCTGTAGCTTGGAATTACTTCATCAGCATCATTTGTATAATACCTACGCATCTCGTTAAAACTGCAAGTGGTAGACTGAGATTGATCTCCAGTTAAATTTATAGACGGGGCCAAACCTAGCCCTTTAGAAATGGTGCATTCTGGCCTAACGACATCGTTGATATCTACATAAGGTCGTAAAGTAGCTTCTCCATTATTTAATATCGTGATAATTGGACCTGTACCGAATTGCGGTACGCTCTTTGCCCAATAGTTATTACTAGGATCCCAATAAACTACAGGAGTCTGTAAAAATATACCAACCTTTTGATATGATGGTCTACCATTTTTAAATTGAATTGAACCATCACTATTTCTCTGATCTGCAAAAGTTTCGCTACCAAGAGTAAATATTAGATTTGGCATTTCTTCAGTTAGAAACGCGCTAGTATTTCCCAGGCTGTTTGATAGAGTCTCTGCTTGAACGTTAGATCCGACATAAGTATATTGAGAGGTCAATAAACCTTTTACAGATTGAGACATCGATATATTATTCAAAAAACAGTTTCCAAAACCCAACGTATCCTTGCCCATTACCGAATCTTCAGATATATCGAAACCTCTTGTTGACCCTAAAAGAGCATAAAAATTTTTATCAGTGTTTAAATTGCCCCCCGTACTCGACGCGCTTGTTAAATCGGAAAACAGGTGTCCGAAATTTTCTATAGTATCGATAGTGACACTTACATCTGGAGCGTTTCTATTTGATTGATCAATAAAATCTTTTGTCCCAAGGGCTCCAGCATTTGCTCTCGCCACATCGATAGAAAAATTAATCCCTTGAACCAAAGGCAAAAATGACAAGTTATGACCACTGTTAGAGGCGGCGCTATAAGCGGGAGACTTACTCTGAAAAAGAGCAATATTTTCATAACTTATTACTGGTCTGTTTTGATTTATTGCCATGGTTATCTAGGTATAGTTGGAGCTACTATTTCTACAAATGTAGCCTTTATATTATTCGAGTCCTTATATATGAGAGCGTGATCCCATCTTGGGCAGTAAAAAACTCTATTTTTATTTATTGCATCATTGTTATGATAATACACGAAATGCTTATATCCCAAATGCGATTCTAAAAAGTGAAGAATAGAGTAAGTTTCTTTTTCTGATCTATTTGTAAAGGTGAGTTCGATTTCATTTATATTATTTTGATTGTTCGATACATTTAATGTTTTTGTAAAAGAATTTTTAAACGCAATAGATCTATTTCCGTGTTGAATTGTCAACGGCACACTTCTGTCTGGCTCCCAGAAAAAAGTTCTAGTTACTCCGTTTGATCCCGCGAATACATCTTCTCCAGCCAGTGGGCCAATAGCTTCTTGATCTTCTGTTACATAAAAATAATTATCAAAAATACTCTGACCTTTTTCTAAAAAATTATTTGTCCCAATCAAAACTCCCTCTGCGGCGGCAGTGTCATTTATCCAAATTCCAACTGGGCAAGTAGATTCGAACTTCCAGAGTTTAGGCAAAACCCCATTTACACTAAATTTGGAACCGTCTCCCGCTTGGTCCAAATTACCATTAGTATCTACCGCACCATCCCCGTTTCTAAAAATATAATCGGGAGCTGTTTTGCTGCCATTTAAAGAGTGGGTATTTAAAACTTTCCAAGAGTCTCCAGTATAGTAAGAAACATTTATGCTCCCAGAAAAGGGGGAAACAATTGCATAATCAACAAGAGTGTTAGCCCAAGACGCGAAATTTGTCAACGAATCGAAACCCAAGTGTCCAGCGGCGTTACCTCCAGCGCCATCCCCAGCTTCAGTTGTGAATACGCCATTTGGATCCGAAACATAATGATCAGTAGCTGTCGCTGGAGAACTATTTGTGGTAGTTGCTTGAGCAGTAGCAGCACCGTCGTTCAATTTTCGCCTTCTATAAACATCTACATCTACTGGCATTAATATTGCGTTGTCGTACCCATTACCGCCTTCTCTTGAACAAATAATATTTTTATTAGAATCTAAGACCACTACCGAATCATTTGCACTGCTGACATCAAAAGATCCAGTCTCCCCAGCATCCAAATTCAAAGTATTACTCGAGTTTCCGTTTATCCCGTTTGTTTGGTTATTGTACATTTTTACTTGTGCTCCGTCTTCTAAAGCTAATACGAAAACCTCATGTGGATCATTCCTTCCCTCGATAAATCCAAAAGTTTTTCCAGAAGCAGAAAATGGAACAATACGGTGATGATCGGCTGCGTCAAATGCGTGAATATATTTAGTTCCCTTTATAACATTTCCAGCGGTTACAGATATCGAAACTCCCGCTGGATTTGTGGTGGGATTTATACTAACGGAAGTGGAGGTGCCATCAAAACTTTCTTGAGAAACAGTTGTTCCAGTAAAAGGGACAGCGATGTCTGCTGTGCCGTCTTCAAAACAATACCACTTAAACTCATTAGTACCAGTTGATTTAATAACATCAAATTTAGAGAACCCAGTCGTAGATTTTTCATCTTTCGTTAAGTCGTTAACAAAAGCCATTCCATTATTAAGTACTGGAGATATGGTGTTATTGAACAAGGACACATCAATCTTATATACATCATCGCTTAAATCAACAACAGTATAATCTACAATTTGAGATCCAGAAAAGTTTTTATAATAGCCAGTGTCAAAAGATATTGATACTCCGTTTTTGGATGACCCAAAATTAAGATAGCTTGTGTCCCCAGTAAAAGCTTCTTCTCCAGTTAAAACGCCAGTTGTTATGCTTTCTATATAATTTAATAGTTTTTTTGTTTGGGTGAGATTGTTTATAAAAGATAGTTTTGATCTTAGTTTTATATTGTTTAATCCCATTGGTGAGATAAATTGATAAAAACTAGAACCTTTCCACGATGAATTTTCGGCTTGAAAAGACATTTGTACTCCATAAGTTGGACGAAAGGTTGCAGAGCTAGTTAAGTAATCTAAATTTTTACTTAATCTGTCTTGAATTTCTGAATATATTGCTGCTCTGTCATCCCTTAAAGATGTATAGAATAAAAGCTCTTGGAGTTTTCCTTTGAAAGTTCTGTCGTAAGTTTCATCAGACCCAATTGTTCCTATAATATAATTATCTATTCCAGTTGAAACCTCTCCAGAAGCATAATTTTGACCAGTTCCAAAACCTACTACACCCTTTTGCGCGACTTCATCAAAGTTGGCGAAACTGTTAATTGTATATCTCTGTCCTAGTGTTACAAGTTCTCCAGTGTATGCATAGCCGTGTATTGTCTCATCGGTGTCTCCAGCTACGCTTCCTCTTGCAAAGCTGTTAGCAGTTCCTCTTTCTGTATATAAGCTTAATCTGTTATTCGATCCATCTCTAATAAATCCAAGCGCATAATCGCTTATGGCATACCCAAAATTTTCTCCAAAAATCAAACTGTTATTATACGGTGAATTACTAGTTGTGTACTGAGCATTTTCTTCAAGCGAGACGGTCGCAAAAGCTTCTATGCCATCAACGCCTAGTATATGACTTGAGTTATTAGAAGCCGAAGTTCCAGGAGCTTTTATAGACAAATAGCGATTATCCGTGGTGGTATCCCCACTTCTAAAAATCATTGCGGGTTTACCACCCAGTTCAATAAAATTGCCCCCAGTTATAATAAATGGCATTAATCCAGTGTCGTCACCAACTCCAGTCGCATGTTTACCACCGAATTGATCATAAAATTTTGATACAACACCAATATCACTTATAGCCGCTTCTAATGTACCATCTCTAAGATGTGTAGCTGTGTAAGACCCTGTTGAGTTTGTAGACACATCAACGACATCAACAACATATTGACTTGAAGAGCCATTAAGGTTAAACAAAGAATAACCATGATCTGGCAGAGTGGTAGAAGTCTCGCTGACCGTATCTGTTATCTTATTTCTATTATAATTAAATTTATCAATAAAACTCATTACTTATTTCTTGTAAATAGTGATCCAGAAACTCTTTTTTCTTCGTTGATTACATTAAGTACAACATCTTTGACTTTCTTTGAGAATTCTTTCGCTTTTTCGGGATCTTCTTCCCCAGACCCAGAAGCTGAAGAGGAGGCGTTTCCATCTTTTTCTATATTGATTTCTATATTTAAAGTTCCGACGTCAGCGTTTTCACCGCTACCGCCACCCGCGGTTGACCCTCCAACTGAACCACCGTTTGCATAGTTCATTGCGTTTATACTATCTAAAGTGCCTTTACCCAGCGAGCTTGATGCTTCTGAGCCCATTACATATTCGCCATCCATAAGAAGAGCGTTTGCCGAGTTTGATCCTCCGCCAGACATCAATCCGCCGTTTGCTCTATTAAAAATACTGTTATTCATCCCACCACCGCTACCATACATATAGTCTCCATAAGACATTTGCATCGGACCAGAGGCTCTCATGCCTCCAAATGTGGGGCTCGCGTTAGAGTAGTATTGACTGAAACCTCCCGTGCTCCCAGCGGCAGCCGTCCCTATATTTGTATTTGGAACTATTTGCCCAACAGAGTTATACATTGTTGGGGAGCTCATAGCAGAGCTAGGAGTTACTGTTGCATTTCCTGCTGCGTCAAGTGGGGATGCGCTTGCTCCTCCCATGTTGTTGAGTCCAGCAGAAACTCCAGCCATAGTTGCATTTACAAACGCTCCTACGACGGCCTGTTTGAACGCTTTTGACCTTGCTTTTTTGGCGTCTTTATTTTCCTGTATAACTCTTTGTTCTTCTGCTGCAGACTGTTGGTATAAATCAAAAGCTTGCCCTTGAGCTTCCTGCAGTGCTCTTTTCGCTGGACTATCTCTTCTTCTTCCAAAGGCGGTTAGTCTCGCACTTTGATCTTCTAGATTAATGGACGCCCCACCAGCGCTACTTGAAATAACATCAGTCGCACCACGAGTAACACCTTGCTGAGAGAAGGCTAATAAATTTTCTTTACCTACAATTGATCCAAACCCTCTTTGACCTGGAACAAAAAAGTCTCTTTTCTTTGCCTCTTCTAGATAAGCTCTAGATCTCGCTCCACCCTCACTGTAACCACGCTTGTCTGACCAGAATTTATCAGTTCGTGTATTGTCTGCCCCTTGAGTCATTAAAGAGCCCCCGTTTTGAAGGCCTTGTATGCCTCCAGAATTTAATTTATCTAAAAAGTCTACGCCGTATTTTTGAACTGAGGATTTTTTAATAACATATTCTCCGCTAGTTAGTTTCGCTGGAACATCGTCTTTTACTCCGCCTCCACCAGTTACTATTCCACCAGAATTAAAACCAAACATTTTGCCTATGCCATCCATCAATCCCTTTCCAGCGCCACTACCAGTAAATGATTGTACTAAATTTTTAGCGACAGCAGAACTTATTTCTTGCTGCAAAGCCTTTCCAAAGTCTAAAGCGATATTTAAAAATACATCACCAAGAGAATCATAGGTTCCACTGGCTAAATTATCCATTGCGCTACCTATAGAGCTTTCTAGGTTGTCCGCTAATCTTTTTGGGACATCTTCAGATAGTTCTTTTAAATCATTTCTTCTTTCTTCGTTTGCTCTATCTAAAGAAGACATGTCCGCCATTCTTTGTTGCTTTTTTAATCGTTCGTCGAGGTCTGAGTTTCCTTCCTTTATTTCCTCGTTTTGAGCTCTATAGGATTCGATCGCCTCTTGTAGCGCTGCTTCTGATTTACCATCCTCAATTGACCCTTCACCTTTTAATTTATTTACTCGCTGTAAAATTTCCTCAAAACTTTTTCCCTCTTCAACAGCGGTTTTTATAGCTTCAGCCATTGCTGTATTACCTACGACCCCATCCGTAGCAGCGAGCGCGGCCTTTGCCATCTCCGATCCTAGTTTTCTAGAAGCTTCGGTTTGTTCAATCCTGGCATCCGTGATCGCTTTATTTGCTACGAGTCTTTCTCTTTCTAAACGACCTAAGTTTCCAGCCAACTTTAATGCCATTTCTTGAGACTTATCTATTTGATCTCCCGACTCTCCTTTTCGTCTTGAGGCTAATCCAGCTCTTTGTGCAGATTTTATATTTTTAACGTCTAGGATACTTAAAACCCCATTACTGTTTGCCACTCTTTCTTCTTGGGTTTGTTTTTTCCCTTCTTTTGATTCTTGAAATTCTGGTAAATTTTTCATACCAGCTATTAGATTTATGAGAAACTTCTCTGCATTAAGTGTACTAGTAATTTGTCGGGACGCACCGAGACCCGCCTGGGCGTTACCCGTGGAGCCACCAGAATTAGTGACATATGTGACTTCTTCGTCTTGGCTTTTATTTATTATCTCTTGTACTGCTGCTAACCCTTTTTCTCCTCCCCCAAAAGCGGCCAAAGCAGACACAAACGTTTCTTGATCTTTTACCTCACGTTTAAAAAATGATTTGGGTATATTATCTAAACCTTTAACTGCGTTTTGTAAAACTTCTTCTGTTGTATCGCCCTTGCCGCCGCCTAATTTTTCTTTATCTTTTCCTAATTTATTTCTTCTTGCAAGTTCGGTTTCTAACCTGGCTACCAAAGTCCCTACTTGCTCGGCCCCGCCTTCAGATAATTTACTTAGATCGATATTTGATAATTCCCTGTTTAGTTCTTGAAATTGGTCTTTTGTTTTCGTCAAAGCCATTACTAATGGTACCGCTATTGTCGCAACCATTCCTATTGGCCCAAGCGCACCTAACGCTTTACCTCCAAAACCAGCGGCTTTGCCCGCTGCCGCTCTTCCTCTAGACATCGGAGCATCAAAATCTCTTCTTCCTCCGTATTTGCCTACCGCGCTTATAGTTTTTACCTTAGAAAAAGCCATCATTGCCGCACTAGCCTTTGTTATAGCTGGAGTAATTAAACTAAAGCTCATCAAAGCGGTAGCGGCTGTCGTAATTACGCCAATAAGTTTTCCAAGAGCACTCTCCGCATCGACAAAGCTAGAGGTCATTCCGCTTATGGCTTGAACAACGAATATGCCCATAAGACCGCCGCCCATTCCGTCGCCCATTCCCCCCTTATTAAAGTTTGGAATTGCGCCAGTTGGCTCATCTTTTGTGTTTGTTACGGCAAGTCCTTTTGGATTTTGTGCGTTGCGGAGTTTGCCGCTTTGGTTGACTCTGATTTGATTCAACGGAACGCCAGCTTGGCTTTCTCTGTCTATAGCTTCTTCTAATGCTCCGCCAAAAAAGTTTGGAATGTAACCTTTAGATGATCGGCTTGTAGGGCCAAACTCCGCTCTAGAGGCTGCTGCGCTAAACTTACCCCCAGCCCTCAACTTAGAGCTTTTTATTACACCAGAAGCGTATGGAGTTATGCTCTTCTCGCCTCCTCTAAATTTTTCCATTTTATCGGCCATACTATTCATTAATGGCGTACTGGCTGCAATTTTTGCTTCAATGAAAGTAGACCTTTCTGGTAGGGCGGGAAAAAGTTTAGATAGATCTCCTCTAGCTTTGGAACCCATAAAATCAAAAGTAGAGTTCGAAAGTAAATCAAACTCGGGCCCTTTAAGTAAAGAACTTATTGCTGCCTCAAAAATAGTTCCAGCGAGTCCGCCAATTGCTCCTGGATTAAAATTATTTTTATCAACTTTGGCGGGAAGGGGATTTTTACCAGTTAGACTCAAAGATTCTTTCGATGCCATTTTTAAAGCGGAGTTGGCAACGATATTTTTTAGCTGAGTGTCATTTTTTGCTTTTAGATTAGACTCATCATAGCCAACTACAGGAAAAGTATAAGAGTTCCCCGTCTTGGATATGCCGTTGCCCGTTGTGCGTCCTCTTCGGCTAGGCACAACCATAGCAAATCTTTCGTCCAATCCAAATTTCTTACCCTTGGACGCTTTCGTCGCAAAATTTGGTATAAACCCACCAGCCGCATTTAATTTTTTAGCTCCGCCTGGCAACCCCATGGATCTAACCATGTCTTTATTAAATATAGCGTCTCCTCCACCTTTATAATTTGGAACATAATATTCACTAGTGTTTGCCACCATTGTCCCTTGTTGTCCGCCTCCAAACGCAAAGTTTGGAATAGACACTACTTTAGAACTTGCTGGCGCTCCACCGACTCCGTTGGAAACGTCGCGAGACTCTGCGGATACATAACCTCCAGCGCCTCTCTTGGTAACGCCGCCCTCACCGCCTCTCATGCCTCCCTTAAAAAGTCCAGGAGATACTACTGCGGCGGCTTTTTGTACTCTAGCTAAAGCGGCGGCTTGTTGAGTGTATATTTTTAAAAGTAATTGTTCTTGCGCTACTTTGTTTCCCTCAAGAGCTAAAATTTCTCTCTGAATACTTTCATTTTGTAGTAGAGTTTGTAGTACAGATTGCTGAAGAGAATTTTGCAATTGAGCGGCTTTATTGATTCCTAAAATTTGTTTTAATGATGACGCGCCGAACTTAGCTAGGTCTACAAATAATTTAATAAAAATTGCGCCAACCAAAGCGATTCCTGGTGTTAAAGTAGCACCTATTCCTTTGATTAATCCTTTTGCAAATTTAGAACCTATAGTATCGCCCTGTAAGACATCTGTTATAGAGTTAACTATATCTCCGAATAATTTAAGCAAATCTTTTGCTTGATCCGTAAACCCTATATTGCCTAACACCGAAGCTAACTTCTCTCCACCCACTGTTAGATTATTTATCAAAGCCTCCAGTGTATCATTTAGTTTCGCGTTTTTTGAATCTAATGACCCAGCCGCAGATGCAGAAATATCTAACGCCTTAGCAAATTGACTTTGACCAGAATTTAAATCTTCAACTAAACTAATTAAAATATCACGTTGTCTAACACCAGCTACTTTTTGGATAACTTCTCCAGCCTCGACACTTTTTAATCCAAGTTTATTTAATTCTCCAGCTAACTCTTGAAACAGAGGAATAGCGGATCTCACATTGCCTTCTGTGTCCAGGACACTGATTCCTAAATCCTGCAAAGTCTTTAAAGTATCAGTTCTTCCGAGTCTAGCGAAAATAGTTTTAAATGCATTACCAATAACAGCGCCACCACGTTGGGTTCTTTCTTGAACAGTGGTGACTGCAGCTAAAAGCTCATCAAAAGAAACTCCAGCTACACGAGCGGAAGCGGAAGCTCTCTCAAGTCCGTTAATTAAATCTTCAGTTGAAACGGCGAACTTGGTATCGACCTCTGCCAATTTGTCTCCTATGGCTGCGACAGTTAAGCCAGCACCTTCAAAACCTTTAATCGCTGCAGTCAAACCAGCTACCGCTTGTTGCGAATCGATACCAGCGACACGAACTAGTTTTAAAGCTGTTTCAACTCTAGATAAAGATTCTGCAACAGTCAAACCTTGACGAGCCAATTCAAGAGCACCTTCGGCCACTTGATCAAATGAAGTTGCTGTTCTTTGAGCGACTTTAAAAATCCCATTCCCAAATTCTTCAAGTTGTTTTTGCGTGCCACCAAGAATTGTATTGATTTTAGCAAAGGAAGATTCTACTTTTACGGTGTTGTTTACTAGCGCCCCGAAAGCTTGACTTAGTTTATTAATTACAGCAACAGAGGCGCCGAAAGCCAGGACACGAGCATTGGAAGCTTCTAAAGATTTTTGAAATTCTGAAGCTTGTCCAGTAATTCTACCGAGTGGTCTAGATAGCTTATTAATAGATTCGGCGCCCTTGCCGAAATTAACTCCTTTAGCTTGGGACTGAATCCTCGCTATAGCCGCCTCGACTTTCCTAACATCTATAGGACTAAACTCTACTGGTATATTTGCCTTCGCCATATAATGGTATTACACTTAAACACCGTGCAAATCCATGAATTCTTTCATATTCAAACTGCCTCCTCGCTTCTTCATTTCGTTTGCCAGATCGACAGCATCTTCATCTTCCCCCTTCATTTGAACGATATCTTTCTCGTTGGCTCCAAAGTAAGTGGTTCCTCCATCGCCATCAGTTGCTCTTTTTTTATTATTATCGTTATTTTTTTGAGATTCGTGGAAATCTAACAGCAACTCTGGGTCTTTCGCCACATGAGTGGGGATTTCTTTGGTGGCGTTTTTAAAAATACTTAAAAATGTTCTAGCATAAGTTAGTAGTTTCAACTCAAATGCAGATAAATCCTTTATAGGTTTGCCGTACATATCCTGCACATTTTCGCAATAAGATAAGTATGGAGAAAAAAACGGTGAAAGGGCAGCTCTAGAAATATTATCGTCAGACATTCTTTTGAAGAATTCTTCCTGCAGAACATTAAACTCATGTTCTTTTTCTGTATCTGAATAGACTAAATCGCTAAACACTGATTTTTTAAAATCTTTATCTTCGAATAATAAGTTTTCGAAAAAAAGTTGATTAACCTTTTTTTGTGCATACTTTTCTGCGGTCAATCCGATAAGCAGAGACCTGTCTTTTTCTAATTCTTCGAGAGCTTTCATCTCTCGTTTTATCATTTTTTTATGCTGTTCTCTTTTCGAGGGTATTTTTATTCTAGTGAGCCCTTTATTTAAGTTTTCTACAAAATTCTTTTTCTTATCTATCGTCTTTTCGGACTCTTCATCCCACATTTCATCTTTGTATAAAAGATCTAAAGACTCTTTTTCCGACATGAGCCCTCTATTTTTGGCTTGCTCTAAATATTTTTTTCTTTCAGAGAAAGTTCTTCTTAATTCTAGCTGACCAAAATGCCTAACATAAATGGGGCCAAAGCTTGAATTCAAGACAGTGACCCCATCAAATATCTCGGCTATAATATCTGCTAAATTTTCATCATTCATTTGCTTGTTTCACAAACGCTTCAATCTGTTCTTGTGTAGCGCTATTGTTGTAAAACCAGAATGATATCGCTGCCATAATTCTACTGAGAGCGTCTTTTTGCAATTCGTCACCATCTTCGTCTTTTTTATAAAGATCTTCCAATTGGTCCTCATACAACAAGCCATCGAAGAATAAAACTTCTTGCTCATCTTCTATTTCCCTCGCGAGTTGGATTGTGTACCAAAGTAACATGGCTCTCTCTGACCTCGCGTCAGCAGTATGATCGTAAACTCCCTGCATCGACATTTCGATGTCTGTTAATTCTTTTCTTAAAACTAAAAGTTCTGAATTGAGTTCTTCAATTTCTTTTTCATTCTTTTTTTTGTCTACGGCGACAAGCATTTGGATTTTGTTTGCGATCTCATTGCTTTTTTGCAACTTTTTGACCATATCCTTTGTTTCTGCTTCTGTCAGCGTTCCTCCAGTATCGGCATACTTTTTTACCAACATGGCTTTTGTTACAATACCCTTTTTGATATTGTTGCTCATCTCAATCGCATATTGAGCCTCGGCTTCGTCCATGATTCGACGAGTGGGTTTTTTAATAACAAATTCAATTGGCGTTTTTACTGTTTTGTTTTGAACAACAGTTTCCATCTCGCCAGTTTCTTTGTTCTTGCGCTCTACCTCTACCTTTTTCTTTTCTTTAGTTTCTAAAGTAAATTTATATATATATCCTTTTGCCATTATTGTTTAAATTTGAATTCAACCGTTAGAGTCTCTAACTCGTTATTATAATCTCGCAAAACAGAATTTCCAATATCTAGAATCTTTTTTCTATACATCTCATAGTGCTCTTTATCGAAATAGTCCGCCATTTCGACAGTTGCTTGATGTTCTTTCGGGAGGTTCTCGTACAGTTTAGAAAAGTTTATCTCATGAACACCTTGCATTTCCTCAAGTGTAGTCAAAAAACTCTTAAACAAGTAACGAATGTGATGATCAGAACGATCATTCAAAAATTCTTTTGCAATCATAAATATCCTTATACCTAAGTTAGTTTACACAAAAAAGTGTAAAAGTAGATATGCCCGCCTCTCTCATCTCAAGCTCTCAAAAGAATACTATCAGCGCAATTATCGATGATATCCATGAAACTTTCGCTAGAAATATAACTGTCTACGAAGAAGGTAAAAAAATATTAATAGCTGCCAGCTCAGAATATAACGGAATATATGGGAGAACTAACGACGGAACTACCAGCACAAGCACCACATCAGTGAGTCACACTATAAAAGCAAGAATCAAATATATAGATGCTAGAGAAGCAAATCTTGCTGACGGGGGTATTGGTAGCCAATTAGATATAGAACTAGTTGATGGCTCAGTAAGAATAACCGTAGATGCGGCAGGATTCAATTTACTTAAAGAAGCAAAAAGATGCGAGTTCGAAGGTGGCAAATATGAAATCGTATCCAAGGGAAATCCAACTGGTATATTTGGCCCTCAATACTACCACTTCTACCTAAAACCCCTTGAAGAACTACAAGACGCCTCAGTATAATAATGGCTTTAAATCCACAAATTATAGCTAGCTTGAAAAGACAAGCTCCTAAAATTGCTAGAGTTCAAATACAAAAGCAGGGTAAGGCGGCTTTCCAAAAAATTAAAAACAGAATGATTGCTGAATTCTTAAATCACCCAGTGACAAGAGAAATCAGACAAGGAGTAAGTTCAGAAAACACAAGTGGAACTTTGGGCGGGGCAACGAATTTATTTTCGTTTATTGGCTTTAACTCTGGATCACAAGACCCCACAAAAGCTATAGAAAACATTCTTCAAGAAACTCGCTTTGAATTTGCGACCGCCAAAGTTAATTCTGTTGAGTTTTCTATTTATATTCCAGATCCAAAAGATGTTTTCGATGTGACTCCAATGCCTTGGGCGCCAGGAAGAAGTTGGGCCAAAGGTATTGAAAGTGGTATTTCTGGCCTTGGGTATTATTTAAAAGTAGAAAGAGACAATAGCAGGTCTGGCATAGGGATACAATCCACGAGAAAAGTAAGAAAAAAAGGAGCAAAATTTCAAAACACTCAGTATATATCAGCCCTTTTAAAAAAGTATAAGAAAGAATTCGAGAACTTACAGCTTCCCTAGTGTAAATAATATTTATGAAACCCCAGTATCAACATGAGTTAATGACAAGTTTCTTTTTGTGGTTCGATCACGAACTTTTACAAAAAGGAGAATCTTATTCAAACAAAACTGGAACACTTTACGCCCAATCAGATAGCAGATTACCAAATAGTTATATCTCACTTCAAAGTAACTATAAACAATGGGTAAATGACTCTTCAATTACTGGAGCAATAAACCCAATAATTCCAACAGACTTCGAAGGCAGCGGCAGGGCTAATGATATTGTTTTTGATTTTGACAATGGCAGACTTATTGAAACTGGAAGCGTTCTTAGCGCAGGGGACACATTAACGGGCACATTTGCAGTGAAAGACTTTAATGTATACCTGTCCAACGAATCAGAAGAAGATTTAATTATTGAAAACAAATTTAAATTAAATAGTAGATACGGAATCCCCACAATGAGTGGAGTAGAGCCCTACGACCAAGTAACGCCAGCGATATTTTTAAATGTAGAATATATGAGAAATGAGGGCTATTCTTTTGGTGGGGAAGATAAAACAAGTAATTCAATTAAAGCTGTAGTTCTAGCAGACAACGAGTACCAACTAGATGGAGCGCTTTCAATTTTTGCAGATACGGCTCGTAAATCTTTTGCAAAGATACCTTTTTCGGATCATCCTGCCACTGAATATGGAGACATAAAAGGTGGATCATATAACTATACAAATCTAAATAACACGTATTTCGAAAGTAACCCTTATTTCATTGAAGATGTAACGGTTTCCAAATTCTCGCAAAGGGCGCAATCGTCAGTTCCTGGAGATATAAAAGTCGGATTTATAGACTTTGATGTTTCTACTGTAAGATATCCTCGCTCTTAATTTCACAATAAACCCAAATAACTGTAAACAATATAAAATATCATGGCTAATAATAGAATTATTTATCAATCAGACGCTCTTTTCGTAAGTAAAGACGTCAGCTCATCTACCCACACTGACCACGTTCAGCTGCGAAGAGTTCAATCAGCAAATTATTCGCTGAATGTCTCCCGTCAAGACGTCAATCAGTACGGTCAGCTCGCAAGAATCGACTCGATCATTCTTGAATCTCCAAGCGTCTCCTTCGACACATCATACTACCTAGGCGACGGCTTTAACGAAATGGCACTAGGTTTCCTAAACGACGCAGGAATGGACGGCGGATTCATTTCGGGACAAATTGCGGCCACTAGTGGTGCGAATTTTTACATTTTAAGTACTCCAGAAGGTACCGATGCTAACAGCCCTCGTGCAAACATAGATGTTGATGGTGCTGGCGCTGGAACCTATCAAGGCAGAAACGACTTTAGCACTATTGGTATAGGAAACGCTTTCGTCACCGACTACACTCTAGACGCTTCAGTAGGTGATATTCCTACCGTATCGGTCTCACTCGAAGGTACCAACATGGTTGGAACAGCTGGCGTTAGTGGTTCTAACGGTGGAAATTATTCTGGAATCGTTGGAGCTGGTATTGACCCAGCAGATGGTACAGCCCTTAGTTCTCAAGGCGCAATCACGCTCCCAGAAGCTTCCGACAGTCTTGGAGCTGCTATTCCCACCGCTCTTCGTCCTGGTGACATCACTATTAGTTTGAATTCTGCTGACGCAAAAACTATCGTAGATATCTCTGGATCTGGAGCTTCTCATGTTCAAAGTGTATCCTTGTCGATTCCAATGAGCAGAACTCCAATCGACAGACTTGGAAGTAAGTTTGCTTTCGCTCGTGTAGTTGATTTTCCAATTACTCCTACGTTTAGTGTTTCGGCTATTGTCTCAGATACTAAATCAAAAGCACTAACAGCTATGATCGCTAATGATTCATTCATTGAAGAAATTAACATCGGATTTAAGGATCAAGACGGAACAAGCGAAAGAGCTAATTTTAGACTAACTAAACTTAAATTAGACAGCGAGTCATTCAGTTCAAGTATTGGACCTAATAAGACCGTTGATCTAAACTTCTCTCTTACCATTGGTGGACCAAATGATACTACAAATAATGTATTCTTCTCTGGTTCTCATAACGCTGACGTTTTGGGTAACACACGAACAGCTGACAATGATGCTCCTGTAATCACTCTAATTGGTAATGGATTATCGACAGCTAGTCCACTTGTTAAGCTTGCTGTAGCTGCTGGAGATGCAGGAACTTATACTGATCCAGGTTCTACATTGGATGCTTTAAGTATAGCACAGGGTGTTACTATAGTAATTGATGACAGTGCGGTCGATGAAACCGTCGATGGCGATTACAACGTTACTCACACTGCAACAGATGGCGTTAATACCACTGTAGTAACCAGAACAGTAACAGTAACTGGTAATTAATACTTTAGGGTGGAGCGAATAGCTAAGAAGCCCTTCTGATTTACAAGACCCCCTCATTCGAGGGGGTTTTTTTATGCACAAAAAAGCGCAACCCCCAAAAGGTCACGCTTGAAAGATGTATTTTTAAATTTAAATTAATTTTCGGTCTCTACGCCAGCTTCTATGCCGCCAACTTGCCTAGGGCTTGCTTGGTAGCTGTTGTAGTTAGCTATAAGCTTCTCTAGGGCGTCGTACGAGTCCCTGGCGAGGCTTTTGTATACTTTTGATACCTCGTTCTTATTAACGAACGTAATGGCGTTGTCGCCGTCTCTGACGCTAATAATGTTACCATTGGTATCGTCCGCAATTCCGCGAATAGTATTTCTGGTCTGTTTCGTATAGTAATGGTACAGATACATCTCTTTATAAATGTTCTGCTCTTCTAAATTTAAGCCAGTGACCTCTCCAGCTGATCCAGAGAAGCTAGTAAAAAGAACATTGTTCAATTTGCCTAAGTTCGCGTCCAGCCATCCAGATATCAAATTGGATGTAGGGGAAGCTGCTGAATCGAATTCTGTTGTGTGTATGGATGTAGCTAGGTCGCCTAAATTACTCATGATTGTCTTTGATATTCTTGTGTGATTACTTTGATTAATCTTTCTCTATCAAAACTAGGGTTGAACCCCAAACGAGCTGCAGTAGACTGTAGATCTGATAAAGTTTTAGATTTTAATTTCTCTTCTAGAGAGTTTACACTTTCTGAATCCTCAAAAGCCTCAGATAAAGCTCCCTTTTCTGATTTTTTTGTAGCATCTGTCTGTATAAAGCTATTCGTAGAAGCCCAAGAGTAAAAAGCTTTTATTAATTCTTCCTTTTGATCAGCTTCTGATGAGTATGTTCGCGCTGCTACTCTATTAGCCAGCGTAGACATTTTGTCTCTAGACATAGTCTCTAGCTTCCTTCTAAATACTCTAATGTCTCCCGTCTTAAACGGGCTTATAACATCAACCCCGTAAATCTTTTCTTGCTCTTCAGCTAGATCTACTTCATCTCTTTGCTTCCCATCTGCGTATTCAAGGTTTGCCAAAGCATCGCCCTTTTGCATCTCTTCGTTATTAATTTCGTCGTTTTCGACTCCGAAAGATACGTCAAGATTTATTTCATTAGCCTCTTCTTCAATTATTGACTCCTTTAAGTCGTGAAGTGACTGGGGTTTATTTTCTTGTGGATTTTCCATATGGTATATAATACATTACACAATAACATTTTCAACAAAAAGAGCCACCCCGAAGGGTGGCTCAAGAAGTAATAGATTATTACAGATTAACTTACTGTAATTAGACTACGCAACCTACAAGTGCACGATCGTCGAGAACGATACGGCCTTCTTCGAGTGAACCGAAGTAACCGATCTTGTTTTGACGGATGCTGTATTGGTCATCAGCGATAAGATTGAACTCACCACCATTTTCGGAATCGATAGCAACTGGGCGAATCAAAGATTCACGGCTACGGTCGATACCAAGAACCAATTGATCAGTCCCTGCATTGAACGCAGCGCTGCCTTCAGTACCTTGATAGTCAGAACCACCGAACAGTGCGTTGAACTTCTGGCCATCACCGAACTCATTGAGCTCAATAACATTGATGCCATAGAATTCTGGAGCGCCAGCAGCGCGATATGCTTCTTCAGCGATAACGCCAGCAGTTTGAACTTCTTGACCACCAATAGCGGTACCACCACCAGCATTCTTGGTGTTGATTGGGTTGTAAGCGATAGAACGAAGTTCTTCAACGATCTCTGGAGATACGATGATATCGGTCATTCCGCGTCCTTGGCGAGCATCTGGAGTACCACCAACGAAGGAGGTAAGGATTCTCTTAGAACGAGTCATCATTGCATTCAAGTCGGCGAGACCGAAGCGATCAGCAGCTGCTGACTTGAGAACGTGAGTCTTGCCGTTAGTTGAAGCTGAGTCAAGCGCCTTCATGATAACGTTAGCAGAGATTTGGTTTTGCTTAAGAAGAATTTCTTGTGCAACACGAGTCATTGTCTTAGCGACAACATCCATGCGGCTCTTGGCTGCATAGCGACGGTCAAAGCTTACTGCTGAGTCAAGGCTATAAGTAGCGATCTTGAGCTCAGAAGATGTTGGGAGAACTTCCGAAGTTGGAAGGCCACCAGCACGGCTTTGGCTGTAAACTTGTACATAATCTTCGTCAGAAACGTCGAAGTACAGATCCAACGGAATCGAAGGATTGTCATCAGCGTTATACTGCATAGTAGTGAAGAGATTAGACAACGCAGGAGCATTGTTAATAACTTCAGCGAGGACTGGTCCGATGAACTCAGCAAGAGCAGTTTGTGCTTCGTATGCAACATCACGGTTGCGAGAAGCCATTGCTTTTACAAGTTCAACTTGTTCTGGAGTATTTTTTAAAGTGATTTTCATAATATTAAATTCCTTTCAATTATCCGATTTTGACTACGATGTATTCGCCAGCGAATTGATCAGTGAGACCGCCTTGAGAGGCGCGTGAACCAGTACCAAGAACGGTACCAAGAGAAGTTGTAGCAAGCGGGTCGCCAGCTTCAATCTTGCCATCAGTAACCGATGAGATTACAACGCCAGTGCCTACTGTGTAAGCAGATGCGGCGCCATCGAATGCGTCGGCTGAAAGAGTAAAGATACCCTTAGTTGCAACAGGAACACTTTGGCCAGGAAGAACAGCTTGCAGCTCTTCTTTCTTGGTGGTATTGTATAGAAGCTTTTCGCCGTTTTCATCAGCTTTCGCTGTTTGATTCAAAGTCAGTCCTAAAGGAAGTGTTCCATTAGCTGCGGCTTTGATAGTTAGGGCGTTATTGCTTGGGTACATGTCTGCGCCGACAAACGGGTAATCTGTTTTACCAAGGTAGTCACTGGAACCGTAGGTTACAGTATCTGCATTGAAATTACCAGTTGATACGCTGACAAATACGCCGTTTGAACCCGCGCCGTCTCCTGTAGTAGAAGCTAGTGCGAGGCTTGACTCGAGAGCATAGAGGTTTACAACATCTTGCTCGTCATATTGTCTGAATGGGAGTAGTCTTAGTGCCATAGTTTTATATTTAGTTAAATTTTGTTAGTTTGTTTGTTTTATCCAAGAACATTTTCACGGCTAAAAGCAGCAGCGAACTTGTCCTTCAAAGTTGTTTTAGAAGCTTGAGCTTCATTATTATTAGGAAGAGATTCTTCAGTAGCTTCTGCATTTTCAAGAGCTGCTTCAACATCGACTTCTTCAGCAGCGGCTTCTTCAGCTACGACTTCAGATGCTTCTGATGTATTAAGGCGCTTTTCGATTTCAGCTTCGACGCGAGCGGCGATTGCTTCTTCTTGCTTTGCTTTGGCTTCTTTATTCTTCGATGCCCAAAAAACTTCGAGCTCGCCCTTTAGAGATGCAAAGGATTCTTCACTTGCGTCAAGTCCTTTAATCTTTTCGGCGATGAATGCGCTATCGCTTTCTTCGAGATCATAAACAGAATCAATTTCTTCCATACGAGCATTAAATGTGGCAACTGCTTCTTGAGCAGCTTTTTCACCTTCAAATGCACCGATGCGTTCTTGAGCAGTTTTAAGTTCTTCTTTAATAGATTCTACAGAAGCTTGAAGCTCTTCTCTCGCGGATGCGATTTCAGCCTTCTCTTGTTCTGCAGCTTCAAGAGAAGCCTTATACTCGTCATCCTTAGTTTTAATGGCTTCGGCAAATTGCGAAGTCATGCTAGCGATCGACTCTTCTGAAAATTTCTTTTCAACAAGAGAAGCCTTTATTTCTGATAGGAGTGTTTCTAAGTCCATAATTTTAGTATTGTTTACAGTATTTTTTAATTTTTGTGAAATTTTGTCAGTTATTTTTATTAATTGATTAGATTGGGTCTCATCTTTATCTAAGACAGTTTCTTTTTTTGTATCTTCTTTTTCGAAGTCGTTGCTGATAACTCCTTTAACATTAGCAGCTGGTTTTAATGTAAAACCTATACCTAGAGGATAAACTTGGCCAGTGATCAAACGGTAAATAGGCTCGCCTTCATCCGTAAGACCCTTGCCTCCAAAAGCTTTTAGCATTCCCCTCATTTCTTGGATCTGCTTAGGGTCTGAAATTATTTTTGCATCTTTTAAGTTTTTGCTACCTACCGCAATTTGATATTCACTAAAACCAATTTCCCAACTAGCGGAAACAGTATTGTGCATTTTGTTTTTTGGATTGGTGCTCTTTTCTAATAAATCAAAAAATTCCTTGTCTACAGTTTTATAAACCACGGCGCCTAACGCTATGTGAAAAGGATCCTTTTCAGTTTCGTCTACATTAATTAGAATAGTGCTGTCAGAATAATCGCTAAATCCAGCGTTAACTATATGTCCGACAATCTTTTTCTTGTTGTGCTCTATATTTGTAGGTTTATGAATAAACTGCTGAATAGAATCAATAGCTGTTTTTGTATCGATGCCGTCGCCATTTTTATTAAACTCATTAACCACCGCAGCATTAAAAGCCACGCCCATAAGATCAATATTCTTTTCTAGATCTACAGACGTAGGAATTAACGAACGAAGATTTTGTATATTAGCTTGGCTTAAGTTTATACCAGCTATCTCTTCGCAAGCCTTAACTTCGAAATTAAAAGTTGTAGTGTATTTGTACTGCATTAAATGCTTTACATTTGGCCAGGTTGCGGTGCAAAAAGATTAGCTATACCTTGACCTTGTGGAGCGAATAAATTAGCATCCATCTCTTTGGTAATTTTACCTTCTGCCTTCAACTTCTTAACGATAGCTTTTTGTAGCTCTACTGGAAGATTTTTCTTTTGCTCATCAGATAGTCCTGCAAGCATATGCTGAGGCTTTTGACCAAATAGATTAGCCTCTACTTTCTGGTATAAAGCTTGAATTTCTTTTGCGTATGTCATTGAACAAGCTTTTTCTGTGCCCTTGTCATCTTCTTCGGCAGTGTTTACCGCGTAGGCGTCATACATTCCGCACATACCCATGAACTTTTCAAATACAGGAGCTTCAGCTTCACCGTATTTCTTGGCGATGGAAATTTCAATATTTCCGTTTGAACGATCGATTTTTGCTTCGAGTGGATTTTTAATTTGTTTCATAGTTTTTTGAGTGATATAAAATTGCTGATGGATAAATTTCTAGTTGATGAGCTTCGGAAATGCTTAATATATTTTCCATAGCCCCAAGTTTTTCTATTTGACTGAAATCATTTACACAAGAAACGAGACTTTTTGTCCAATTTTCTTTATCTGAAGCGCATACGATAGATTCGCATAATTTGCTAACCATCTTTTCTTGATCTTCATTTAGTGAATCTGTTTCATATATCTCTAGCATTTTTTCTTTTGCTAGTGAGTTTAAAGCTTCGACTTCATAAATAGTGGCTTGAATATTTTCTCTAGAGAATTCGTCCTTGGAACCTTCTGGTCTTCCAGCCATACCCCCATCTGGTTTCTTAGAATCATTTGGTTTTTCTGAGCTTTCTTCGTTAATCATTGGAACACCCCCAACTATTGGATTAAAATACCCCTTTTCTCTTTGGCTGACGAATTTCTTTTGAGCGCCCTCCAGCTCTTCGGCAAGCGGAAATCTTCCAGTGTTAAATAATTCCATACCTTGCTCTGCAGTAATAACTCCAAGCTCCATAAGTCTCGTAGAAACTCTCATAAGCTGGACTTCATCACGGAGATCAATGTCCTTAAATTTGACAGTTGGATAAGATCTAAATCCTAGGTCTTTTGCTATCCTTCTGATTTCTGGCTGCAAGAAATCTTGAATAAAAGCTTCACGAGCTTCTTTTAATCTATCTAGGAATACTCGGGCTTTAATTTCTGCACCGTTATATTTATCGTCGTTAAGAATGATATTTTGCAATCCTTCTTTAATATCTTTATTAATAACTTCGTATTTACCTGGGCCGACAACCTTATTGATGTCTGGGATAACAAAGTCGGCCTTTGTTGTATAGTCTGAAACTAGAACCCTTCCAACTGATTCATTCTGAAAAAGTTTTTGCATAGCCTTGACATTATTTGGATTGATTCCGCCTTTGTCTGGCTCCGCTCCCATTGTGATCATAAGAATTACATTTTCAACAGTTCTCATGATAGCTTGATCCATCTTCTTCATTTCAAGCTTGGCATTAATATCCTCAAGAACAGGGTAACCGAATGGAATAGCAAATGGCTCGTAATCTTGCTTTTTGTAGAAACTGTAAGAAATCTTTTCGTTCTTTAGATTAATTTTAAGACCATCTTTAAAATAAGCACCGTCTTTAATTTGCTTCTTTACTTCTGGATCTAGGGCCTCGAACACCTCTTTATCATAATCATTTTTAGGGTTCGATAATCTTTCCATATCAAACTCAGAAAGAATCTTGGCATACGCTCCATCCTTCGTATTAAAAACCGTGCTCCTTTTGGCTACAATTTCGAAAGGATTTAAAACAATATACTTAAGAGGAAACTTGTTTAACGAAGGCCCTTCAGAAATATTCTGAGAAAACTTCTTGTAATCGTCCAAGCTAAATTTGCCGTCAATACGGTAAAGGAAAATATTGCCACTTCTATAGTATTCTCTGAAATACTGATCTTTAAGATCCCAAATCTTAATTCTATCCAAAAGCTTTTCAAAGAAGTTCCTCGATGTGGCATTGCCTCCCTCCAGGTATAAGTCTGCATTTGCAAACTCAGACATCATATCAATAGTATTTCTAAAAATAGGCACATTTGCATATGCTTTCTGGCAAAGCTCGATAGCCTCTCTAACGTTGATTCCATCGGATGAAATTTCATAAGGAAGAAGTCCCCCTCGAATTTGGCTATATTTATTAAGTGGGGCCGAAACGGAAGATCGATTAATTCGAGTAGATGTACTCGTTGACGATAAGTTACTTATAGAACCAGATCGGCTGTATGATCCTTGAGAGACGTGATATGCTTCGCCCATTGTAGCTGGTTCTACGCTTTCTTGAGCTTCTGAAGTTTGTGGGGAAACTTTCGTAAACTTATTCCAATAGTTGGATTTCTTATTATATTGTCTTTTTGCCATAATCTATTATAAAGTTAATTACACTTTTAAAAGTGACTTTGTTAAGTTTTTTATATAAACATAGGTGTGAAACTCGCAGGTCTCTCTTCTGGCAAATTCATCATATCGTAATATATATTCATCCCCCAGTTGCCCAAGACTATAGCGGAATAAGAGTCTTTTCTGGGTCTATCTACCCCTTTTTGTCTTTTTAGATTACTTGGCAAATCAAAACTTTGAGTGCCCCCAGAAGATGAAGTGACTTGTATAAGTGCACATTCTGCTTTGGTAAGATCAATCATATCTTTTTGATGTTCAATAAAATCAATCATTTTAGCGCCGACATTCTTTTCGTCTTCGTACTTGGAAAACTTTAAACCCTTAATTGGTATCTTTTTGGCTTTTTGCATAGAATAGTTGTCATCCATTGCAGTAGCTGCAAAGTATAATTTCTTTCTATCAAAAGCTGTTTGCAACATTTCGTTTGCACTTCTAATCCAGTTAGATACTGGCTTTCTTAAAATACATATAGTGTTGCTGCTTCGGTTGTAACCTCTTCTAGCGTCCCTTAAATCTTTTTCGTAGTCGTGCGGGTTATCTAGCTTTGGATCAAAAATACCTATTTCTAGTTTTTCCTTTTTAAACATATCGCTTTCGTTACACGAGTTTATAAACTGCACACCGCCATTATAGTCTCCTACAATCATAATAATATTAAAATGATCTAAAAGATATTTAAAATACGTCATATGCTTTTTTAGATTGGTTCCAGGGAGCGCATAACTATGTACGACTACACCCTTCTTCTTTTCGGGCAGCAATTTTATAACCTGGATAGCAAAGTCGTCAGATGTTTCCGATTCAGACCAAGAAGGGTCAAATGCCATAATATATTCAGCGTCTTTCTCTCCAGCCACTTCAACAGCAGGAGACTCACCATCCTCAATCGTGCATTCTGCCATTTTGCTGATCTTAAAATAACCAGCGCTATCATCTGTGAATTGAGCGTTAAATTCTCGGTCAATCTGAGACTGGCTCATCGTCCCCTTTGCTTGAGATATTAAGTTTTCATCATACAGGGCTTTTGGTGCGCAATCATAACTAAATTGCATAATACATCTTCTGCCTTGGTTTTTTGCCCCAGGGTTGAAAATCATATTTTCATAGGCTTGATACATTTTATAGAGATACTCGAACTTATAGGATGCCGAGGACAGTCCAATCATTTTATTAGATGGCCATTCGGTCCTTTCCTCTTCTGTCATCTTTCCAGCCTCGATCATTGCGTCTTCGGCGTCTTTAATTTTTTGCCTCTCCGTCGGGTTTTCTACAACAGCTAGGAAGGGCATAATCACTTCATTCAAAACTTTTTCTGGCATAAGCAGAAGCTCATCAACAATAATCCGCTGAAAACGGAAACCACGGAGCTTTTCTCCATCACCAAGAGGTAAGGCGGTAATGCGACTCTTGCCAATTTGCATGGACCATTCATCGTTAGACTTACTTACCTTGCCAATGCATTGTCGAAATAATTCTGCTTTGGGATCTTGAGATATATCTTCTATCTTGCGAAAGATCATCTTAGACTGTCTAAATGATTTTGATATAATGCCAATGTGAACACCTTGATTCATCATTGCATCTAACAGGGCAAAAATACCAGTAGAGAAAGATTTAGACATACCACGAGACCATATCCCCAAGAAGTAGTCATTTTCCATCATGGCTTTTACTGCCATGTGTTGAAATGGAAACAATTCGATACCAGTAAGCAATTCGGTAGTAAAGGTCACGTTTTCTTTGAGAAATTTATACAACCAAATTTTTGCTTGCGTATCTTCTAGGTAACCCTCAAGATCCATGACTTGTTGATTGATCGGCTCCTTATTTAAGCGTTTTTGATTTCCTATATCCCAGCTCATCTTTCCTCCTTATCTAAAAAATATTGAACATCTACGTCCCAAAGCTTTTCACCTAGATGTAATAGTTTAGGTATAATTTCTTCGCTATGGCTTCTACTATCTGTAAATACAAATTGACAATGACCAGCGAACTCGTGTTGAACAGAAATTAAATTAGAGAACACCCAACCTAGTTTGGGTGCCCTTCTTCCTTTCGCGAACACAGCTTCTTTTTCTATTGCTTTGAGAGATTTTTCTACAACAATATACATATAGCTATCCAGCTCTACGCATCTTTGCATTTCTCTTCTAAACCTATCTACCTGCCCGCCAAAAGTTGATAAAAAATCACCAGCTCCTTTTCTATCTACAAATGTATTAGTGAAATCATCTCCGCCCAAAGTGTAATCCCCAAAGTCTAACTTTAAAATTGAAGATTTATTAAACTCCAGTGGTTGTTGCTCTCTAGTATCAATGAGCACTTCGACATCCGCACTATCATTAAATTCTTTAGGCATACCCTTATAAAATATAGGCTTTGCTCCCATAGCTTCGCAAGCTTGAGTATATGTTCCAAAGTGTTTTTTGTAAGTATCTAAGTCTGGCAGCTGTCGCTTAAGTAGCTCTAAATAGAATGGGGCGTTTTTGTATTTTTTTCTTTCTATTCTTTTCTTTCCTAGATCAAGGATGTAATTCTTAACCTCTTCGTCTGGCGCAGACTCACACCACTTTATGAGCTGAGATCGATTAATAAAATCATTTGCGAAGTATTCGTCTTTCTTTTTAAAGGGTAGCGGATTGCCATTTAGCTTGTTAAATCGAGGGTAGTGTTTGACATAGTAGTCGCCTACATACATCTTGTGAGCCTTGAGATGGCTATGTAAGCTTTTCTCCGTTTCAAACTCGACCCCACATTCTTTGCAGTTATAAGACATCTTCAATACCTATCCCCAAGACGCGAGCTTTCCAGGCCGCCATGCCTTCTAGCTTTTGAGCCTCCTTTTTGATTACTTGTTTTTGCATTTCTACAATGCGAACCATATTATGTCTTTCTTCCTCTTCTTGAAAAAGCTGGACAATGGAGAGAAATGATGCTGTATCTTTTTGCTTGTTGGCTAAACGTGCGCCACGATCTCCTTGAAGCTTCTTTGTTAAATTTTCAATACGAGTTTCGCACTGGTGGTACTCTGAGCTTTTAGCTTTAATAATTTCAGCTAACCTAATGCTCATCTCGTCTTGATCATCTGCGGACTCAAACATATCGTTTAACTTTTGAAGGTGAGATGTGATAAGCTCTAGATTAATAATTTCTTTACATACATTCATGTAAAGATTAAGTTCGTCTGGCGTTAGGTCTGGCTTGTCCCAGGTTAGTCTAATAAATTCTTGTTCGAATAGTTCCTTGTCTCTAGAATTAATGTAGTTATTTACGATAGCCACAAATCTTGAGTTTGATAAATTAATCCTTAGTCTGCTACAGCAAGTATGCTGGTTTCGCGACATTTTATTTTCTTCTAAGCCGTATCCAGTAGAGTCATTAATTTTTTTGATTATCCTAGAAAGTGCATTTGGAACTACGTAGCTGCTGGGAGCTTCCTCCCTAGCTTCTTCTCTGTCTTGATTAACTATTTCATTAACAGTTCTCCATTCAACTGATAATCTAACAACGTTCTTGCTAAAAAGTATATCAGCTATTTCAGATGTATTTAAACCATCCGCCTTCATTGATTCTATCGAATCTAATTGCTCGTCTGTTAAATTTATCTCCTTCGACTTCTCTGCCTTTGTAGTTTTTGTTTTTAGCCCATTTTTGGCTAGAAATTTAGTCACAGCCCTTCCCTCTTTAGATCTTCCGTCTAGACTCTGATCCTCAAACACGATTTTTGTTATGTTGATTATGTTTGGATCTTTTTGAAAGCTCTCTAATATTAAATCTTTTTGTTCTTGGGTTAGGTCTATCATACTATATCATTCTCCTCTATAATTTTTTTAGCCTTTTCTTGAAAAATCTTCTTTAAGTTTTTTATTTGCTTATAGCCAGCAGATCTTTTCTTTTCGCTGGTTTTGAAGCCCAAGTATCTCGCTACCTCTTCTTCGGATTTGTTTTGAACAAATAGCATTTTGAAAGCTTCGAAATGTCTTACATTTAGTTGTCCTTGTATTTTATTCGTTAGTCTTACAGTGGCTTCATCCAAGTTAATACTTTCGTCTCTTCTGGCATGAATTTCATGAATATGGTTTTCCATTGTTACTGCTAACTTTATATCGTAAGCGGTCTTCTTCTTCTTGGCCCAATCCGCGTACATAGAACAAGAAGTGTCTTGAATTGCGGATACATTTTTGCTACAACCATCTCCACCAATATTGAATTCGCATCTTAGGCATGGTCTCACATAATTACCATAATGATTTCTAAGTAGATTTTTAAACTGATTAGATACAACTCTACTTAGCCAAGGCTCTATGGGTTTACCTTGGTCCCAAAGGTGCCATTTTTTATAAATATGCGCCATGATGACCTGTTTAATATCATCATAATCAATATATGTAACTGCGTCGAGATCCCACTTTGATCGTTTTCTTTCTAAGGCAGCTTCTATTTCTTTAAGCTTTTCTTCGAATGAATACATTACAAGTTATCAATATCTCTTACAATTCTAGTTTTTCTTTTTGGTGCGGTTTTGCCGTGCAGCGAACCTAGGGTTTGTTGGGAAGATGCTCCGAAGTCATCTATCTCATATTCTAATTTATAGATATTTGGTACTGACTCTGCGTCAGTTTCATTATCATTGATAGCTTGAGACTTTCTTTCGGAAGACACGTTTCTATCTAAAGGCTTAGATTCGTTTTGTGCAACACCCATTGGATGCCCGCAATTTGAGCAAAACTTTGGGGGGCTGAACTTGTATTCAGCTTTAGTTCCGCATTCTGAACAATATTTAATCATACTATAATTATAAGTTTAAAAATAATTTTTTAAATTTTATCTTCGAGTTTCTTTACAATAAATTTTAATATTTCACTTCGTTTGATATCTTCAGTTCCAAATGTAGTGCAGTGTATCCCCTTCTCTTTAGACTCTTCATCATCAAAGGCTCCAAAGATATTTGAAAATCCGCTGTTTCTAATATCACTTTGCATCATATCTCCACAGATAATGATTTTTGAATCTTCTCCAATTCTTGTTAGCACGGTCATCAACTCATTGTGAGTGAAGTTTTGAGCTTCGTCGATGATGATGATTGTATCGTTCCAGTTTGCCCCTCTCACAAAATTAACTGGCATACACTCGAATTGCTTTTTATCTCTTAATAATTTTATATCTTGAGAGTTCAGCATTTCGTCGAGCTTGTCATAAAACGGCCCAGCAAATACTCCGAACTTTTCATCAATAGAGCCAGGTAGTGATCCAAGGCTTCTTTGTGAGCTCTCAGCTATGCTTCTGATGTACAGAACGCCCTTCTCTAGGTCAGAGCTTATAATAGACTGTAAAGCCGAATATACGGCCATATAAGTCTTCGCGGTTCCAGCTGGCCCAGCAAGAAACATGAGCTTGGTTTTATCATCAAGAGCAGTTTTTAAAAAATCTACTTGATTTTGACTAAACTTAAACTTGCGTTCCTTAAACCTTATTTTTTGATTCAATTGCCTAAATTCCAAATTTGACATCCTACTACTATTACACTATTTTAATAGTTCTGTAATGGTAATTGATCCTCTTGCCAAATCTCCACCTTGAATAGATACGTTTTCTGAATTTAATCTGCCATCAATAACTGATCTGATATGAACACTATCTCCTTCCCCTTTAAGTTCAAGAATTACTTTCCCAGGGTTTGAGCCAGTGATTGAGACGAGTTTTTGGATATTGTCTCCCTGTATGCTTAGTGTCTGTTCTTCTGTGATTAGTTCGCATGATGTTAAATTGTACGAACCTACTGTATAGACAGGAAGACGTTGGGCGGTGTATTGATATTGGATAGCTTCAAAAGTATTGATATCATCTAATACCTGGTCAATATCTGTTAGTTGATCATAACCGTCCCGATCTGCCACCACAGTGAAAGCTTCGTGAGTAGCTTGACTGTAGCCCGCCTTTCCTCCTTTAATATGTGAATAAGCTCCATGGGCGTAGTTTCCAAAGGTAGCGGCATCTAGAGTGCTGTCACCACCAGCGCCGAGCGCAGTAGCAGCGCCCGCATCTACGATTTTTCCACCCACAGCAGTTGTGGTCATTGGATTATAAATAGAGAAATCACATTGAACCAGAACTGGGGCATAAGGAGTTAACGTATAAGAAAAAGAATTTAGAAAAGCTCCAGAACCAGAAATACCGTTAGTTTCATCTCCAAGGCGAAAAGTTGCACCTACATCTCCTACGTCACCCGTGAAATCGCTTGGATTAAATTCGTTACTATCAATATAACAACTAAATGAAAGAGAAGAGTTAGGCGGGCCAGCAAGATTAAAATTATCTCTTGTTGGGGTTTTGCCTACAACCCTTACTGGCGCAATGTTGGGAGTGTAATTAAGTTGAACTTGTTGTGCGACAACGCTTTTATTATCCGCATCGGCTTCTCCTGGGAGAGCGATGTTATTGCTGCTCGTTCCGAAATAAAGTGGTACATCCGTATATGAAATATATGCCATAGTTATTATTACACTTTTTTATAGCCCCTGTACTTGAGATTTGCAACAATTGTCCCTCCAACGCCAACTCCAACATTTTCGCTAACTAAATGACCGTTTTCTAATTGAAATGTATTTAAAATTGAGTTTTCTCCACTTATTTCCATTTTAATCGTCCTGTTTCTATCTTTAGATCCACTCAAGAATGAAAATGTTTCTTCTGGTTCGTAATCCTCGACTTCAATAGCTATTGAAGCTTCTTGGATAACTGGTCCGACTGTTTGTATGTCACTTGGTTCATTGGACCCTATTCCGTAAGTGGCTTTTTTGTTAAAAACTTCCGAATAATTAAAAGATTGAACAGCGTTGATTGATTGCTTGTCAAATGTCACTAACAATCCTTCGGGGGTTATTTCTTCTATCGCGTCGTCATTACTTGCACTAGAGGATACTGAATTTGAAGTCCCACTTAACGATCCATAAATAGTAAAATCAAAAGATGCTTGAGGTAATTGATTAATTGTGGCGCTAACAGAGAAATTATTTAAACAAGTTCTATTAAAACTCAATAAATTGTCTCCATATTCAAATTGACCAGATATATTACTTAGTCCCGCTAGAGTTCTTATAAAATCATTGTTGTTTAAAATTTTATCTACAGAAACTGTTGTTTGAGTGGGACCGTCTATTTGAGTTGGACTTATTTCTTGCCCCACCACTAAAGCTGGAGTTTCTTGAACATCTTGGTTAAATGAAATGTTTTGAATAGAATTTAATTTTCTAATAACTGCAGGTTGTAAATTTGTATACTGCAGTCGAACAGTACCATCAAGATTTAACCACGGGTAAGCGGTATCCGCGTCACTGATACTGAAACTGGCTCCATTTGTTGACCACATCCACGTTTTATAAGGTAATTGAGATGAACCCCACGTAATCATAGGCCCCTCGTTAGATACCCAAGAATTTTTACCATCACTATCTGCAGTTGCGGCGCTTTTATAATAAACAGAATTACTATAATTAAAACTAGTAACACTTGCTGGATTACTTTCGCTTATATATATATTTGAATCGTGTGCTCCCTCTACTGCCATAAATACCTTTACACTTTTTCCTTTTTAATTTTTTTTTTTCTTTTTTTAAATTTTTGTGTGTAACACTATTCACCCCCATTCGCTTAATCGCGTGGTCGGTATTTGCTATCGTCGTAACAAATTTATGCCCCATTTTCCTTTCCCCAGGATTATGGGGCTTTTTTTATTTCACATTGGCATAGTTAATACTGTAATATAGGGCGTCATGGAACTACTAACATATGCAAGCGTTTGGCTTGTGCTCTGTATTCTTGTCGCGGCACTACTTCTTGAAGCTTCTCCTTACTACAATCGTAGTTCAAAGAAGAGTGGATTAAGAATGGCGTATGAGATCACACTGCATAAGGCTGAACAATTAGAAATACTAAAACACAAGTGGTTTGAGTCTGAAAGGGCTGGTCATGACATCGGCATGAAAAGCGCCCAAGAATCTTGGGATAAGCTACATGCTGGTAAATGGCGAGCGTCAAAAGATTAGATTGCTTAATTAAACTAGAAAATTAGCTAAAGTCGTCCTTTTAATCGGGGGCGGCTTTTTTTGTTGACATGGTTGGGGCTTTGTGCATTATTTGCTTTAATGCTTAAGGAAAAAATATTAGAACTAAGTTACAAAGGTTTAAATCAAGGTGAGATATCTAGAGAGCTAGGTTGTGCTAGATCTACTGTATGTTGGCACTTAGATCCAGATAAACAACTAAAGAAAGCTCAAGAAAGGAAAAAAAAGATTCCAGACTATGAAGTAAAGAATTGTAGGAACATATCTCGATTCTTTTGCTCCAAAACAGAAAACAAGCAAAAAACAAAAATAAAAGACTTGACATTTA